>JAABUN010004381.1_pt1 | contig 19404 bp, 22 predicted proteins | sample 5559311 | NCBI WGS metagenome assembly JAABUN01 (sample SAMN10711877, study PRJNA513370) | rock metagenome | isolation source: Antarctica rocks | place: Antarctica: Victoria Land, Siegfried Peak sud | reverse complement strand
CACACCCCGGCGTCCGGCAGGCCCGCGGCGCCGTTCTGCGCGCCCAGCCGATGCGAGAGCCGCTGCGTCAGCCAGCGCTCGATGCCGCGAGCCGGAACGGCGATGATCTCGGTGGCCATCGGGTCGTCCAGCGGGTCGCTCAACACGTCTGCCAGCCTGGCGACCAGCGCGTCGCTGCGCTGGGCACGGTGCAGGTGCAGCGCCATCTACTCCCCCGGTCCGGTACTGCCGCTCGTCGGTCGTAGCCGAGACTACGGCCGGGCTCCGACGGTCGATCGGTCGCCAACTCAGCGAACGACGATGACGTCATCCACCGGACGTTCACCCGCTGCGTCGGACGGATCGGAGATCACCTCGCCGCGATGGCGTGGATCAGTCGTCGTACCGGCCGCGCCGAAAGGGAGGCATCCGGGGCGCGAGCGCAATAGGCACCAAACCGGCGACGATGATCAGCCAGTGCCACCAAGCCAGACCAAGCACGTGGACGCTCCTCATACCGATCCAGCAACCTCAGGTTCGCATGGTGTCGCACACCGGTCCGGCATTGATGGATTCACCAATGCGATCACCCGGGATCATGCCGATTCAACGGTACTCGCCGTGGCCGCGCCGAACGTGCATTCGCGGCAGTGCTTCATGCCCTGATGCTCAGCCGCATGGTCACGGAGTCGCCGTCCTCGAGGTGTTCCGCCTTTCGCACATCGGCCTTCACCGGCACGACGTAGCGTCCGTCCTTGGGGAACAGCGAGGTCTCCCACTCGCTTCCCCCCACCCGAACCCTGACCGGGATCATGCCCCAGCCATAGCTCACAAACGTGGCCGCGGCTCGCAGGTCCAGGCACTGCTCCTCCGGCACGGTGACGAAATACCAAGGGGCGGGGCCTCTCCAGTACCAGAGCTCGCCGACGAATTCCCCGTCCGGAGCATCAGCATCCGTGGGCGGACGAGTCATGGCGGACACGATGGAAAGGTTCCGGGCGCGAAACCGTCCAACCCGCGCCAGGCTGCCAGCAGGACATGATGCGGGGCGTCGTCGGCGTCGGTCAGCGATCCGAGCATGCGGTAGCAGTGCAGGTGTAGCTCCCGGACATGCGGTGACATCACGGCACGGAAGGCGTCGTCATCGACGGCGCTGACGGCGTCGAGCGTTGGCGGCCTCACCGGCCCATTCTGGTCCGCCGACGGATGACGCACCGCAGGCGGTGGAACTCCGCGTCCCCAACCGTTCCGATCGCGTCACGAGCGGTGTCTGAGTAGTGGAGGACCACCACAGCGAGGAGGAACTGAACGATGACTGACTGGGGCACCGCATTGCAGACCGCGTTGGCCTACTACCGCGCCTGGACGGGCAACGACTTCGACCTGGCCATGACGTACATCGCCGAGGACATCGTGTGTCGAGCGCCGGCGGGACGGCTGGACGGAGCCCAGGCATTTCGCGAGGAAGTACTTCGCCTTCGTGGTCCGTGACGGCCAGCTGATCGTCAAGCCTCCCAGCGCACAGGGCGACGCAGCTCGTGCATCGCGACCTGGCCAGCCGCGTCCACGTGGGTCGCAGCGCCACCCGGGAATGGGTGGGTGTCCCGCGGCAGGACTCCGGTGACCATCAATGGCGCACCCTCATCGCAGACGTCCACGCGTACGTCACATTGCTCACCGAACCAACTGGTCACGACCCGGTTGATGATCGACTGCGGAAGACGTGTTCCGCTGACGATTCCCGGAGCGGCTCGTCAGAGGTTGGCAGCGACGGAACTGCTGCTCAGAACGGCAGCCAGTGCGTCCAACGCTCCGGGAACCAGCGCGTAGTAGGACCACACGCCTCGCTTGTCACGGGTCAGCAAGCCGGCGTGGACCAACACCTTCAGATGGTGCGACACCGTGGGCTGGGTGAGATCCAGCGGCTCGGTCAGATCGCAGACGCAGGCCTCGCCACCGTCGTGGGCGGCAACCATGGACAGCAGTCGCAGGCGGGTTGGATCCGCGATCGCCCTGAGCGTCTGGGCAAGCCGGGCCGCGTCGGGCGCGGTCAGCGGCTCGCGGACCAGAGGGGCGCAGCACGCCGCGTCGAACTGGGGAAGGTTCGTCCATCGGGTCATGGATCTATCGTGCCGGGTGCATTGACACCTGTCTATGTGTGCGCCATGATGGACGCATCGACAACCATCTATGAAAGGGGGCGTCATGACCCAGAGCGACGAGCTGCTCGAGCACGTCCGTGACCGCTATGCCGCAGCTGCCAAGGCGGTCGGATCGGGCTCGGGGGCGAGCTGTTGCGGACCGACCGATGCCCTGGCCTCAATCAGCGACAGGGACGAGAGCGACATCTTCGGCGCCGGCCGCTACACCGCCGAACAGACCGGCGATCTGCCGGCAGAAGCGGTCCTGGCCAGCCTGGGCTGCGGCAACCCGCTGGCCGTGGCCGAGCTGCGCGAAGGCGAGCGGGTGCTCGACCTCGGCTCCGGCGGCGGCATCGATGTCTTGCTGTCCGCGCGCCGCGTCGGCGATGCCGGCTTCGCCTACGGCCTGGACATGACCGACGAGATGCTCGAGCTGGCCAGAGCGAACGCCATCAAAGCCGGCGCCACCAACGTCGAATTCCTCAAGGGCCAGATCGAACAGATCCCACTCCCCGACGCCTCGATCGACGTCGTGATCTCCAACTGCGTGATCAACCTGTCCACCGACAAGCCTGCCGTGCTGGCCGAGATGTTCCGGGTGCTGACACCCGCCGGGCGGATCGGAATCTCAGACGTCGTCGCCGAGGACCATCTCAGTCCCGCCGAGCGCGCCGAGCGGGGCTCCTACGTGAGCTGCATCGCCGGAGCACTGTCCGAGTCGGAGTACCTGGCAGGCCTCGCCGCCGTGGGCTTCGCCGACGCCGAAGTCGTCTTCACCCACGAAGCGGCTCCCGGCATGCACGCAGCCGTTATCCGGGCCACCAAGCCCGAAGGCGCCACGGCGCCGCCGGCCACCACCTGGACGGCGCCGCTGGCCGTGGCAGCGGTGGGTGAGTCGTCGTGCTGCTCGTCCGGCGATCAGTCGTCGTGTTGCGCACCGTCCGCCAAGGCCGAGTGCTGCGGCGGCCATGCCCACGTCAGCGGCAGCTGCGGCTGCCGGTGACGCCGGCCGTGGCCTTCAACAGGTACCGCAGTAGGGAGATGGACTCATGGAGCTCAGCGACAATGAGCGCGACTACCTCGGCAGCCAGCCCCTGGGGCGCCTGGCGACGATCGGGCCCGACGGCTCTCCGCAGGTGCGTCCGGTCGGCTTCTTCGTCAACGAGGATCTCGGCACGATCGACATAGGTGGCCACAGCCTCGGACGCAGTCAGAAATTCCACAACATCCAGCGTGAGCCGCGAGTGGCATTCGTCATCGATGATCTGGCGTCGACGAACCCGTGGTCGCCGCGCGGCATCGAGTTCCGCGGTGACGCCGAAGCAATCACCGATGCGCAGCCTCCGGGGCCCGGCTACTCCGGTGAGCTGATCAGGATCCGTCCGACGCGAGTGCTGTCCTGGGGCCTGGACAGCAACGCTTTCGCCCCGCCACTCGCGCGCAACCCCGCCCAGCGCCGACCTGACCAGCACTGACCAGCACTGATACCGGCGGCGACAGTGTGCATGGGGTTGCCCTACGGAGCATCCGGCGGACCTGCCAGATAGTGCCCGCACTCGAGACGGTGCGTTGGTTCGTAAACTTGTTCGGTGCAGAACGGTCGCGAAGCGCGCCCACCCGATCTGGCGAGCCCGGTCGTCAGACAGCTGCTGACGGACACCATCGACCGCTTCGCTGCCCGAGGCGTCGTGATTTCCTCGGTCGAGCAGCTGCCTATCGAGGGCGGTGCGTCCAGCGATCGGATCTTCCGGGTAGAGGTCTCCTACACATCGTTTCAGTCCGAGAGGTCGCGCATCCGCCTGATTCTGAAGTACTGCTCAGACACCGAACTGGCTGTCTTGCAACGCCTTCAGCAGGCCGGCCAACGTCATGTTCCCTTCGCCTTGCCGTTGGAGAAGAACGAGAAAGCCCCAACGCTGGTCTGCATGCAGGACTTGGGCGCTGATCACCGGCCGGACAGCCTGTCCGAAATACCACCGCAGCTGCAGGAACGGGAAGCCGAGGCGCTGGCCGACATCCACTTCGACAATCTGCAGTCACCGGACCTGGGATGGCTACCGGTCACCAGCCGCGCCTACTACACCTGGACCATCGAGGAGCAGTTCTTTCGTCCTGCTTGGCGCACAGCGCTCGCCGACCCGAAGTTTTTGTCCCGCTTCGGATCCTGGGTCGATCGGGTCGAAGACGCTGCCTCGCGCACGGTCGATGAGATGACCACCCTGAGTGCGGTTCCCCAGTGGCGAACGCTCGTCCATACCGACATCAATCCGTCGAACGTCCTCATCGTCGGTGACCTGCTGTACATCATCGACTGGGGCACCGCCCATCAGGGACCGCTGTTCATCGACCTGCCACACCACCTGTCGACTCGGGAACAGGCGGAGGACTACCGATTGGCGCTCGGCCGACGGGGGTTGACCATCGACGCCGACGTGTTCACCTCGGCCTACAAGGTCGCTGCGCAGTACACCGGACTGCGCTACATCTGGTGGACACTCGACGCCTGGCACGACGATCCCACCATGGACAGATGGATCGATCACTACCTTCAGATGATCCTCTCGTGATCGGGCGACCTGTTCGGTGTCTGGGGTTCGAGTCGGTCCCGGCCGATCGGCTGTGAACGCCCGCCCCGCACGTCGGGGGGCCGGCCGATTCGGGCCAGTGACACCCAGCATCCTCACCGATCCGCGGCTCCGAAGAAGGCCAGGACGGCTGGCACCCAGTGATCGCCGTACCGGCGGCGCAGTTCGGTGCGCCGCCAGTCTGTGCCGGAGACCACGCCGCGGCACAGTGGAGAGGTGCAGGAGCAGGTCATCGCGAACGACGGGTCGACGGTGCTGGTCGCATAGTCGTTCGTCACCTCGCCCTCCGCGGCGATCGCCCGCCGTGCGGCCAGTGTGTAGCCGTCGATCCACCACGTGTTCGGGTCGCAACTGTGGTTGCCGCGCCCGTTCGGCGCGCCCGCGGGCAGCACCAGGTGCCGGTCCGGCCCGACAGCGATCGTGTCGACGTACCCGCGGTCACCGCGGGCAGCCAGCGCTAGCAGCGTTCGAAGGTCGTCGGTCGTCACGACATCGCCGCCGAGCCGGGACACCACCGTCCCACCCGGTATTGCCGAACGCGCGAACAGGCCCAGGCCGTGGATGGGAGAGGGCCGTACCTCGAGTTGAGGATGGAGCCAGCAGGCTCGCTCCGGCACGCCGATCATGCTGTCATCCAACTCCTTCGGGCCATGCGGGTACCGGGCCGAGTGCGCCGAACTCCATCGAAGGCACGACATCCACGCCCGCATCTGAGGGAATCGGCGTGGAACCTTTAGGGCGCTGTGCCCCTCTTCCAGTCATGACGACGATCCGTGAAGCCGCTGTTGAGGTCAGGACGAAGCGCCGGAAGCGCTCGCCGGCGCACCCGATCGCGGCGGTGCTGTTCGTCGACGGCTTGATCCATCTGTGCTGGGCGACCGGGTGGACCTGGCCGGCCGGCGACGCCCGCTCGCTGTCTTTGGCACTGCTCGGCATCGATGTGCCGTTCCGTCCCGCGCTGCTGCTCACCCTCGCTGCGACGCTGTGGGCGGGCGCCGCGGTGGTGCTGGTGCGTGCCCGGCGCGGTCGGGCCGGGCTGATCGGCCATCTCGCCCAGGCGGGCACCGCAGTGTTCACCATGGGGGTGGCGCTGAGGGCACTAGTCGGTTGCTGGTGGATGTTCACCCCGAACTCGCTACCAGCTTCGTTCTACTGGTTGAACTTCCTGCTCTACACGCCGCTCTGCCTGACGTTGTCAGTGCTGGGTCTGCGGCTGCTCGGCGCCACCGATCCGGCAGCCGGACATCCCCGGCTACACCGGCTGCTGTCGGCCCGCACAGCCGCCATCACCGCGCCCGCGCTGGCGCTCGTCACACTGCTGATCGCGGCGTTCGGCTACACACCTCCGGTGCAGTCGCAGTACTCGCCGGCAGGAGAACTCGGCCCGACCCCGTCGCGCTATCTCGACACCCCGCTGGCCCGATTCCACTACATCCGCGAAGGCACCGGCAGTCCGATCGTCCTGCTGTCCCCCGGCTCGGCGTGGCTGCGGGCATGGCTGCCGGAGTTTCACACGCTGGCGGCCACTCATACCGTCTACGCCGTCGATCTACCTGGCCAGGGATTCACCGAGCTCGTCGATCCTTCGTTCAGGTTCGACCTGGCAGGCATGACGCGCGCGATCGGCAGCTTCCTGCCAACGCCGCAGGCCTGCACACTGTGGCGTTGGCAGGAAACTCGTGGAGTGGCGGCTGGGCGCTGGCCTACGCCCAGGCGCAGCCCGGACGCGTCAGCAGCCTGGCTCTGCTGGCCCCGTCGGGTCTGGCGGAAGCTGATCCGCTGTCATGGGAGCTGCTCAAACTCCCGCTGCTGGGGCGCGCCCTCACCCACGTCGGTACGGCCAGCAGAGGGATGGTGCGCTCCGGACTGGGCGAGTTGTTCGTCCATCAGGACCTTCTCACTCCGGACCTGGTCGAGGCGATGTGGGCGCCCAACACATTCCCCGACAACCTGCGCGCCAACTACGAGCTCGAACAGAATCTCGACTGGAGGCAGACTCAACGCGCGCTGCCCGATACCCGAATGCCCACATTGATCATGTGGGGGCGGCAGGACCAGGTGCTGCCCTGGACTCAGGCAGCTCAATTCGGCCGGCTCATGCCGCAGGCCACGGTCCGGGTGCTCGACGGGTGCGGGCACGCGCTGACCCTCGACTGTGCAGGCCCGGTGAGCAGCGTTTTGCAGAGCTTCTGGCATGACTGACACCAGTGACGACCCCCTACCTCGCGGATGCTGCGCTGGTGCGCGCAGCCCAGGGCGGCGACACGCTCGCGCTCAACGATCTCCTCGATCGGCTCGGCCCGTACGTGGCACGTATCTGCGGGCCGATCGCCCTGGTCAGCGGCCCAGACGCCGCGCAGGACACCCTCATTGCCGTGCTCCGCGCACTGCCAACGCTGCGTGAGCCTGCTGCGCTACGCGGGTGGGTCCGCGCCATCGCCGTCCGGGAGGCAGTGCGGCATGCGACCCGGGACATGCGCAACGAGCCCCTGGACACGGCCCTGTTGACCGTGGTGCCCACGCGCGAGGACCCACAGCTCCGCACGGACGTCCGCGCCGTACTCGACCTGCTGACCCCACACCACCGTGCCGTACTGGTACTGCGCGATCTGGAAGGGCTGGACGAGGCGTCGGTCGCCGCTGTGCTGGATCTCCCGGTGGGAACGATCAAGTCACGGCTGCATCGAGCGCGACGCCTCTTCCGGAAGGAGTGGACAGCATGAGCATTCCTTGGCCGATCACCGAACTGGATCACATCCGACGCCTGCAGGTGATGGCCTCCGCCGTGCCGGGTGCCCGTATCACCGAGCGTCTCCTGGACGCACCGATGGCCGACGTCTGGGCGGTCCTCACGGATTTCGAGGGCGGCTTCGCGGCGGTTCAACCCGACATGCGTCGAGTGCGCCTGTTACGCCAGGACGGTGAGACTGTGAGTGTTGCTGTGGTGAGCCGCCGCGGTTTCCGAGCACGCCTGCACGGCACCGTCCGCCCGGGCTGGTGCTGGCTGCAGAGCCGGTTCCTGATCATCGCGATGGCCGCCACCGGTGAGCCGGACGGGCGCACGCGTGTCGCGCTCACCGGCGGCGTACGCCTACCCGGACGAGCCGCCATTATCCCGATCGGAGTGCGTCGGGAGGCGCGGCGATCCCTCGACCGGCTCGAGGCCCTGATCGCTGAGCGTCGATGAACGACCGAACCGCAGGACTGCTCGCGCCGTGCAGGCAATACCGAGCCGGAGAGACAAAGAGAGCGCTACAAGTAGGGAGAACCAGCTTCCTTGTAGAAGTCAGCACCCGGTCTCGGCACTGCATTCTCAGGCGCTGAGGCGAGGGCCTTCAGCAAGAGCTTGGTGTTCCGGGCATAGCCCGTGTATGAGACGCCGCTGCGTTCCACCAGGTCGGCGAAGCGACTCTCGAGTAGTTCCCTGCACTCGTGGACCGTCTGTTCGCCCCGCACTGTGAGGGTCAAACGTCGCCGATTTCCACCGGCGGGGTCGATCGGCGAGTCGAGCAGGCCCAACTCGACCAGGATGCCGGTCATCCGGCTCGCCGAAGGTTCGGAGATCCCCAGCCTCTCGGCAACGGCTCGTTGGGTGGCCGCACCCAACTCGGCGACGGTCAACACCGTCAGGAACCGTCGGTAGGAGACGCCGTACTCGGTCCGCAAGATGCGGTCGGCTGAGCGGTCGAGGCGCGCCGTCAGCACGTGGAGATCGAAGCTCAACTCACCTGGCACACCCGACCGTAGCATGCTAACTTAGAATCCTAAGTTATTCCGCCGCACCATTCATGACCGCAGAACACCTTGCCGTGAAGGGGTCGGTCACATGGTCCACACCGCTCTGCTCGTCATCCACATCGTCGCCGGGACGACCGGTCTCATGCTCGGCCCTTTCGCCATGTACCAGGGTGCCCGGCGGCTCACGGCGGGTCAGCTCTCCACCGGTCCTGCGAGCGGTGCCTACCGCGGTGTGGTCCTTCTCGTCTGCCTGTCGGCGGTGGCGCTGATCGTTGACGGCCACCCGGAGCTGTGGTGGCTTGTCCCGTTGTCCGCATTGACCTACGGGCTGGCTGTCCTCGCCCGGGTATCGGCCGAGCAACGCTTTCGCGGGTGGCTGCACGGCTACGTCCACGGCCAGGGCGGGTCCTACATCGCCCTGGTCACCGCGTTCATCGTGGTGGCCCTGACTGTGGATGGCCCGGTCACCGGCGTGGCGCAGCTGGTGCCATGGCTCGCACCGACCGTTCTGGGCACGCTGCTCATCGAGTTGTGGCGCCGCCACCTGGACACCGCGATGAAATCCGGCCTGCGCGAGGGTCCACTGCGACCAGCGTGACCCGCACGCTCCCGGTCGGATTCCGCCGACGGCACCGCGATCGCGGTCAGCCGGCTCTCGCTCGAGTCGTTCACCGCCCATCTCCTACGCTCTGGGAGTGTCCGCCGACGAACCCGACCTCTCCCCCGCCGCCGAGGCGACCGCTGCCAAGAGGGTGTCCGCGGTACCCGGTCAGCCGTTCGACCCGGCGCGATGGCGGCCGGTCGACGGGTTCTCCTTCACCGACATCACCTACCACCGGCAGGTCGGCACCGGACGCGATGGCAGGACAGGCGATCTGCCGACGGTACGGATCGCCTTCGACCGTCCCGAGGTGCGCAACGCCTTCCGTCCGCACACCGTGGACGAGCTGTACCGGGCACTCGACCACGCCAGGATGACCAGCGATGTCGGCTGCGTGCTGCTCACCGGTAACGGGCCCAGCCCGCGGGACGGCGGCTGGGCGTTCTGCTCCGGCGGCGATCAGCGCATTCGGGGACGGGACGGCTACCACTATGCGTCCGGCGAGACCGGCGAATCGGTGGACCCGGCGCGGGCCGGGCGGCTGCACATCCTGGAGGTGCAGCGGCTGATCCGGGTGATGCCCAAGGTGGTGATCGCCGTCGTCCCTGGCTGGGCTGCCGGCGGCGGGCATTCGCTGCACGTGGTCTGCGATCTGACGCTGGCCAGCGCCGAGCACGCCCGGTTCAAGCAGACGGACGCCGACGTCGGCTCGTTCGACGGCGGCTACGGCTCGGCGTATCTGGCCAAGATGGTCGGCCAGAAGTTCGCCAGGGAGATCTTCTTCCTCGGCCGCGAGTACACCGCCGGACAGATGCACGCCATGGGTGCGGTGAATGCGGTGGTGCCGCACGCCGAACTGGAAACCGTTGCGCTGCAATGGGCCGGCGAGATCAACAGCAAATCGCCGACCGCACAGCGGATGCTGAAGTTCGCCTTCAACCTGACCGACGACGGGATGGCCGGGCAGCAGGTGTTCGCCGGCGAGGCGACCAGGCTCGCCTACGGCACCGACGAAGCCGTCGAAGGCAGGGACGCATTTCTGCAGAAGCGGCCGCCGGATTTCTCGCCGTTCCGCTGGGCCTACTGAGTTGCGCCGGTCCGTCGAGTTACTGGAGATCCAAGCCGGGCGCAGCGTGCTCGCGCTGCTCCCCCGGCTGACGGCCGCGTTGGACGGCGGCCCGGCGCTGCTGGCGGTTCCGTCGGCAAAGGCCAGCGCCGCAAGCGGTGTTCGAGCCCAGGAAGGTGTCCCATCGACGCTCGACGCGGTGGACGACGATCCGGATGACCCGACAGCGATCGTCATGCCCACCTCCGGCTCCACCGGGGAAGCGAAGCTGGCGCTGTTGCCCGTTTCGGCGTTGCGGGCATCGGCGGACGCTACCGAGCGGCGCCTCGGTGGCCCGGGCGGTTGGCTGCTGACGCTGCCGGTGTGGCACATCGCCGGGCTGCAGGTTCTCCTCCGGGCCGCCGCGGCGAGTATGCCGGTGACGGCGATGGACGCCGGAAGCCCTTTCACGGCAACGGGTTTCATCGATGCAGCAGAAGACCTGGCGGCCGACCGTCGCTACGTATCGCTGGTGCCGACCCAGTTGCACCGCATTCTCGACGACGCTGCGGCTGCCGCCGTGCTGGCCGGCTTCCACCGGGTACTCGTCGGTGGAGCTGCCACCTCGCCCAGTCTGCTCGCCCGGGCCGGTGCGGCAGGCATTCCCGTCCTCACCACATACGGGATGAGCGAGACCTGCGGCGGCTGCGTGTACGACGGCCACCCGCTCGACGGGATGGCGGTGAACATCGACGTCGACAGGACGCAGGACGAAGCCGCCGGCCGGATCGCGCTGACCGGACCGATGATCGCCCGCGGCTACCTCGGACTGCCGGGCCACCCCGCCTTCCCGACGCCGGGAACGTTCGTCACCGACGATCTTGGACGACTGGACGGCGGCACTCTGACGGTTCTGGGCCGGGCCGACGACGTGATCGTCACAGGCGGGCTGAAGGTGCCGCCGACGGCAGTGGAGCGGGCGCTGTCCACCGTGCCCGGCATCGGCGAAGTACTCGTCGTCGGCGTCCCGGACCCGGAATGGGGACAGCAGCTGGTAGCCCTGGTCACCGGGGCCGTGCCGGCTGACGAGCAGGCACAGATGGTGCTCGCCGGACTTCCGCGCCACTACCGCCCGCGACGGTGGCTGCGGCTCGTGCGGCTGCCGCTCCGCGGACCCGGTAAGCCGGACCGGAAGGCCGCAACCGAGTCGGCGATCGAGCAATTGCGCTGAGCCGCAGGGTGTTCGCCCCCACTGTCAGCTCCGGTGCCGTCCGATATCGCCGATACCAAGGGGTGTCAACGGCGCAAGAGCCGACGGGCTCGGGCGATCAACGCGATCCCGCGGCGGGTCATCGGCTGCTGCAGCCGTGCTCGGCCCTCGGCGATCGCGGCCTTCCAGACGCCGCCACCATAGGTGGGATGGGCATGCATCGCGGCGCCGATGTCACCGGCCCGCATCCGGTGCCGGATCGCCAGCACCACCTCGGCCAATGACTCACCCGCTCGGGGGCCGACGATGACGCCGCCGACGATCCGCCCGGACCGATCCAGGAACAACCGGGTGAAACCGTCCGTGCGGCGATCGATGATGGCGCGGTCCACGTCGGAGTGCCGGATCGTCCGGGTGGTGACACCGCGCTTGCCGGATATCCCGCCGGCGCCGGCTCCGACCGCGGCGACCTCGGGCCGCGTGAAGATCACCCTGGGAATGGTCCCAGCATCGACCGATCGGCGCCAGCCGAGGATCGCGTTCCCGGGCCGCGATGATCCCTGCCGTCCCACCGCCGATCACGACGAGGTCCCAGATACCCGCCTGCGGCGCTTCTCCCGGCCTCATCCCGTGGCCTGCGCGCGGCTCGGCGGTGTACCCGCCGCAAGATGGATGTGACCTGAGCGCGCCGTCGCCTGCACCGCGTCCGGCGAGCGACAGATGAGCGGACGCCACGGTTGCCGGTGTGGATCCGATCCGCCGGCGAAGCAGGCGACCCTGGCCAGCGGGGACAGCACCCGACCCCCGCCGGTCGGCAGCGCCAGGTCGACGACCAGCGCCCGGCCGCCAGGCCGGAGGGCGGCTACGCCCTGGTCCCAGGCACGTTCCCAGTCGTCGATCACCGACAGCGCGTAGGTGTACAGCACCGCATCGAACATCTCGCCGGGCCGCAGCAGGCGCTCCATCTTCGCCGCATCCCCACGGCGGACATCCACGTTCGACCATCCCTGCGCGGTAACACGCTTGGCCGCCATTGCCAGCATCGGCTCAGATGCATCGATCCCGACCACTGCTCCGGTGCGTCCGACCGCCCTGTGCAGCAACGGAAAGTTCAGCCCCGTCCCACAGCCCACGTCCAGGACATGATCGCCGGTGCGCAGCCGCAGCATGCTGATTCCGAGGACCCGGCCCACCCGATAAACCGGCCGTTCCAGTGACACCACGTCGTAGCAGCGGGCGCCGGGGCCGTACCGGTTCAGTCGGAACAAGGTCATCGGTCCAGCATGCCCGGTGGTGTCGGTGATCCCGGGACCCGATGCCGACTTCCTGGCTGCCGGGTGCGCCGCAGTCGGCGCCGGACGTGCGCGAATCGCCTGCGTGGAATCGGCCGACGCGCTCTCCGGCTAGGGTTTTCAGCCGTGGCCTCCCCGACCGAATGGCTGTCCGCTGCCCGTCCGCGCACCTGGCCGGCCGCCATCTCACCGGTGCTGGTGGGCACTGGTGTCGCCGACGCGCTGGGCCATCTCGTCGCCTGGAAAGCCGTGCTGGCACTGGTCGTCAGCCTGGCGCTGCAGATCGGTGTCAACTACGCCAACGACTATTCCGACGGCATCCGGGGCACCGACGCCGACCGGGTCGGCCCGATGCGGCTGGTCGGCGCCGGTCTTGCCGCACCGCGGACGGTGAAGTGGGCCGCCTTCGGTTCGTTCGGCGTCGCGATGCTGGCCGGCCTGGCGCTGGCCGGGACGTCGGGCTGGTGGTTGCTGATCCCCGGGGGGCTCGCCGTGGTGGCAGCATGGTTCTACACCGGAGGCCCGAAGCCGTACGGCTACGCAGGTTTCGGGGAGCTGTTCGTCTTCGTGTTCTTCGGCCTGCTGGCGGTAAACGGCACCACCTACGTCCAGGCCGGGCGGATCTCGTACGGCTCGGTGGCGTTCAGCATCGGCATCGGCCTGCTGGCCTGCGCGTTGCTGGTGGCGAACAACCTTCGCGACATCGACACCGACATGCACACCGGCAAGCGGACACTGGCGGTGCTGCTGGGTGATGCGCTGACTCGCCGCATCTTCGCCGTGATGCTCGCTGGTGCGCTGCTGGCCGTCGTGGTGGTCGGTCTCCGGCGACCCTGGGTGCTACTCGGCCTGTTCGTCACGCCGCTGGCACTCGTCCAGGTGCGTGCAGTGCTACGGGGCGCTCGGGCGAAGGACCTGATCGAGGTGCTCGGCGGCACCGGCCGGGTCGAGTTCCTCTACGCGCTGCTGGTCTCGATCGGACTGGTGCTCACCCGGGTGGCCGGCTGACCGGCGCGGGCGACCACTGAACACTCTGATCGCGCGGCGCAGTGTGACCAACGTGCGCCGCCGGTGGACCCGTGAGGTATGGGGAACTTGCTGTGCCGCAGGTGGTATCGGACCGGCAGCCGCCTCAGTTACCGCACCGACGGCTACTGCGTGTCGGTCAGCAAGTCGCAGACCTGGTCCCCGGTCGGGTTGGTCATGGTCCGCTCGCCGATCCGGACGGTCGGCACGGTTTCGTTGCCGTGGTTGACGCTGCGGACGAATGCTCGGGCATCGCCGTCGACCCAGATGTCCCGCCAGACCGCCGCTATCCCGCGGCGGGCCAGATCGCTCTTGAGGGCGGCACAGTAGGAGCATCCGGGGCGCCAGAAAACCTCGACGGTGGGAGCGGCGGCAGGCGGCTGGTTCGTCACATCAGGGTGAACCGGGATCGGGCCGGAAATCTTCCCCAGCCGGGCCGTCGTGGTCGGCCGCGGCACCTCGATCCACCGTTCGGCATCCCGGGGCGGCGTCCCGACCTCACTGCTGGCAGCTCAGCCGCTGGATCTCCGCCCAGGTGCGGTCGACATCCTGCCGGCTGGTGCGCCAGCCACCGACTGCGAGCCGCATCGCGATCCGGCCGTTCACCTTGGTGTGGCTGAGGTAGGCGATGCCGGAAGCGTTGAGCAGTTCCATCGTCCGCATCGTCACCGAGTCGGCGTCAGCGTCCGTCAATGTCCTGCCTTCCTCATCGGCGACGATCCGGAAGGTGACCAATCCGAGCGCCGGCGGTGCGGCGAAGGCGAACCGATCATCGCCCAGTACCAGGTCGGCGACATGACGGGCCAGATCGACCCCGGCCCCGATGTGTTCGCGCAACCCGGACAGGCCGTACGTGCGGAGCACCGCCCAGAGCTTGACGGCGCGGAACCGCCTGCCCAGCTGCGGATGCCAGTCCCGGTAGTCGACCACCGTCCCGGATTCGCTGGCCGGGTTCCGCAGGTACTCCGGCAGGATGGACAACGCGCCGATCAGCGCGGTTCGGTCCCGCACCCAGAAGGCGCTGCAGTCGAAGGTGGTCAGTAGCCACTTGTGCGGGTTCGCCACATAGGAGTCGACGTATTCCGCCACCCCGTCGTTGATCCACCGCAGCTCCGGCCGGACTGCTGCGACCCCGGCCCAGGCTGCATCGACGTGCAACCAGATCCCGAATTCTCTTGCCACTGGACCGATCTCGGCCACCGGATCGATGGCGCCGGTCGACGTGCTGCCGACCGCTGCCTGGATCATCACCGGGGTCCGGCCCTCGGAGATGTCTTTCTCGGCGGCGGCCCTGAGTTGCCCGACGTCCATCGCCTGGGTGTACGTATCGACGCCGATCACCCGGACCGCATCCTCACCGAGGCCGCTCATCTGGGCGGCTTTCTGCAGTGACGAGTGCGCCTGGCTGGACCCGTAGATGGTGTACCGGCCGACCGGAATGCCTGCTGTGCGCGATGTTCCGCCTGTGGCGCGGTGCATTGCGGCCAGTACCGCGCTGAAGGTGGCCGTAGACGCGGTGTCCTGGATGACGCCGCCGCCGGCTCCCATGCCGTTGTGCCGGAAAGCTTCCGGCAGGCCGAGAGCTTCGGCGAGCCAGTCGAGAACTACCTGCTCCAGCTCGGTGACTGCCGGGCTGGTCGCCCAGATCATCCCCTGCGCGCCGATACCACTGGAGATCAGATCGCCGAGCACTGCCGCGGGCGAGGAGTTGGCCGGGAAGTAGGCGAAGAAGCGCGGATGCTGCCAATGGGTGATGCCCGGCAGAAGGATTTCGTCCAGATCGGCGAGCACCGCATCGAACGACTCGGATTCCGCCGGCGCCGATGTCGGGAGCCGAGCGGCGATGTCGCCGGGTTGCACCTGGGCCAGCACCGGTTTGTCGTCGACGGATTCCCAGTAGTCGGCAATCCAATCGATCACCTGATGCCCGTGCCGCCGGAAGTCAGCGGTGGACATGTGCGGCGAGCGCGAGCCAAAGTCGGCCACGCCGGAAGGATTAGCACCGACGTCGACACCGACGTTGTCATCGGCACCGGCACCGGCACCGACGTTGTCATCGGCACCGGCACCGGCACCGGCATTGGCACCGGCACCGGCACCGGCACCGGCACCGGCATCGGCATCGGCATCGGCATCGGCATCGGGGGAAGCGTTCACCGTCTCACCGTAGCGACGCCGGTCGTGTCGCGATCCCGCAGTCACCAACCCCAAGTTCCCGGGCCGCCCTTGAACGGACCGACCACCCGATGGGTGATCCAACCGCCGTAGAAACCGCCCGATTGCGGCTGAACCGGTTCGTCGTCCACCCAGCAGGACACCAGACCACCGGGCATCACCGCCCAATGATCGACCAGCGTGGTGAAACCTTCCGCCGGGCTCGGGTAGGTCCACGCCACCCGCTCGGCCCTGGCGGAGCCGGCTACCAGGTCGGCATAGTGTGCTCGGCCCTTCCACTCGCACACCGTGTGGCCCTCCACGGCCACCAGGGCACCCTCGGCGAAGCAGGCCCGTGGGAGGTAGTAGCTCGGTGGGTGGCTGGTCTCCAGCACCCGGATGGAAACGGTTGACTCCGCGACGATCTCGCCGGCCAGCGCAATTCGAATGTGTTCCAGGCTGGGTTCCACGCGCGGCGGGCGTGGGTAGGTCCAGACCGATTCCTGTCCAGGGCCGGGTGTCTCGGGACGTGGCTTCACCACCCATTGCTACCACTGCGTCTCGGCGAACGCGACGGCCGCCCGGTGAGCTCGGGTACGACTGCGCCGGCCACCCAATGCCAGCAACCACTGCGTCAGCAAGCACTGGCCCAGCAACCACTGTGCAGCACTGCAGTTCAGTTCGGCCGGATCGTCCGATACCGGGTGCTTTGGCAGCTATCCTGAACCTGCTTCGACGTTGACGGGCCTGACAACCCCCGAGCCGACGCCGGATGGTCTCGTCAGCGACCCGCAGGAAGAGGCCGACCGATCGGTCGGTGAAGGTGTGGTGGCACCGCGAGTTCCCGATCGCCCACACCTCCCGGGGTTGGAATCCGAGGAGGTGGCGAAAAGCCGTGCATGTCAAACCATCCGCAGTTCCCACTCGCACGTTGTGCGCTGAGCTGCCCCACCTGACCGGTCGGGAGACAGCGGTGACGATCGAGGGCTGGATCCACCGCCGGCGGCGGCTGTCGACGGTGACGTTCCTGATCATCCGGGACCGCACCGGCCTCGCCCAGGTGGTGGCCGCGGACCCAGATGTACGCAGCCAGATCGACGAGCTGACCGAGGAAACCGTCGTCCGGGTGACGGGCGTCCTGGTTCGCAATCCACAGGCGCCGGGCGGCAGGGAGATCGGATCTCCAATGGTCACCTTGTTGTCGTCCAGGGCGGAGACACCGCCGGTCGAGTTGTGGCGCCCCACCCTGTCGGCGAGTCTTCCGGTACTGCTCGACAACGCCGCGGTGACCTGGCGGCACCCGGCCCGCAAGGCCGTCTGGCGGCTGGCGTCGGCATCCCTGCACGGTTTCCGGCACACGCTGGATCGACTCGGCTTCACCGAGATCCAGACGCCCAAAATCGTTGCCGCCTCCACCGAATCCGGCGCGAACGTGTTCGCCCTCGACTACCTGGGCAGGCCGGCATTCCTGGCGCAGTCACCGCAGTTCTACAAGCAGACCATGGTCGGCGTGTTCGAACGTGTCTACGAGACCGGCCCGGTGTTCCGCGCCGAGCCGCACGACACAGTGCGGCACCTGGCCGAATACGTGTCCCTGGACGCCGAACTCGGCTTCATCGATTCGCACCGTGATGTGCTTGCCGTCCTCCGAGAAGCGCTGGCCGGGATGGTGGAACGCGTGCTGTCCACCGCCGATGACGCTGTGCAGCTCACCGGTGCATCGGTTCCGGTTGTGCCGCAGGAGATTCCGACCGTCCATTTCGCCTCGGCGCTGGAACTGGTCGGTGCTGATCCGGCCGAGCCGGATCTCGCGCCGGAACACGAACGTCTGCTGGGTGCCTGGGCCCTGCAGGAGTACGGCTCGGACTTCCTGGCAGTGGAGGGATACCCGGCGGCGAAGCGGCCCTTCTACACTCATCCGCAAACTGACGATCCGCGCTGGACGAACTCGTTCGATCTGCTGTTCCGCGGGTTGGAGTTGGTGACCGGCGGACAGCGACTGCACCGCTACCACGACTACATTGTGGCTCTCGCCGCCCGCGGCGAGGATTCAGCGGCCTACCAGTCGTACCTGCAGGCCTTCCGGTTCGGCATGCCGCCGCACGGCGGGTTCGCCATTGGGCTGGAGCGGTGGATCGCCCGGCTGATCGGCGCGGACAATGTCCGGCTGGCAACACTTTTCCCCCGTGATGTGCATCGCCTGACGCCGTGACGTTTCCGCCGAGCGTAATCTCGGTCGATGCCGACCAGCCCCCGTACGTCCGGCTCCCGCGCCGTCGATCGGCGCGCGTCGACGGCCGGTGCCGTCAGGCGACGCCCGACCGGGCGGGACACCAAGACTGCCGGTGGTGACGCGGCAGGTTCGACCCGCAGTGCCCCGGAAGCGGCTGGATCGCCGGCATTCGCCGGATTCGCCGACATCGCCGGCTTCGTCGGGCTCGCCAGGGTGACGTCGCTGGCCGTGAGCCCCGACGGCACTCGGGTCGTCGCGGCAGTGCAGCAACCGGATACGGATGGCGCCAAGTACGTCAGCGCATTGTGGGAGCTCGACCCGGAGGGCTCCTCGGCACCACGACGGCTTACCTTCTCTACCAGAGGCGAATCCGATCCGAGGTTCGCGCCCGACGGCTCACTGCTGTTCACCTCGGCTCGGCCGGACACCGGCGAGCAGCAGTCCGATGCAGAAAAGGCAGACAGCGCCGCGAAGCAGGCCGTCTGGCGACTGCCGGATCACGGCGAGGCGCAGGTGGTGGCCGCAACAGCCGGTGGGCTAGGTATCGCCGGCGTGGCCGACACCGGCGTCATCCTGGCGACGACCAACGTGCTGGCCGGAGTAGCGCTGAACGACGACGCCGAGAAGCGCAAGTCTCGCAAGGATCGCGGGATCACCGCCATCCTGCACACCGGCATGCCGATCCGCTACTGGGATCACGAGATCGGGGACACCTCCGCCCGGCTGGTCCTGGCCGCGATCGACGGCGCATCCGGGGCCACCGACATCGCCGCCGACGCGGACGTCATCTCCCTGTTGAACGCCGCCGCGGACATTTCACCCGACGGCTCCACCGTCGCCACTACCTGGAACCGTCGAACAGCCGGCGGCGACACCATCACCTCGCTGGCGCTGATCGACACGTCTCGACGCCGACGACGGATTCTGTTACCGGGCACTGCTGAGTTCAGCTACCGAGACCCGAGGTTCTCCCCCGACGGCCGGACGATTGCCGTCGTCCGGGAGACAGTGGCGAACCCGTCCGATACCAGCTACGACTTCCTCGAGCTGCACCCGATAGCCGGCGGCCACCCGGTGCTGGCCGATCTCGGCGACCTGACGACCTCTGAGTACATCTGGCCGGCGGACGGCGACAGCCTCTACGTGGCAGGCGATCTGCATTCCCGCGGTGCAATTGTGGCGATCGATCCCGCAACCGGAAAGATTCGCCGCACCATCGCCGACGATGCCGCCTACACCAGCCTGCGACCAACCGCCGACGGCTTGTGGCTGTACGCGCTGAGGTCCACCATCGATTCGCCGCCCACCCCGGTGCGCTTGCCCGTTCGCCGGTCCGGCGGCATGCGCACCCTGCCTGCCCCAGGCCGGATCGACGCCCTGCCGGGTTCGCTGAACTGGGT
>JAABUN010004380.1_pt1 | contig 19407 bp, 22 predicted proteins | sample 5559311 | NCBI WGS metagenome assembly JAABUN01 (sample SAMN10711877, study PRJNA513370) | rock metagenome | isolation source: Antarctica rocks | place: Antarctica: Victoria Land, Siegfried Peak sud | reverse complement strand
CTTGTCAGTACCGCGCTCGACCGTGATCGCACCGCTCGCCCGGACCGAGGCGACGTTGAAGGAGAACGCGTTGGGCGAGCCGATGTGCGGCTGCCCGAGTCGGCTGAAGAGGATGCGGAGCACCGCGTTGGCGTCGGTGGCGGTGCCGACCGTGGAGCGGGCGTCGGCACCCATCCGCTCCTGGCCGACGATGATCGCGGTCGTCAGCCCCTCCAGCACATCGACCTCGGGCCGCGGCAGCGTCGGCATGAAGCCCTGCACGAAGGCGCTGTAGGTCTCGTTGATCAGCCGCTGTGACTCCGCGGCGATCGTGCCGAACACCAGAGAGCTCTTGCCCGAGCCGGAGACACCGGTGAATACCGTCAGGCCGGCGCTTCGGGATCTCGATGCAGATGTCCTTGAGGTTGTTCACGTGTGCGCCATGCACGCGGATCAGGTCGTGGCTGTCGGCACCGTGCAGCGGAGGCGACTGCGTGTCCGTCCTCGTGGCCTTGCTCATCGTGTCTCCATCTGTTTTCGGGGCGCCTTCGCGGTCTCCGTCGGCGTCGCCGAAGCCCTCGGGTGCTCCCTCAAGGTGATCGAACGCTCCGTACTCTCCTACTCGAACACGTCTCGCTACCAGTCCCCGGTCCACGTTCTGACCAGCGGACGTGCTCGGCCAGTTCACCGTCACCCGCCTCGAACTCTGCTCAGAGTTGCTGAGAGCGAGCGCCATCGTTGGGCCCACTTGCGGCACTCAGATTGGCGCTCGCTCTCAGTCCACAGCATCCACGAAGGTCAGGCCTGCGCGATGCGGACGAGGTTGCCCGAGGGGTCGCGTAACGCGCAGTCGCGCGCACCCCAGGGCTGGGACGTCGGCTCCTGGAGCACCTCGGCGCCCGACGCCCGGACCTTCTCGAACGTGGCATCGAGGTCGTCGGAGCGGAAGATCGCAGCCTGCAGCGACCCCTGCGTCACGAGCGACAGGAGGGCGTCGCCCTCGGCCTGTGGACGACCGCCGTGCGGCTGGAACAGGACGATGTCGACGTCCTGTCCCGGGGCGCCGACGGTGACCCAGCGGAAGCCGTCGGACGGGACGTCGAGGCGGACCTCGAAGCCGAGCGCGTCGCGGTAGAAGCCGAGAGCGGCGTCGGGGTCGTGGACGGGGATGAACATATGGGAGACGGTGACTGCCATGCGACGACCGTAGGAGCGCGGACCCGTCGCGTGCTTCTCCGATCCTGCTCGGGTGCCAGGCGGGTCGGACGCCCGGTGCGTCGGCACCGCCCCGCTCGCTGCCCGACCGGTCGGCGCAGGTGAGTAGCGCTCAGACCGTGACCGTGGTACGCCGTGGTCGCGTCGCGACCATGCTCACGCACGGCGGAATGACCTCGTGGTCGCGGTGGTCGCGCGCGCGGTACTGCGACGGCGTCTCGCTGACGATCTCGGTGAAGCGCGAACTGAAGGAGCCGAGCGACGTGCAACCGACGGCGACACAGGTGTCGGTGACCGACATCCCCTGACGCAGAAGAGCCTTGGCGCGCTCGATGCGTCGCGTCATGAGATAGGAGTAGGGCGTCTCGCCATAGGCCGCACGGAACTTGCGCGAGAAGTGCGCGGGCGACATGAGCGCGGCACGCGCCATGGCCAGGACATCGAGGGGGTGCGCGTAGTCGCGGTCCATGAGGTCGCGCGCCCGACGCAGGTGCGCGAGGTCGGCCATCTCCTCCGGCGTCATGGCGACGACGGTACGCGACCGGTCGCCCCCTCGGGGTCAAGGAGACGGATCGAAACCGCCCCGAAGTGCCTGCTTGAGACTTCGGGCGGGCGTTGCGGACGGTTCGTAGCGTTCGAGAGGTCCCGGCCGGGAAGGCCCACGAAGTGCCTGCCGGCCTGCTCGCAGGTCTGTAGGCGACCGGCAACCTCGTCGACATCGCCGGTGCCCTGGCCGAGGTGGCCGGGGCCGCGCCGGCGACGACGCAGAGCGGCGCCGAGATGGTGCTTGCTATCGGCTGAGACGCGCCATGCTGAGAGGGTGGAAATCATCCCGCTCCCCGATGCCCCGACTACCAGCCGGATCGTGTCGTCGCCGAACCGTTGCTCGGCGGGTCGCAGTCCAATGTCCGAGTCATCCGGCTCAGCCCGGGGCAGGTCCTTCCGCCGCACACTCACGGCGTGTCGGATCTGATGCTCTTCGCAGTCGAAGGCGTAGCGACCTTGGACACGCCTGGCGGTCTGGTGCGCTTCGCTGCCTGCTCCTTGGCCTCCTACCGCGGCGATGAGGAGCTGCGCGTGTCCAACGAAGGCAGCGACGGATTGACGCTGCTCGCATTCCTCGCCCCGCCGTTCCCGCCCCGCTGACCACGGTGCCCTTGCCCGCGACCGTGAAGAGGATCGTGCAACCGGCGAGTGGCAGACCCGACGACCTGCACATGGTACGCGATCGCGTCACGCGAGCCGTCAACTCCGGATCCGCGAGGAATCACCCGCACCGGGCAACGGACGCGCCGCTACCGTTGTCGTGGTGTAGGCCGGTGGGGCGTAAGAAGGATCTCGGATGAGAACGGAGCTTCGAATCGACGGTGCGAACTGCCCGCTGTGCCTCAATGCAGTGCTCCACCAGTTGCGCGACACCCCACACGTCAGCGCACGGGCCGTCATCGGAGGATCCGGTGCTCCCAGATGTGAGCGTCCCGATCAACGCGATTGCGGAAGTCGCCGCTTGTGGCTGAGGTGACCCTGACCGACGCGATGGCCCGGTTGCGTGCCGAGGGTTATCAGGCCGACTTCTTCGCCACCGATGACGGCCGCCTCGGATGCCGCACCTGCAACGCGAACGAGGACCCGGCCACGATGCAGATCGAGCACACGGTCCGCTTCGAGGGCGAGAGCAATCCCGATGACGAGGCGATCCTGTTGGCGATCCGATGTGGATGCGGCTGCTTGGGCCTCTACAGCGCTGCCTACGGCCCATCGACACCACCGGAGGACGTCGCCGTGCTGCGCCGCCTCACCCTCGGCCGTCGCGGCCCCTGAGCCGCCGCGCCCGGCGCCCCGTAGCGGTACCGACCGTGCCAGCCCACGCCTTCGAGGGGCCACTGCCACAACAGGCGGCCCGTCCCGGCGTCGCCGATACTCCCACCGGGCCAACGTGCCCGCAGCGCAAGGAGCCCAACAGTGGACCAGCAGACACGTCCCCAGCACCTGATCGAGGCGCGGCGGACTCCGTTGTTCGACTCGGAGTCGCTGCCGGAGCCGTTGGCCCGGTCGCATCGCACCACGGTGTGGGCGGAACTGCGGGTGGAGGCGGGAGGTGTCCGCTACGTCGACCTCAAAGGCGCTTCGCCGCGGGACCTGCGGGTGGAGCCCGGTGAGATCGCGGTCATCGTGCCGGGTGTCGAGCACCACGTCGAACCGTCCACCGACGCGACGTTCTACATCCAGTTCTTCCGCGAGCCCGACGCCGACCTGGTGCCCGGCCGCGTGGACCTCGACGAACGCCGCCGCTCGGGCCCGTGGCAGCACCGCGGCTGCGACCTGGACACCCCGGAAGAGATCTTCGAGATGGTCACCCGCCAGTACGTCGACGTCGTGCAGGACGACCTGCTGCAGCCCTACTTCAACTTCGGTCCGGGGTTCATCGACTGGCAGGCACACATCCGCACCGTCACCGACTACTGGTGCCATGTGGTGCTCTATGCCCCCGGGTACGAGATCGACGTCATCGAGCACCACCGGCCGTTGCACGAACTCGACCCGTTCACCCCCGAGCTGTTCGAGCGCTGGCTGCAGATCTTCGACGACACCGTCGACGGCGGCTGGGCCGGCGAGCTCGCCACGACCGCGAAGAAGCGGGCCAGGGGGATGGCATGGGCGATGGCCCATCGCTTTCTCGGCGCTGGCGCCTGGCGACCGAGCCATCCCTGAGCCGGCTGGAACCTCGAAGGTGGCGCATCTGGCATCCTGGTCCCGGATGGTCGCGGTCCGGCGCCGCCATGGGCGTGCGTGGTGCATGCCGATCGTCGGAACCGCCCACGAGACTCCAGGAGCGGAGATCGAATGTCGGACCATCCTGACCAGCCGCCTCATGAAGGCCGACGGTCGGAAGGGCCGCCGGTGCTGTCGCCGCGGGCCATGCGGAGCTTTCGATCGCAGCTGACGGTCGGCGACGACGTCATCGATCCCGAGGTCTGGGCCGGTTCCGTGCCGCAGGCCACCGGCATCGCACCTCGGGTGCGGATCGGCCGCAGCCGCTGGTTCAACCTGCTCTGGCTGCTCCCGATCGGTCTGTTGGCCCTGATGATCGGGGTGGCGGTGGCGAAGGGGCTGCGGGGCACCCCATCGGTACAGCGGTTCATCGAGCGCAACCCGGGCACCATCGAGCCAGCCGGGGCCGATCCGGGCCTGCCCGCATGGGTCGGCGTGCAGCACTTCTTCAACCTGTTCCTGATGATCTTCCTAATCCGATCAGGCATACAGATCCTGACCGACCACCCACGGCTCTACTGGACCCGCCACAGCACCCCGCGAAAGGATTGGTTCCGCATCCAGAAGGAAGTCCCCACGGACCCCCTGTGGACCGCCAAGCAGGATTCCATCAGCCTGCCCGGCCAGGTGGGCCTGCCCGGGCTCCGCCACTCCATCGGCTTGGCCCGATGGTGGCACCTCGGCACCGACGTCCTCTGGTTGGTGAACGGGGTGATCTTCTACGTCCTGCTGTTCACCACCTCGCAGTGGCGGCGGGTGGTGCCCACGACCTGGGACGCCTTCCCCAACGCAGCGTCGGTGGCCATCCAGGCGACAGCTCGACGGGATTGTCGACCAGGCCGTTGATCTCCAGGCGGTAGTCGGCGCTGGCGCAGCTTCGGGCACTGCCCCACCACGAGCAGATCACCCAGCACTTCTGCATCCAGGGCTGGTCAGGGATCGCCAAGTGGGGCGGCGTGTCGATGCAGACCATCCTCGAGGTGGTGAAACCGCAACCCGAAGCCAGGTGGGTGGTGTTCTACTCCCTGGGCGACGGTCCGGACGCGGGCATCTACTACGACGCCCACCCGATCGAGCAGATGGGCTTCCATCTCACGATGCTGGCCTACGACATGAACGAAGAACCGCTATCGTTCGGTCACGGCGCCCCGCTACGGCTCCGCAACGAGACGCAGCTCGGCTTCAAGCAGGTCAAGTGGATCAAGGGAGTGGAGTTCGTCGCCGACTTCGCCGACATCGGGGGTGGGTTCGGCGGCTACAACCAGGACCACGAGTTCTTCGGCTACCGGCAGTCGTTCTAGACGTCTGGAGTGGCGGCATGCCCGAGGAGCTTGTCGAGACCGGTCCTGGGCTCTTGAAGCCTGCGGCCGATCTCGCATGCAGACGAAGTCCCGTCTCGCCACCCGCGCCTACGCCACTCGCGCCTGCGGCGTAGGCGCGTCAGCCGCCGAACGTTTCGGTGTCCACGTCATGACGGAACTGGAGGAGCAAAGAGGCGAGTGCCTCAGGCCTGCTCCATCGGCATCATGTGCGTGCCGGGATCGACGAGCACGTACTGGGCCCCTGGGACACCGTTCGCGATCGCCTGCAGCGCCTCCGGAACTGCGGAGAGGTCCTGGGCGCTGGCGATGGCGAGCGTCGGTACGCCGATGTCGTCGAGGCGATCGACGACGTCGAGGCGCGCCATGGCCCGCCAACTGGCGGCCCACTCTTCGACCTGTCGCGTCGGATCATCTCGCGCGCGTAGCGCACTGCCCACCCGTCCTCGGCGATGGTGCTGGGCGAGAACCAGCGGATCATCGAGTCCGCCACCTGCGCATCCATGCCGTCGGCCTCGGCGTTTTCGGCCCGCTCATCGAGCGTCTCGGTAGGGCACCAAGGGGAGGTCGCGATGAGGGCGAGCGAGCGAACGCGATCGGGGCGGTTCAAGACCAGGTGCTGGGCGATGGCCCCGCCGTAGGAGGCGCCGTACACGTCCGTCGTCGGGCGACGGCGGCTCCGAACTCATCGAGCGGGTACGACGGCGGCCGCCGGGTAGTGAGGGACGGCATGGCCCTCATCTCCAGCTCCGGTTTCTCCCACGTCCGGCTCACGGTCACGGACATCGCCCGTTCCAAGGCGTTCTACGACCGGGTCTTCGGGTGGCCGGCCGCTGTCGACGCGTCCGATTCGGTCGGCGAGCCCGGCGTCACCGAGTCACCGGAGAAGTTCTACGGGGGCACCGTGTACCAGACACCGCAGGGCACGCTGTTCGGCCTGCGGCCCGTCGGGACGGCGACCTTCGACTCGGAGCACACCGGGCTCGACCACGTCAGCTTCGCCGTGGCATCGCGCTCGGACCTCGAAGCCGCGGCTGCGGCCCTCGGCGACGCTGGAATCGAGCACGGTGAGGTCAACGATATGACCGACGCCGGCATCGCGATCCTCTCGTTCCAGGATCCAGACGACATCAACATCGAGCTCACCGCCCCCCTGGGCTGAGGCGAGACGCGTCTCGTATCGGAGTTCGGTCAAGAGCGCCTGCGCGATGTGGCGGTACCTCGCAACTCCTGGCGATGATCGGTGGGTGCCGCGTCCGGCCTCACGGGGCCGAGTACCCGCCGGCCCGCGAAGTGTGCAGCGCCCGCCCCGCCGAGCGCGCCTCCGGCCCTGTTGATCACCATGACCTGTCGAGTCATACGAGCAGGTAGCCCCCATCCACGTTGAGGACGGCGCCCGTGATGAACGCCGAGGCCTCCGACGCCAGGTCGAGCGCCAGGCCCTTGGCCAGACCGACCAACCCGACCTTCGAGGCTCTGTAGGCCGAGAGGCCCTTGCCCGGCCGCTCGCCCAACACCGAGCCGGTGAAGATGAGGCGCCCCCCTCGGCCCATGACGCGAGCGGCGGCACGGGCGCCGAGGAAGCCGGCTGTCGGTGACGTCGCCACTGCACGCCTCCGTCAGCGGGAAGTCCGTGACTTAGACTAACCGGTCGGTACAATTTTCTCGTTTGCACCCCAACCCGCTGCAGAGGGATGTTCGGGGGCAAGGATCGGCCTCCGGGATGGCCGAGCCACAGGACGAGGAGACCGGTGGAACCACCCCACCCTGCACCCGACGGCAGCTCGCCCGGGCCCGCGCTCGACGTCGACGTGCTGGTCGTCGGCGCTGGCGTGACCGGCTTCTACCAGTTGTACCGCGCTCGGGAGGCAGGGTTCTCCGTCGAGGCGGTCGAGGCCGGCGGTGGGGTGGGGGGGACGTGGTATTGGAACCGCTACCCGGGAGCACGGTTCGACTCCGAGAGCTACACCTACGCCTACCTGTTCTCGAAGGAGCTCTTCGACGATTGGACGTGGGAGGAGCACTTCGCGGAGCAACCGGAGACCGAGCGCTACCTGAACCACGTCGTCGATCGGTTCGACCTCCTGCGCCACATCCGGTTCGACGTCGAGGTGACCTCGGCGAGCTACGACGAACCGTCCGGGCGGTGGATCGTGGCGTTGAGCGACGGCACGGAGCGCCGGGCGCGGTTCCTCGTCGCCGCCACCGGTGTCCTCTCGGTTCCGCACACCCGCGGCTTCGACACCATCGAGGTCGACCCGGCGGCCGAGGAGCGGTGGACCGACATGGTCGATCGCGGAGCGGCCGCCGCGCCGTTCGGCGAGCCCAGCTACTTCTTCGGGAGCAACATCCCCGGGAAGCCCCGCAAGTACTTGCTGAACTCGGGCGGACGGCCGAAGCTCTTCAGGGAAATCGCCCGCGTCGTCGAGACCGACTACAAGGCGTTCCTCCTGTCGCGCCCGTCGACCGGTCGTGGGCACGGGTGAACCCGGAGCTGGCGGGCGCGGTGACCACGTTCGAAGGTCCGCCGGTCGACGGTTTCGAGGGCATCGGCGCCCTGACCCTCGGCGGCTTCCTCCAGGAGGTCACCGACCGCTTCTCCGGCAACGACGCCGTCGTGTTCGACGACCCCCTCCTCGCCGGCGCCACCGTCCGCTGGACCTACGCAGACCTCCGCTCCGAGGCCCGGGCGGCCGCAAGGGCGCTGATCGCCGCCGGGGTCGAGCGGGGCGACTCGGTCGGCATCGTGATGGGCAACCGACCCGAAGCGGTCGCGACGATCTTCGGCGCGGCGATGGCCGGAGCCGTTGCGGTGCCGGTCTCCACGTTCGCTCCGGCCCGCGAGCTGGCCGGCATGCTCGAGCTGGCCCGGGTCTCGGTGGTGCTCACCCAGTCACGGCTCCTGTCGCGTCGGTTCGGCGACGACATCCGGGCCCTGGGACCCGACCTCCCCGTCCTGCGCGAGATCGCCGTGTTGGGCGAGGACAGCTGGGACCGCTTCCTCGACGGCGCCGACGCCGTGAGCGGCGAGGACCTGGACCGCCGGATCGCCGGTGCCGAGCCGGACCACCCGGCCCTGGTCATCTTCAGCTCGGGGACGACCAGCACCCCGAAGGGGATGCTGCACGCCAACCGCGCGCCGAGCCAGCAGCTGTGGGTGCAGGCTCAGATCTTCCGACGGCACCAGCGGACCAGGATGTGGACGGCGCTGCCCCTGTTCTGGACCGCAGGCTTCAACACCGCCGTCGGCGCCACCCTGGCCGCAGGTGGGTGCTGGGTCGCCCAGGAGACGTTCGTGCCCGGCGAGGCACTGGCGTTGCTGAGCCGAGAACGGGTCACCGAGCCCTACACCCTCCCGCACCAGACCGCCGCGCTCGAGGAGCACCCGGACTGGGCCACCACCGACCTATCGTCGCTCACCTGCGTCTTCGGGAAGTCGGCCTTCGCCCGCCACCCGAGCGTGCAGGGCGACACCACCTGGATCATGCCGGTGGGCTATGGCCTGTCCGAGACGTGCGCGTTCGTGTTCACGCACTGGTCCGACGCCACCCGTGAGGCCACCCGTCGCTCCATGGGTCGGCTCCTGCCGGGCAACCAGCTCCGCGTCGTCGACCCCGACAGCGGCCGGCCCCTCGGGGTGGACCAGGTCGGCGAGCTCGCGGTCAGGGGCCCGACGCTGATGCTGGGGTACCTGGGCAAGGCGCGGGCCGACTGCTTCGACCGCGACGGCTTCTTCCACACCGGCGACGCCGGCCACGTCGACGCGTGCGGCGAGGTCCACTTCGGGGGACGGCGCACCGAGATGATCAAGACCGGAGGGGCCAACGTGTCCCCGGCCGAGCTCGAGGTGGCGCTCCGTGCGTGCCCGCCGGTGAAGCTCAGCCGGATCGTCGGGGTGCCCGACCCCCGCCTCGACCAGATCGTGGTCGCCTGCATCATCCTCAAGGACGGCGCCGACGCCACCGAAGCCGACATCCGGGCGTTCCTCCGTGAGCGGGTGTCGTCCTACAAGGTCCCCAAGCGGGTCCTGTTCTTCGCCGAGGGCGAGGTACCCATGACCGCCAGCGAGACCAAGGTCCGCGACGAGGCCCTGCTGGCCCTCGTCCGCCAGCGTCTCGCCGGACCCACCGAAACCTGACGACCGGAGTCCCATGACCAGCACCGAGCACGCGCAGACCGACAGCGCCGTCACCCTCGACACATCCGACCTCGACCGGCACATGGGCGTGCCCATGGAGCCCGGGGAGCTCAAGGAGCCCGTGGCGCTGAACGACATCCGCCGGTGGGTCCAGGCGATGCACTACCCGAACCCGCTTCACTACGACGAGCGCTGGGCGGCCGAGAGCCACTTCGGCTCGATCGTGGCACCGCAGTCGCTCACCGTCGCCACCGACACCAGCCACGGCTGCTCGCCGGCCCAGGTCGGCAAGATCCCGAACAGCCACCTCATCTTCGGTGGCGACGACTGGTGGTTCTTCGGCCCCCGGATCTGGCCGGGCGACCACACGGTGTGCCATCGGATGCCCTACGACTACAAGGTCACCGAGACCAAGTTCGCCGGTCCCACCTGCTTCCAGCGCGGCGACACCCTCTACATCAACCAGCGGGGGGAGCGCATCGCGCTGCAGCGCTCCACGGCGATCCGCTACCAGGTCCGCCAGGCGAAGGAGATGCAGCTCTTCTCCGAGCCCAAGGAGCCCGAGTGGACCGACGAGCGGCTGACCGAACTCGACGAGCGCAAGCAGCTGTTCATCGAGCAGATCCAGACGCTGCGCCACGAGCCCCGGTACTTCGAGTCGGTGAAGGTCGGCGACCAGGTCGCCCCCAACGTGCTCGGCCCCCACAGCCTCGCCAGCTTCACCACCGAGTGGCGGGCGTTCCCGATGACCACGTGGGGGGCCACCGCCAAGGGGCCCACCACCGTGCGCGCCGAGGAGCTCGGCTACACCAAGGAGATGGCGGGCTTCGAGGGCGACCGTCGCATGGAGCGCACCAACCCGGAGCTCACCGACGGCGCCTACTACGGCCCGTCGCGCGGCCACCTGCAGCCCCGCTGGGCCCAGCACGTCGGGATGCCGCGCGGCTATGGCTACGGGGCCTCGATGGGCGCCTGGGTGATCGACTTCGTGGCCGCTTGGGCGGGCGAGTGGGGCCACGTCACCCACTCCTCCGCCCAGTACCGGAACCCGGCGTTCACCGGTGACGCCACGTTCCTCAGCGGCGAGGTGATCGACACCGCGGTGCTCCGCAAGCGCAAGTACCGGGTAACCGTCGCGGTGGAGCTGCGCAACCAGGACGACGCCGTGATGGCGAAGGCCAAGGTCGAGGTCGAGCTGCCGAGCGAGGCAGCCGGGGATCTGCGTGCCTGACCGGCCACGCGGCTCGCGCGGCGGTTCCATCGAGGGTCGCCGGGGATCGGCACACGGACGCGCGAGCACGGCATCCGCTCGAGCGCACCGACCACACGGGCCGGGCAACGGAGGACCACATGGTCGTCATCGTCGTCAAGCAAACCAGTGCGGGCCAAGTACGCGGACGACTGGCCGTCGCTCGTGGAGGAGTTCACGACGGCGAACCGCGCCGAGCCGGGCAACATCTCCTTCGACTGGTACCGCAGCCCGAGGATCCCAACCTGTGGGTGCTGGTCGAGGTCTTCCGCGACGCCGAGGCCGGCGAGGCCCACGTGCGAGTCGGAGCACTTCAAGGCGGGGGGCGGCCAGCACGTCGTCCGCCCGGGACCGCGTGCTCGCCCTGCGCTACGTTTGCGCTGGTGCCGAATCAGACTTCCATGAGACGGAAACATCATTCTCACCACGATGGGGCGAGATGCCCAGGGGAGGGTCGGCGCCGGGGGTGTCCGACCACCACGACGAGGGCGGCGCCCGACCTCAAGGTCCGCGGCGTCGTCGCATGACCACCCGCCACCACACCCTCCAGGAGATGAACTGACATGGCCCTCTTCGATGCGTTCCGCTACGACGGCAAGCGGGTCCTGGTGGTGGGTGGCGCCTCCGGCATGGGGGCCGCCGCCGCCCAGCTGGTTCAGGATGCCGGGGCCGAGGTCGTGGTCATGGACCACGCCGAGGTCACCCTCCCCGGCGTCAAGGCCATCCGGCTGAACCTGGCCGACCAGGCCTCGATCGACGCCGCCGTCGACGAGTGCGGTGGTCCCGTCCACGTCCTCCTCTCCTGCGCAGGCGTCGCCGATGGGACGCCCGGCATCGAGCGCATCAACTTCATCGGCCACCGCCACCTGATCGACCGGCTCCTGGCCCAGGACCTGCTGCCGCCGGGTTCCGCCATAGGCTTCATCTCCTCGGCGGCCGGGATGGGCTGGGAGTCGAACCTCGAACAGCTCAACGAGCTCCTCGACACGCCCGACTTCGACAGCGCCGTGGCGTGGGTGGAAGCCAACGGCAAGGCCGACTACCTGTCGACCAAGCAGGCTGTGTGCGCCTACGTGGCCCGTGAGGCCTTCGCCCTTCGGAAGCGGGGGGTCCGGATCAACGCCATCTGCCCCGGGCCCACCGACACGCCGCTGGCCCAGGACAACAAGGACACCTGGCTGGGCTTCGCCGCCGACTACCGCGGCGAGATCGGCGCCGAACCCTCGACCCCGCTGGAGCAGGCATACCCGCTGGTCTTCCTGTGCAGCGACGCCGCCGCCGCCATCACCGGGATCACCCTGGTGTCCGACGCCGGTTACTTTAGCTCCGGGATCACCGGGTCTTTCCCCGCAGCCACCGGGATCGCCCAGTTCCTGATGGGCCGCCTGTAGCGCCGGCCCGCTCCCGAGCCCCGCACCCAACCACCCAGATCAGAAGGCAGGACCTCACGATGCGACCCGATCACGTGCAGTACGAGGTCGACGACCAGGTCGGCATCATCACGTTGGGTCTCCGCTTCGTGTCCCGGTAGCCCGGTGCTCACCATCGACGCCCTGGTGGCGGCCCTGGCCCTGGAGCCCACCGGGCCCGGGACCTTCCGCGCCTCCAACGTCTCGCTGGGCCACGGCGGCCCCGTGTTCGGCGGCCAGCTCCTGGCCCAGTCCATCGTGGCCGCCCTCACCGCCCACGACGACGGCAAGGCCGTCAAGACGGTCCACACCGTCTTCGCCCGCAGCGGCTCGACCGACCTGCCGGTGGAGATCGCCGTCGAACCCCTCCACGAGGGTCGCAGCTTCGCCAGCAGCACCGTGACCATCAGCCAGGGCGACCGGCTGTGCACCCGCTCGCTCGTGCTCCTGTCGGCCGACGAGCCCGACCTCATCCGCCACGCCCAGGAGGCCGAGACCACCTCGACCCCCGCTACCAGCCCGGTCGCCCGGCACGTGCCGGGCGCCTGGGAGGTGCGGGTGGGCGGCGGCGTCGACGTCGACGACCCCGATGCCGTCGGCCCGGCCGAGCTCGACGTATGGACCCGCTTCGTGGGCGCACCCGACGACGCCCCCACCAACCAGGCCATGTTGGCGTTCGCCACCGACGGGTTCCTCATCGGGACGGCCATGCGCCCCCACGCCGGCGTCGGCCAGTCGCAGGCCCACCTCACCCTCACCACCGGCGTGGTCAGCCACACGCTGACGTTCCACGAGCCCTGCGTTGCCGGCGAGTGGCTGTTGCTGGAGCACGAAAGCCCCTACGCCGGCCGGGGTCGCGCCTACGGCCGGGCGGACGTGTTCCAGGTCGACGGCCGCCTCGTCGCCTCGTTCGTCCAGGACAGCATGATCCGGGCGACGCCTCCGCGGCCGGCCTGAGCCGTCGCAGCGGTCGCCTCACCCCACAGGAGACCCCTAAACCCGAGCCGTCATCGTCGCCACCGCCCGGACGCCGGGCGGCGGGCCCGGCCTCGGACTGGCTAGGAGGGCATGGGTCGGCGGGGCATGACCGTGACGGACGGGATGCTGGCGCTGGTCCCGCAGCGGATCACGGGGTCGACGGTTCGGACCAGATCGCCGACGTCCATGAGAGCGCCGGTGAGTAACACCAACGACTGACCGACGAGCAACTGGGCCTCTCGTCCTTCGCCGACCTCCGCTTCGTCGAGCGCGGCGCCTGGGTCGCGGCGGGCCACAGCTGCGCCCCTCGCCGACTGGGGCGCGACGAGAGGGCCGCAGGGGCGGCGGTCCCGGGCACCCGTCTAGGAGCCATGGGCGGCGCGGGAGCGGGCCAGGAGGCCCCGGGCGATCACCAGGCGCTGGATCTCGTTGGTGCCCTCGCCGATCACCATGAGGGGTGCGTCGCGGTAGTAGCGCTCCACCGGAAGGTCGGTGGTGTAGCCCATGCCGCCGTGGATGCGCATCGACTCCATGGCCAGCTCGAGGGCGGTCTCGCTGGCGAACAACTTCGCCATCCCCGCCTCCACGTCGCAGCGCAGCCCGGCCGCCTTGCGGTCGGCCGCGTTGCGGGTGAGCAGGCGGGCCGCCTCCAGGCGGGTGGCCATGTCGGCCAGCTTGAGCTGGATGGCCTGGTGCTCGGCGATCGGCTTGGCGAAGGTCACCCGCTCCTGCGCATAGGACAGGGCGGCCTCGAACGCGGCCCGGGCCACGCCGACCGCCCGCGACGCGATGTTGATGCGACCGATCTCGAGCACGTTGAGGAGCTGGGCCTGGCCCCGGCCGGGTTCGCCCACGAGGTTGGCGGCCGGGATGCGGTGGTCGGTGTAGGCCATCTCGACCGTCTCGACGCCCTTGTACCCGAGCTTGCCGACGTGCTTGCTGACCGAGATCCCCTCGAAGGTCGATCCCGGTTCCTTCTCGACGACGAATGCCGAGATGCCCTCCTGGGTGCGGGCCGCCAGCGCCACGATGCCGGCTCGTTCGCCGTTGGTGACCCAGGCCTTGGTGCCGTTCACGACGTACTCGTCGCCGTCCCGCACAGCCTTGCAGGAGATGTTGCGGGTGTCGCTGCCGGCGTCGGGCTCCGAGAGCGAGAGGGCGCCTCGGACCTCGCCCGAGGCCATCGTGGGCAGCCACCGCCGCTGCTGCTCCTCGCTGCCGTGGTACATGATCAGCGTGGCGCACATGGTGTGGGTGTTGATGATGCCGGTGAGGCTCATCCACCCGTAGGCGAGCTCCTCGATCACGCCGATGTACGTGCGAAGGTCCAGGCCCAGGCCGCCGTACGCCTCCGGGATGGTGACCCCGAACAGGCCGAGCTCGCGCATGTGCTCGACGATCTCGATCGGGAACTCGTCGGCGTGCTCGAGGGCGGAGGCGACCGGCAGGACCTCGCGGGTCACGAAGCGGCGTACGGTGGCGATGATCTCCTCGCGCACTTCGGGGTCGGTCTCGACGGCGGTGGGCGCAGGGCGAGCGGGATCGTGCATGTCGAGAATCATACCTAGCGTTCTATGTTGACGTCGCTATCAGATGCGAGAAGAATGTTTCCAATGACGACGGCCGCCGTGCACCACGCCCTCGAGCTCGACGACCCGGCCTCCCACGAGGCCGGGTCCGGCGGGAGCGGCGACGGTCCGATGCCGTCGATGGCCGAAACGGACGATCCCTCTACAGCCGCTCCCAGAGCGTCACGGGCGGCACCTCGCAGATCCAACGCAACCTCATCGCCCGACGCATCCTGGGACTGCCCACATGACAACCTTCCACGTACCGCCCGAGATCGAACTGGAGGCCGACGGACCGATCCTGACCGTCCGGCTGAACCGGCCCGAGCAGCTCAACGCAACCAACCACGAGCTGCACGAGGGGCTCGCCGAGCTGTTCCCCCAGATCGACGCGGATCCCGACGTCCGCGCCGTGGTCCTCACCGGGAACGGGCGGGCGTTCTCCGCCGGCGGCGACTTCACGTACCTCGACGAGCTCACCAAGGACGCCGACCGTCGGCGCCAGTCCCTCGTCCATGGCCGCCAGATCGTCAAAGGGATGGTGGCGTGCCGGGTCCCGATCGTGGCGGCCGTCAACGGCCCGGCCGTCGGCCTCGGCTGCAGCCTGGTGGCGCTGTCCGACATCGTCTTCATGGCCGAGAGCGCCCACCTGGCCGACCCCCACGTGGCGGTGGGCCTGGTGGCCGCCGACGGCGGCCCCGTCACCTGGCCACTGCTCACCAGCCTCCAGCTGGCCAAGGAGTACGCCCTGACCGGCGACCGCATCCCGGCGAAGCGGGCGGCCGAGATCGGCCTGGTGAACCACGTGTGCCCCGACGACGAGGTCGTCGCGCAGGCGACGGCGTGCGCACAGCGGATCGCCAAGCTCCCGAAGCAGGCGGTGGCGGACACCAAGCGCATCCTCAACCTCCATCTGGAGCGGGCCGTGCTGGCCACCCTCGACTTCGCCCTCACCGCCGAGGACCGCTCCTTCGGCTCCCCCGAGCTCCGCGCCAACATCGACCGCTTCCTCGCCCCGCGCGAAGACCGCTAGGGCCGTGACCAGCATCCTCGGAGGCTCCTCGGCACGCCGCGGCGTTGGGCGACGTCGACATGTTCGTCCTGTTCCCGAACCAGCATTCCGAGACGCCTGTCGCCAACCCGGCCGTGTCGTGAGCGAGGAGACAGCGATGACCGCCTCCCTCCCCGCCGCTTCGCCGACCTGGCGCCGTTCGCCGATTGGGGCGCTCGAGTCCGAGGCCGAGCGCTACGCCAGGCGCCTGGCCAGCTCCATGGAGGAGCTGCGGCGCTTCTACGACGTCGCCTTCCCCCGCTTGGAGGAGGCCGCCGCCTACCTCGACACCTTCGAGCCGGACGCCCTGCCTGAGGACCCCCGGCACCTGTTGTGGCTCTGCTACTCGCTGGTGAACGTGTCGTTCCCGGTCGAGGTGTGGCGCCAGGCCCGGGTTCCCGACAGCGGTGCCGCCACCATGGACCAGATCGTCGAGCCGGCGAGCTGACGTCGGACGATCGTGGCTTTGCAGCTGTGAAGAGCATCACTCTTCATATTCGTGACACCGCCTCCTAATGTGAGAAGATCGTGGTTCTACCCCAGGTCGGGGTAGCCTCTCGCCATGGCCCCGAACGAACCCCAGAGCGATGCGCCGGCCGCCACCAGCTGGCGGGACCAGGCGGTCGCGCGGTCCCTGGACTCGGCGCGGGTCCGGGCCGAGAGCCGCGTCCAGCGCTTCCTCGACGCCGCCCTCGAGCTCATGAACGACAATGCCACGGGCAAGGAGTTCACGGTCCAGGAGGTCGTCGAGCGCTCCGGGCAGTCGCTGCGCAGCTTCTACCAGTACTTCGCGGGGAAGCAGGAGCTGCTGCTCGCCCTGTTCGAGGAGTCGGTGCGCTCCACCGCAGACCTCCTCAGCGAGAAGGTGGCTGAGGAGCCCGACCCTCGCGAGCGCCTGCACCGGTTCGTCGTCGAGTACTACCGCATCTGCCGGCCCACGAACCGCCGCACCGGCAGGAAGGCGCCGGCGCGGGCCCTGGCCGAGTTCGCCCAGCAGCTCCTCACCACCCAGCCCGACGAGGCGGCCCGCGCCTTCGATCCGCTGGTCACCCTCTTCGAGGGGGTCCTGGAGGAGGCGGAGGAGGCCGGGGTGATCCGCGCGGGGGTGCCCCGCCGTCGGGTGGCCGGTGTGGTGCTGGAAGCGATCATGTTCAACGCCTTCTCCAGCACCATCGGGGGCGCGCCCGCCGGCACCAAGACCAGCGCCGCCGCCGAGGAGCTGTGGGACCTCATCTTCAACGGCATCGGCGCCGCCAGGTGATCGGCGGTTCTTGCCCCGTCTTCAGGCAGCCGGCCGTTCGGCGCGGTGTCGCCGGCCAACTGGATCGCCATGAACGCCAACCAGTACCTCCACCGCTACGGCGCCACGCGCGAGCTGCTCGGGACCATCGCCGTCAACGCCCGGACGAATGCCGGGCGCAACCCAGAGGCGATCTACCGCGACCCGATGACCATGGACGACTACCTCGCCGCCCGCCCGATCACGTCGCCGTTCGGCCTCTACGACTGCGACGTGCCGTGCGACGCCTCGATCGTCGTCGTCGTCTCGGACCATCGGTGGCCGCCGACGGCGTGGCCTGGAGAACAGCGCTATCGATGAGCGCGAGGAATACTCGCGCACGAGTAGAACGAGGGACCGCGATCGCCAGTAGGATCAGCCCTTGGACGAACAGGTCCGCCGGCCGGACCGGGGGATGAACGAGCGAAGAGGAGCGACTGCGATGGTCGAGGTGAAGCCAGGGGCCGCGTTCCGGTCTGTGGTGTGCGAGGTGGAGGCGGTCGTCGTGAAGGCGACCGGCACCGAGGTGGACCTGCGCTGCGGCGGGCAGCCGATGGTGGCGAAGGCGGACCCGCCCGGCGAGTCGGGCGTTCCGACGCCGGGGTTCGACACCGGCTCGTCGGTCGGCAAGCGTTACGCCGACGAGGCCGGCACGATCGAGGTCCTGTGCACGAAGGCCGGTCCTTCGGCCTTCTCGCTCGGCGACGAGCTGCTGGTGCTCAAGGCTGCCAAGCCCCTCCCGTCCTCGGACTGATCGCGCTGCCGTGCACCTCGGGATGCTGTTGCAGATGGCGGCCGACGGGATTGGCGCGCGGGTGGCGGTCGGGTCCCGCGCCGACGGCATCTCGGTGGAAGGGCTGGCCGCCCGAGCCGGTCGCGCCGCGACGATGTTCGCGGAGCGACCGGGCGAGCGCGTGGCGCTGGTCGACCTCAACTCCGAGGCGGTCCCCATCGCCCTGTTCGGCGCAGCGCTCGCCGGCAGGCCGTTCGTCCCCGTCAACTACCGGCTGACCGACGACGAGCTGCGCGACATCGTGGGCCGTACGGCGCCGGCCACCGTCATCGTCGGCGACGGCATCGCCGAACGGCTCGGATCGATCGAGGGCATCGAGGTGCTCACCACCGACGAGTTGTTGGTGGCGGTCGTCGACGAGCGGATCGCGGTGGTGGAGGCCGGCGCCGGAGACCCCGACGACATCGCCGTGCTGCTGTACACGAGCGGCACCACGGGGGCCCCGAAGGCCGCCGTGCTGCGCCACCAGAACCTGGCGTCCTACATCCTCTCCACCGTCGAGTTCGCCAGTGCCGACGAGGACGACGCCGCGATCGTGAGCGTCCCGCCGTACCATGTCGCCGGGATCACATCGGCGGTCTCCGCCCTCTACGGAGGGCGTCGCATCGTCTACGTGCGGGCCTTCGAGCCACAGCAGTGGGTGGACGTGGTCGAGGCCGAGGGCGTCACCCACGCAATGGTGGTCCCCACCATGCTCGGCCGGATCCTGGACGAGCTCGAGGACGGCGGGCGCAAGCTCCCGAGCCTGCGGGCCCTCTCGTACGGTGGCGGCCCGATGCCCGCGCCGGTCATCGAGCGGGCCATGGCCGCCCTCCCGCAGGTGTCCTTCGTCAACGCCTACGGCCTGACCGAGACCTCGAGCACGATCGCCCTCCTCGGCCCGGACGACCACCGGCAGGCGTTCGCGAGCGCCGACCCCGATGTGCGGGCCCGGCTGGGTTCGGTCGGCCGGCCCATCCCGACCGTCGAGGTGATGATCCGAGACGTCGGGGGCGCCGCCCTGCCGGCGGGGGAGGGTGGCGAGATCTGGGTTCGCGGCGAGCAGGTGTCGGGCGAGTACCTGGGCCTCAGCGGCGGGCTCGACGGTGGCTGGTTCGCCACCCGGGACGCCGGCCACCTCGACGACGCCGGCTACCTGTTCGTCCACGGTCGGCTCGACGACGTCATCGTGCGGGGCGGCGAGAACCTCTCACCCGGCGAGGTCGAGTCGGTGCTGGTGGACCATCCGTCGGTCGAGGCGGCCGCCGTGGTCGGCATCCCGGACAGCGAGTGGGGCGAGGCGGTGGTGGCGGCGGTGGTGCCGGTGGCCGGTGCCTCGGTCGACGAGGACGAGCTCCGCGACTTCGTCCGCGCCCGCTTGCGATCCACCAAGACCCCGCAGCGCATCGAGATCCGCGCCGAGCTGCCGTTCAACGAGACCGGCAAGCTGCTGCGCCGCGTCCTGCGGGACGAGCTGGCCTCCACCTTCGGCTGACGCCGCGCCCGACGCCTCGCCAGGTCGCCTCGCCAGGTCGCGCACCTCCTGCGATAGGGGGCCCCAGCGGGATGTGGCGTCGCAAGGACCGCGCACCCGGCGAGGCGCCTGACCGCCCCGTAGACGCTCCGGAGCCGGGGAAACGACGGTCCGCACATCGTCGGCGCGCCGGTTGCTGGGTCG
>JAABUN010004379.1_pt1 | contig 19412 bp, 25 predicted proteins | sample 5559311 | NCBI WGS metagenome assembly JAABUN01 (sample SAMN10711877, study PRJNA513370) | rock metagenome | isolation source: Antarctica rocks | place: Antarctica: Victoria Land, Siegfried Peak sud | reverse complement strand
TGTGAACTAGACTCTCGTGAACGCCGTGTTGTCTGGCTGCTTCGGCAACGCTGGTTTCACCGCGTAGCACCGATAACACGATGACCTCTTTGACCTCTGCGCTCCATGTCTTTCGTTGCTTGCCCATTCATATCCTCCAAGTTCCTCAACCCTCGCATAATCTGGGTCTCGTTTGGAAGTGATCGTTGGAGCATTACCTGGGGAGGAGGTTCACATTCAGCGCTTTACGAGGCTACTTACGTTAGCCTCGTAAAGCGCTGACGTAACTGTCGTGCTAACGTGGCTAGCTGTAATCTGCGGCCACACGACCTTTGTGCTGCCCCATGACAACGATCTCGGGAGAATCTATGCCACCTGTACAGGGTTTGACAGAGCATGAAGTGGACGTCCGGCGTCGGCGGGGCGAAGGCAACGACGCTAAGGTCCGCCCCAGCCGCTCGTACTGGGACATCGCCCGCACAAATCTGTTTACCCTGTTCAACAACATCTTGTTCACGATCGGCGTCGCCCTCATCGCCTTGGGGCGCGTTAATGATGCTTTGACCAGCGTGGGGATCGGCTTGATCAATGCCCTCATCAGCACCGTTCAGGAGATGAGGGCGAAGCGCCAGCTAGACCGGATCGCCCTGGTCGCCAGCCCGAAGGTCACGGTGATTCGGGAGGGCCGAGAGAAAGTCGTCGCTCCCTCTGAGTTGGTCAGAGGCGATGTCGTACAGGTCAGTGCGGGTGACCAGATCGTCGTCGACGGGGTGATGCTTGGCGACGGCCTACTAGAGATCGACGAGTCGCTCTTAACCGGTGAATCGGACTTGATCCGCAAGGGGGCCGGTGACAGGCTTTTCTCCGGCAGCTTCTGCGTCACCGGGATGGGCTACTTCGAGGCTGAAAAGGTCGGGGCCGCCAGCTTTGCCAATCGACTCACCGCTACGGCTCGTCATTTTCAGGTGACGCACACGCCCCTTCAGCGCACGATTGATGTGGTTGTCCGGGTGGTCATGCTGGTGGTGGTGGTCATGAGCATCATCATTCTGCTGGCCAGCCTGCTGGAAGGCCTGCCGACCGTGCGCCTCGTGCAGATAGCAGCAGTGCTGAGTGGTCAAGTACCATACGGCCTGTTCCTAATGACTGTGGTGGCCTATGCCCTGGGCACCTCCGCGATTGCCAAGCAAGGGGCTTTGGTACAGCAGATCAACGCCATCGAGTCGCTCAGCAATATCGATGTGTTCTGCATGGACAAAACCGGCACTCTAACCGCCAACCGGCTGGTATTCAACGATGTTCACCCACTCTATGACGCACCGGCAGAAGTCCTTAAAGCACAGCTAGGCGACTTTGTGCGTAGCAGCCGGGTGAGTAACAAAACCAGCGAAGCCATCATGGCCGGTGTGCCAGGCGAACAGCATCCGACCGTTGATGAGGTGCCGTTTGCTTCCGCCCGCAAATGGAGCGCGCTGGCCTTTGACCAGCCACAGCGGCGCGGTTCCTATGTACTAGGGGCGCTCCAGATGCTCGAACCTTATCTGCCACCGGACGCCGTCACCCCTGAGTCACCGCTGTCCCAGCAAGCTCAGGCGTGGGCTGCGCAGGGCCTGCGCGTCCTGCTGTTCGCGTACAACCCAGACGTGATTAGCCTGCACGATGAACGGGGGCAGCCGCACTTGCCGCCGTTAACTCCACTGGTGCTCATCAGTTTCCGCGATGAACTGCGCCCTCAAGCGAAAGAAACCATAACCGCGTTTAAAGAGCTTGGCCTCGAACTGAAAGTCATCTCCGGGGACGACCCACAGACGGTCGCCGCCCTGGCCAGACAGGTGGGGTTTCCTGACGATGTAAAACTCGTCTCCGGCCCGGAATTGGCAGCGATGAGCCAGAGCGAACTCGGTCAGGCTGCGGCTGAAGCGACGATCTTCGGCCGCATCACGCCGGAGCAAAAAACACAACTTGTGGACGCGCTGCTACAACAAGGCAAGCGGGTCGCCATGATGGGCGACGGGGTGAACGACGTGCTGGCGCTCAAGAAAGCCTCCCTGGGGATCGCTATGCAAAGCGGTAGTAGTGCCGCTCAGAACGTGGCCGACATGATCCTGTTGCATGACTCGTTTGCCGCGCTACGCCCGGCGTTTCACGAAGGAAGGCGCATCATCGGCGGGATGTCAAATGCGCTCTACCTGTTCCTGACCCGCGTCGCCACGACCACCCTGATCATCATCGGGGTGACGATGGTGGGGCTTGATTTCCCTTTTGATCCGGCTCAGGTGGCGCTGACCACCTTTACTGTGGCCGTGCCCGCCTTCTTTTTAACGCTGTGGGCGCGCCCACAGCGGCTGGATGCGGATCTTTTAGCATCCCTGGCACGGTTCGTCTTTCCCGCTGCGATCATCGCCATGCTGATGGCGGTGGGCATTTACGCGGTTGATTACAACTATCTGCTAGACAGCCCGCTGACGGATGCGGACCAGGTCTGGGCCCGACAGATCTTCGAGTCCTACACCGGCGTGTCGGCCGAGAGCACGGCGTACCACAACGCCGTGGCGACCGTATTGGCGCAAGGGAGTGTGTCCATCTTTATTTCGTGGACCGCGTGCCTCCTCATCTTGTTTCTGGAACCGCCCAGCCGCTTTTTTCTGGGGTGGCGAAAAGAGGTCAGTCCGGACAAACGTCCGGCCTTGCTGGCCGCAGGGCTCTTTGCTCTATTTTGGATCATTTGGTCGTTCGACCCGCTGGGGTATTATTTCGGCATTTTGGTCAAACCGTTTCCGATAAATCTATTGCTCATGGCCTTGGTAGCAGTATGGTTTTTTCTCCTACGGGCCATCTGGCGGGCAGATCTCTTCGAGCGCTTATTGGGGTTAGATAAGGTCAGGGACACAGGTTGAGTTCCTCCCCAGCTTCAGCGCGGTGCCTTGAGGCAGAGGCTGGCATAAGGGTTGGGGGAGTGCTTTCTCGTCCACACCCTCTCCGCACTTCTCTTTTCAAAACTTTCATATCCCTTGGTCCTTTTACCTCGATACCTCGAGCCGCTTGGTGCCCTTGGCGGACCTCTGTGCGGAATCCGTGCGGCTTTCCGCAAGTAATCGGAACTCGACCACCCACACGTCCTCGCCGGGGTCGAAGCGGCTGTACTGCCGTGTCCACGCGTGCCGGAAAGTCTCGAGGTCTTTGTAGCCCTCAGCTCTAGCTTCCGCCTCGGTCATCGCGCCAAGGAGCTGCTCCCTCACGCCTAATACTTGGATCTTTGCACCGCAAACCTTGCCACTGGCGGCTTGAACGGTATAGGTGGTGCCCACCGCGTAGGAGTAGTGCTGTCTTGGCGTGACAGGACGACGCATTTGCGTCTGAGTGCCGTCCAAGACCCTCACAACGGTGTACTTAAAAATCATGGGCGCTCCTTACTTGGCGGTTATAAACGCTCGCACTTGAGCGCGAGCGTTTCGGTCTCCACTCAACTGAACTGAGCGATTTTAAGGGCGCTATGTGTGCATTTCGTTTGGTCGTATGCTTCAACAGTAAGTGCAAAACTAGACGTCGCCACGCCCACGGCTGAATTCGGTAGATAGGACATCAGGACGACCACCACAGCACGTCCGACCTCTGCGACACTGGGCTTCAGGCACCTCCGCGGTGGCGCGCCTAGCTACACAGGAAGGCTCACCCGAAACGACGCACCACCTTCCGCTCGGTTGGCCGCCCGGACGCTCCCCCCGTGCAGCTTCACCAGGGCGTCAACGATGGCAAGACCCAAGCCGGAGTCCCCTTTCGTGTCTCCTCCCTGGACGAAGCGCTCGAAGATGTGGGGCAGCTCGTCCTCGTGGATGCCGGGGCCGCTGTCTTCAACCTGTAAAAGCGCGCCCGAGCCGTTCGGGCCGACGCTGAGCCGCACCTAGCCGCCCACTGGCGTCGCCCGCAAGGCGTTGTCGAGCAGGTTGCCGAGCACCTGCATGAGCCGGGTCTGATCCACCACGGCGGTGATCGGCGCGCCCGAGAGAATCAGGGTGACCTGCCCCAGCCGCGCCCGTTCTCTAAAGCCTTCCAAGACCTCCTCGGCCAGCTCGCTCAGGTCGGTCGGCTGCCGGTTCAGCGTCAGGCGGCCCGCGTCGGCCAGGGAGAGCGTCCGCAGGTCCTCGACGAGCCTCGAGAGCATCCCGGTCTGCGTCAGAAGGTGCTCGACCTGCGCCTGTGTTAGCGGGACGAGCCCGTCTTGAAGCGCCTCCAAGCGCATCTGCAAGACGGTCAGAGGGGTGCGCAGCTCGTGGGCGATGTCGGCGACCATCGCCGTGCGCTCGCACTCATAGGTCTCGAGCGCACGGCGTGCGAGCAAACGTTCACGCAAGGCGTTCATGCTCAAGCATGGTTGCACCTGAGCCACGTCACCAAACTCGACGCGGAGCCTCTTTACGGAGGCCACCACTCTTCTACTCCGCGCCTTGTTGCTATGCGGTGGTTGAGCGCGATGATAGGACATAATCTTTCGGCCTTTCACGCATGTATAGAAGAAGAATTTCCGAACAAGCTATGGTTCGGAGGTTTTCTATGTGCCAAATTTCTACGCCTACCCTCGCTGCCGCCATCCACTCGTCCCTGGAGGCGAAACGCCTCGACGGTCATAGCCCGCAGACGCTTTACGCCTATCGTCGACAACTGCACCACCTTGCTGAGCGTTTGGGAAGCGATACGCTCGTCGATCAGGTTCGGCTCGAGCACCTACGCACATATTTAGCTGGCTTCACACGCCTGAAGACGTCGAGTCTGGCGAATAGAGTCCGCGTTGTTGAGGTGTTCTTCAACTGGCTTCATGAGGAGGAAGTGATCTTCCGAAACCCAGCTGTGAAGCTTAAAGAACCTCGGCCTCCTCATCACATCCCAAAGGCACTGTCTATCGAGGAGGGCTTTGCACAAAAACCCCACAAATAGTCAGACTTTTTGTGCAAGCGTGAACCCTGCACAAAAAGTCGCCTCTATCCCCAACTCGTGCATGGACTGATGAACCACACAGATATTGTGACACAGCACCTTGAGCAGCACTTCATTTAGTTGCGCCGTTTCGGTCTTGCCCCTGATAGCGTCGCCAAACTTACCCTTAATCATCGAGAAGGTAGATTCGATATTTGACCGCTTGTGGTAGTGGCTTAGAAAGTCGGCACGTCTCAGGCTGTAGTAGTGAAACATGATTTTCCAAAGGTTGTCACCCCCCGCCTCACCCGTCGCGTTGCTCTTAAACGGAATAAACGGTGTAGCCCCGTGAGACATAGCCGTGTGCAGGTTATCCCGGCTCGAGTACGCCTTATCCGCTGATATTTCCTTCATGGCGAAGTTGCGTGCTGTCGCGTCTACCAACGGCTTAAAGAAGTTCGTATCGTGGTCGTGTCTACCGCTTACCTCAATCGAGGTCACAACGTTGGTGGTGACGCCCGTCATGAGGTGCAGCTTGACCCAATCCGAGTAGTCGAGTTCTCTACCGTGCTTGACGTTGAACCACTTGACGAAACGGTTGTTGCTAAACCCTGATGAGTCAACCGCGAAGTCCGATTCTACCGCCTTGAGGGGTAGAGCGGTGACGGTAATCAACTCGTGTAGTAGAGGTGTCAGCTCGTCCTTGTCGAAGTAGTTGTAGATGCTGTTGAAGTGCGGGACTTTGGAAACGTAGCCCTTGCTGTGCGCGTCTTGTAGGTCACTGGCAAACCGGCGACCTGACAAGCCGGAGTAGACCTTAAACGCGGCAGAGAAGACCATATCGGCGTAGGACAGGCGGGGGCGTCCCATCACTTGCGGCGGTTCCCCTATACCTTGACACAAGCCGTTTAGGAGTAGGAGAAAGTTAGCTTTTTCGGTTCTCTGGGCGGCGTTGTATTCGGGCCACCGTTGAGTGTAAGTAACCTTAGCGGGTTTGGGTTCCGGTTCGATCTCGTCAAGGTTGCCCTCGAGCATGTGTTCTACAGCGTAGATATGCTTGCACTTGTCTAGCCGCTGTGCAAAGTCGAGACAGGTACAACCGCTCATATCGAGGGCGACGGTGTACTTGCCCTTACCTGACTGTGAGGGGACGAGCCAGCCCCTTAAAGTCGGCTTGATAGAGAGTGTTTGAGCGAGGTGTAGACCTCGTAAAGAGCGGGCCTCACCCGCCGTGCTAACATCATGTATGGACATGGAGCTAACGCCTCCGTGTTCTTTGTGAACGAAGAGCGGTTTTGCTTGCGGCTACCGCTCTTCGTTTTTTAGCCTTAGCTAACCACGTCTAATTGTAGCATAAATTGCGTGCTGGACGTGAAAACCTATGTATCTGCTTATTGACCATAAGCAATTGTACGTCCTCATAAACATAGATGTCAACTTGTAAACTACAGGTTGACATAAAGCTTTATGAGAGCTTATACTGTTATCTGATGATAGATTTTGGGATCACAAAAAGTCCGGGGGCGTTAATCAAGACTCTTCTTGAAGAGAAAGATTTGACGCAAGAGGACTTAGCTATAATCACAGGGCTTTCTCGCCAATTTGTCAATAAGCTTATTTCAGGCCGCAGCACAATTACGCCGAAGACAGCTATATCTTTAGCTACGGCGTTGGGCGGCGAAGCTAGCGAATGGTTACGTCTTGATAGCGAACATAGGTTGAGGTTTATAACCAAAGACGTATCAGACGTTGAAAAGCGTGCAGTTATTCTTGAAACGGCACCTATCCGGGATATGCAGAGAAGGGGATGGCTTAGCGACACGGATAACTTTGAAAAACTCGAGGTTGAGTTGAAAGAGTTTTTTGAAACAGAGGACTTGAGAAGCGAGCTGAACTTCCATGCAGCGTACAAACGAACTGCTAAGCTTCCAAACCTCAACAAAGCTGAGCGTGCATGGTTCTTTCAGGCCAAGAGGATTGCGAAGGCTTTGCCGACAGCTAGGTTTGACGAAAGTAAACTATCTAAACTCGAAAAAGAGCTTCGTCGTGTCGCTGCTTATGCGAAAGAGACCTACCGAGTCTCGCAAATACTCGGTAGTTACGGCATTCGCTTTATGGTGATAGAACCTTTACCCCGCGCGCAGATTGACGGCGCGGCTTTTTGGCTTGACGAAAGTTCGCCGGTTATCGCGGTATCTATTCGTTTTGACAACATTGGCTCTTTTTGGTTTACCTTGATGCACGAGCTTAAGCATATTCAGTACAAAGATGCGCTTTCGATAGATGGTGATATTGAAGAGGGCTTTCGTCACCCAGAGAGTTTGGGCGAAGATAGTATCGAACAGCGCGCTAACGAGGGCGCGGCGGCAAGTTTAATTGATCCCGAAGAGCTTGATTCGTTTATCCGAAGGGTCTCCCCGTTATACTCGAGGCAAAAGATTATCCAATTCGCTCATCGCATCAAGATTCATCCCGGAATCATCGTCGGGCAGCTACAACATAGGAAGGAAATTCCCTTTAGCTCCCATAGACAACTAATGGCAAACGTTCGAGATGTGGCAACCGAGATAGCTTTAACAGATGGGTGGGGAAAAACGCTACCCATCGGGATTTAGGAGCGTGAGTTGATGGCCAAATACTCCAAGTCTTATGCCACGTGGCTACAGAATATCGTCCACGAATATCAGAAAGAATTTGATGTTGATGTAGTTGATTTGGATGTCGTAACCGACTGGGCCGTTAGAACTAAGAGGTATACCCGTAGCGCCCCTACCGTTCATCAGCAATGCCGCCGAGAATTAGCAGCTGCATTGCGTACCGAACGCCATATCGACCCCCAAGGTCGCGTGGTCCGCACAATGCACTCTGTCAAAAAGAAAATAAAAGTGCAGGGAGAACAGATTACAATGTGGGAGTGGGCGGACATAAGAACCGCCGAACCCATGTATATGCAACTGTCGCTCCAGCAGCGAAGGCAAGGCATCTTAGCGGGTGTGAAACAACATACAGATAGATTGGTCATCCTATAACGAGAATAACCGTTACGCCGTTCAGCTAAACATGTTCGACTACAACTTCAACCTTGATTTGGAGGAATCCGAGTTGCCAACAGAGTACGACGAAGATGCTGGCTTTGACGAAGATGAAGAATAGCAGCTAAGACTTCTTGTGCAACTGCCCTACTTTTTGTGCAGAGGCTACTTTTTGTAGACTTTTTGTGCAAAGCCATCGAGGAGGTTGAACTGCTGAGGGATGCCTGCGAAAGCCTGCTCGAGCACGCCTTGGTTGAGTTCTTCTTCGCCACAGGTTGCCGGGTCGGGGAGATTTATGGGCTCAACCACGACAAGTTGGACTGGACACGGCGCAGTGCGATTGTTCTGGGCAAGGGCAACAAGGAGCGAGAAGTGTACTTTGGTGCGAAAGCAGCCCTTTCGCTCAGGCGCTACCTTAATGGCCGCGGAGATTTGAGCCCTGCGCTCTTCGTCACGGACCGACGTCACGTGCAAAAAGACGGCAACCTGAGCCGACAGCGCATGAGCATCTCGCAGATGCAGCGCGTCTTCAAGCGCGTCGCTGCTAGATGCGGCCTAGCGACGCGGGTGACGCCACACGTTCTTCGACATACGCTGGCAACTTTGCTGCTGAACCAAGATGCGCCTATCGCGGCGGTGCAGTCGATTTTGGGGCACGCCTCGCCAACTACGACACAACTCTATATCCATCTCTCAGGAGAATCGAGGCAGGCGACCTACCGACGTTACTTTCCTCAGTGAGCGCGACGTGTCAGCTGTATAAGTTGCACACAGCTAGGGTAGGTGCGCGTCAATCATACCGGAGTCGTCAAACACCCTAAGAGAGCTCCCATCCGTGAGCCTGTCTGGGAATACCGCCAGGTTACATGGTTCAAAATTCTTGGCAGATGGCACCAGCAGCGCCTCGATGTCCCCACGCTCGAAACAGGCGCGCCCCAGCTCATGCGTGAGGGGAACTTCACCTCGTCTAAGCTGGTCACGCCAGGGCTCAGTAAGGGCAGCAACAGTTAGGCCGAGCGGTTGGAGAGTGACTTCATCGAAACGCAGCACGTGTTGGAGGGCGCACTCGACTGAAAGCAAAATTCTCGGGGGACCTTTTATACCTTGCAGGCCTGCGCCGCTGCGCAGGAGTGCCTCGACTTCTTCTAATGCCGTAATGGGGCTGGCGGCAAGGTAGAGAACCTCGAACTTACCCGCAGGGTTATAGCGACCACCATACTGGTATGAGCCGACGGCAGAAAGGGCAGTGGCGGCATACTTGGCGTGGATAACGCGAAAGAATGTCTCCTCCAATGGGGTTGCAGGTAGATTGTTGATGGCACCCGAGAGCGCTGAAGCATCCGCCATCAATCGGGCTGCCCGACCTCGATTGCGTGGACAAGGCCCTCAACAAGGTCCAAGTGGCCTTCTCGTAGATACTCGAGAGGTTTCGCATTGCCCAGAGCGGGGTGGGGCGCCTTGAGCCATACCCGGACGAGACTCATGTCGCCATCGAGGAGTTCGCGCAGCTTTGTCACGAGCTTGACCAATCTCTCCAGGTCCGGCTGCAACTTGGACGAGGTGGGGTTCTTGCCGAGTCCGCGGGGAGTGTACCCAATGATGTCGGCCATCTCTTTTTGAGTGATTGCAAGGGTCTCAGCTAGCCGCTTGGCGTCGTAACGCCCCGTGCTGGGGTCGTGGACGCTGAGGAGGGTGTGGTCTAGTAAACTGGTTGTCATAAAGCATTATAGGTTGTTCCCATTTTTGGGTCAATATTTGTTCACTTTTTGTTCGCCGTGGATAACGACGTATAAAACTCTTCCCTACATTGTGAAAGCTTGTACTACTAACGGGCCGGTTAAACGTATAACTCAGGTAATGATAACTGTCTATCTTCAGGGTGGGTAAACTTGACCCTGATGCGCGAAGAAAGTGATGCCGATATTGTGGTGACGCGAGTGGTCGCGCCTCCCGCTCCGTCTCACCTTATGCTTGTTTATGTCGAAGAGGCCAACGAGGGCGCTGGGCAGGCAGCAGGCGACCTGCTGCTGCTGTCGCCTTTCGAGTCGGCCGTACCCTCACGACTCGAGGATGCTCGATACTGGTCGGTGTCGTTTATGCCAGAAGCGGTCGCTGAGAGTGGGCGCGCAGACGTCTATTTCTATTGGCTTTGCAACCCGTTATTCTTTGCTTTTGTAGCTACACGTGGCAAGCCACTAAAGGTTCCACAGGACGAGCGTCTGGCTTGGTCGGCGACGCTGAGCAGGCTCGAGCTCGAGATCCATGGGCACCACAGCGGCTTCAGACAGGCGACTAAAGCTTTGCTGACACTTTTACTAGTTGACGCCGCTCGACTTGCGTTGGTCACAACAGCCGAAACTCTCGACATTTCGCCGCTTCTCGCCCGGGTCTTCGACGTGGTAGAGGCGCGCTTTCGGGAAACGTTATCGCTGTCCGACGTCGCCGCCGCTGTACACTTGACCCCCCGCTCACCTCACCACGCTAGTCCGGCAGGCTACGGGCCGCACCGTGAATGCCTGGATCACCGAACGCCGGATGGCCGAGGCGCGCCGCTTGCTGCTACAGACCGATCTTTACGTTGCGGGCGTTGCTGCGGCGAGCGGCTACGCCGACCCGGCCTACTTCACGAGGCAGTTCAGGCGGCGACACGGCGTAAGCCCACTACGGTACCGCCAGCAGCACAAGGCCGCCTAAATATCGTCCAAGAATATCCAAGTTCTGTGTCTTCCTAAACCGCATCGCAAAGTCTACACTTGCGGCAGAACACGGCTCCAGACATAGGGAGCCTGGAGGGCAACATGCAGGCAGCGCTACCAAAAGTAGGCGGTATCCACCACGTCACGGCCATCGCGGGCAACGCACAGCGCAACGTGGATTTCTACACGGGGTTTTTGAGGCTCAGGCTAGTCAAAAAGACCGTCAATTTCGACGACCCACACACCTACCACCTTTATTACGGTGACGAACTGGGCCGACCGGGAACGATCCTGACCTTTTTCCCGTGGGACGGCGCACGGCGGGGGCAGCGCGGCGTGGGTCAGGCAGCCACCGTGTCTTTCTCGGTACCGGAAGGCTCGCTAGGCTTCTGGCTGGGGCGGCTTTCGGCGCGCAACTTGAGGTTTGAAAGAGCCGAACGCTTCGGCGACGCCGTTTTGACGTTTGAGGACCCCGACGGGTTGAGCCTCGAGCTGGTCGCCCATGCCGGGGCGGGTGCCTTGCCGACTTGGGCAGAAGGTTCTGTAGAAGCTGAACACGCCGTTCGCGGCTTTCACAGCGTCACGCTCTGGGAAGATGAGAGTGAAGAGACCGCCGCGCTGCTCACAGGCCGCCTGGGCTACCGCAAGCTCGGCGAAGAGGACAACGTCGAGCGCTTTGCCCACGGAGGAGGCGGACCGGGCGCGCTGATCGACATACGCCGCGCCGAGGGCTTCTGGCCCGGCGTCTTGGGTGCGGGCACGGTCCATCACGTCGCCTTCCGGGCGGAGGATGACGGTGTGCAGCTTGCACTGCGCGAGCAACTCTTCCAGGACGGTCTTAGTCCTACCCCGATCGTCGACCGGCAATACTTCCGTTCCGTCTACCTCCGTGAGCCCGGTGGCGTCCTGTTTGAAGTCGCCACCGACCCGCCCGGGTTTACCGTCGACGAAACGCCCGAGGCGTTAGGCCGAGCGCTCAAGCTGCCCCCGCAGTATGAGAGAGTCCGCAGTGAACTCGAGACGACCTTGCCCCTGCTGCACCTACCAACCGAAACTGGGAGACCGGACTTCAGTGAAACCGATCTCGGCTTCGTGCATTGTTGGCTGCCTAGAGAAGATGCCCCCATGACCCTCCTCATGCTCCACGGTACCGGCGGGGACGAAGACGCCCTCGTCTCTCTGGGAAGGATGCTCGAGCCTAACGCCTCGATCTTGAGTCCGCGCGGCAAAGTGCTGGAGAACGGGATGCCGCGTTTTTTCAGACGCCTCAGTGAGGGGGTGTTCGACGAAGCGGACCTCAAACACCGCGCAGGAGAACTCGCCGAATTTGTGCGGCGAGCGGCGGCGACCTACAGCTTAAAAACGCACAGCGTTGTTGCGGTCGGCTACTCCAACGGGGCGAACATCGCTTCAGCTACGTTGCTGCTGCACCCTGGAGTCTTAAGTAGCGCGGTACTTTTCAGGCCGATGGTACCCTTTGAGCCAGACAGACTCCCCGACCTTTCCGGCTTACCGGTGTTCCTTAGTGCCGGAAAGCGTGATCCTATCGTGCCGACCGAGAACGTGGCACGTCTGGCTGCTATCCTTGAAAAAGCAGGGGCGGTGGTAACACTGCACTGGGAGGATACGGGGCACGGACTTACTGACGCCGAACTCCGGGCGGCGCGACGCTGGCTTACCGACATTGAGGAGCCTGTAAAGTGATAGGCGTCCCTACAGCTAGCATCGACCATGTAGCTATCACCGTTTCCGACTTAGACCAGGCGCTCGCCGTCTTCTACCAACGTCCTGGGCTGTAACTCTTTATAGGGGGCGGGCCTTCGAGGTGCTCGTCGCGTGGACGCGCCGGCTCGACACATACCGTATTTGAGTTGCACCTTATAAGCTTTGAAGGGTGAATCGTATGGAGCAAAAGCAAGACGTCTTAGGCATAACTACCGGCTCAGCGCACCTACCCGAGTTGTCGCTAGCCGCTTGGGAGGACTCCAAGCGCACCCTGCACCTCTACGCGCAGATCATCGGCAAAATCCGTATGGCGCTCCATCCTAAGCTCAACCACTGGTGGCACGTCCCGCTCTACGTGTCCCCGCGAGGGCTTACGACCCAAGCTATACCCGCCGGAGTTGTGCTCATCGATCTCGAGTTCGACTTCATTGACCACACCCTGCGGATCCGCAGCAGCGACGGTCGACAAAAAGCGATCAGCCTCTACGACGGTCTCTCGGTTGGGGTGTTCTACCAGGCCGTGTTTGAGAGCCTCAAACAACTCGGTGTAGAGGTAACAATCCTCGCCAAGCCCTACGACCCGCCCCGCGTCGGCAGCAACGTCCCCTTCGCGGAGGACGAGTTGCACGCGCGCTATGACGCTGTTTACGTCGCGCGCTTCTGGCAGATTCTCTTATGGGTACACATGGTTTTCACGGAGTTTCGAGGACGCTTTTACGGCAAGAGTACCCCTACTCACCTCTTCTGGCACTCGCTCGACCTCACCTACACGCGCTTCTCGGGGCGCGCTGCGCCCATGCAAGGTGGTTCCCCGTCCGACCGCGAGGCGTACTCGCATGAGGTCATCAGCTTCGGTTTCTGGGCTGGTGACGCGAACGTCCCCGCGCCTACCTTCTACAGCTATACCTACCCGGAACCGGACGGCCTGAGAGACGCTCCCCTTCTGCCCGTGCAGGCGCGCTGGCTGGACACAGGTGGCAGCTCGATGGCGCTCCTCGACTACGACCAGGTGCGCGTCTCCAAAGATCCGAAGGGAACGCTTTTGGACTTTCTGGAGAGCGCCTACCTGACAGGAGCTACCGGCGCGAACTGGGATCTCGAGGTGCTCAGGCACGCCTACGCGGATTACTTGCCACTCGAGCTTTAGAAAGGAATAACGTGGACTCGAAAGACCTATCCATCATAGACAACACCGAGGCGCAACGCTTCGAGGCACAACTTGGCGACGACCGGGCGGTGGCGGAGTACCACCTGAAAAACAACGTCATCATCTTTACCCATACAGAGAGAGGTACCCGAGGTCATGGAAGGCAAAGGCGTGGCGAGTAAGTTAATCAAGACCGCCCTCGATGCGGCGCAAGAGGAACACTACCAAGTCGTGCCGCTCTGTCCCTTCGTCTCCGCCTACATCCGGCGACACCCAGAATATCAGGACCTCGTCATGCCGCGTTTCCGGTACATGGTTGGGTAAGCTCTAAGACGGAGCATTAGCTGTGAACAGCTTCGGTGGGAACATCGTGCGGCAGCCATAAGGACAGTGCGTACGAATGGAAAGGATAGACGATGCGGACGGATATCAGAGAAGGAGCCATTTTCCCGAATTACGAACTCCCCGACCACACACGCGTCAAACGCAAGCTGTCGCTGCTTCAAGGCGACGATCCCATGATCCTGATGCTCGGGCGAGGTATCTACTGCCCGAAAGATAGACAGCAGCTCCATCAACTCGTGGCGTTCGCAAGTCAGTGCGCGGTCGGGTTCCCCAGGATCGTCACGATCACCACGGACTCCTTTGTCCTTTCTAACGACCTACGCTTAGGCGTCGGCGCAAACTGGCCTTTTCTACATGACCCGGAGCGCGTTATCCAGCAGGACTTGGAAATCCAGGAGTATACCGACCCGCACAACGACCCGCGGTTAACAAGCGCGTTCACCGCACCAACCAACCTCTAACACCCTAGCTGTTTTACCGCCTTTGAACCCTTGTAGGCTACCCCAGGGTAATGATCCCCCGATAGTAGAGCCACAAGAACACCGCAAAGGTCGCCGCGCCCATGACCGCACTCAGCACGATGGTTAGCAGCAGGGATAGAGCACGCCGCCACCACGCCTTTTGCCGGTGGTGCAAGCGCGTGACGGTGGTCTCGAGCACTTGGCCGAGAAAGGCAAACTTCTGCCGCTCCGCCGCCAGCTCCTTTTGCACGGTCTCGAGCTGCTCGAGTCGGCTGGAAGTGAGGTGGCTTGGGTCAGCCATTCCCGCCATCTTACCGACATCCCAAACGCTTTCCCCGGGTTTTTCAGCTGGTTTTACCCATTGGTTAGCTATTAACGAGCACAGTCAGTACTGGTCAAATTCGTTGATACTGTACAGCGAAGGTGGCGGGGGTCATACTCTAGTTTACGCTCAGCCGACACCCTCTCGGTCGTAAAATGTCTACACTGTGGTCACTCGAGGGAGGCGCTATGCGTAAGGTCGGAATTAGAGAGTTCAGAGACAAGGCGACAACGCTGCTGGCAACCGGTGAAACGCTGCTGGTCGAACGGCACGGGCATCCGGTCGGCTACTTTGTACCCATCAAGCAAAAGGGAGTCGAAGAGGTCGAGACGATGCAACGCTTGGCCGAGGCGCTCGAGCGGGCCGTTAACGAGACGGGCGTGAGTGAGGAGGTGCTCGCGGAGCTGTTTACGTTGCGCCGTGACCCTACCCGGCAAGAACCTTCACCCCAAGACTGAGGTGCGGCTGGTCGTCGACGCCAATATCCTGGTGGGAGAGCTTTTACGGGAGAGAGGGCGGTTTCTGGTTGCCGACTCCCGTCTGGAGCTATTTAGCACAGCGCGGGCGTGGAACGAAGTGCAGTACGAATTGCGGAAACGGGTTCAGCTTTTCACGGAGCGCCGCGGCGTCGCGCCGGACGCGTTACAAGACCTGCTCGACTTAGCTATCACGGTAGCTGAACAGCAGGTCACCGTGGTCGGTGACGCCGAGTACAGCGCGCACGAGGCTGAGGCTAGGCGGCGTATCCCCCGCGACCCGGACGACTGGCCAACGGTCGCGCTGGCCCTGACTCTGGAGACTGACATCTGGACCGCCGACGGTGACTTTCTGGGTTGCGGGGTAGGAACCTGGACGACAGAGACCTTGCTGTTACAGCTCGAGGTGCAGTAACCCTACAGAGGCAAAAAGAGCTTGTGTTCGTACCAACTACAAAAAGATTTCGGCAAAGAAACGAGCCAGCTTAAGCTGTACATAACGCAGCGTCCGCCTTTCCTCTTTGCCCAGACGCTGCCACCTTTCGCCGGGTGCCTTTCGGTGGTACTCGAGCTTCAAGAACGGCAAACGCTTCACCAAACCCGTTCTTGAAATCCCAGCTCCAAAGGTTGGCACAAGCGTCAGAATCCGCGAACTAGAGCAGACCGCCAACCGTCTACTGTTTGTGTGAAGGCGACCAAGAACAGTGTCCCCTACGGCCCTACAGCTTAACAGCCCGCGCTTTTTGGGAAGTCTTTAGGGTAGGGCTATGAACCGTCGTCTTACCCTCACCACCGGCATCGTCCTCGCCACCTTATCCCTCCTACATCTAGTCGGCTCCGTCTACCGTGCCCGCACACCTTTCAAGGTCGCGTCTCTGGGCGAGCTGCACGCCCCTACCCTGGGTCAAGCCGACTCACCTCTAAGTATAGTCGTCTTTACCGACTACCGCTGCCCTCACTGCCGAGGGTTCGAGTCAGAGGTGATGCCTGAACTCGAGGCTCTGGTCACTGACGGCACGCTAAGCCTCACCCTCGTCCCTGTCGCCATGTTGGGCGAGGATTCCGAACTCATCGCAGCGGGCGCGCTGTGCGCGGCGCGGCAGAGCGAGGCGGCGTTTGCGAAGCTGCACAAAGCGTTCTTCGATCTGCCCGGCGTCGATCAGCAGACGCTGGTCGATCTGGCCGCGAAGCATGGGGCGAGCCCGGTGCACTTGCGGGGTTGTCTGGAGGGTGATGGGGCGGTCGCCGAGGTCGAGCACAATACCCGGCGTGCCAGGGAGATCGGGTTGCGGGGGACACCTACCGTGGTGTTTAGAGGTAAAGCCTACGCCAACCCGAGCTGGGACACCCTGGCAGGGGTCGTCGGTGAGCTTTAAGATGACCCTTTCACTAGACCTCGCCGATCCCCAGGCGCTCGAGCTGTTTTCTTTAATCTTTGTGTATAACTACTTTTCAACCAGCTTGGCCCGGGCCGTGCGCGCGGGCGACGTGGCCGACGTGGCCGACGTGGCGACGCTGCACGGGCAGCATGAGGCGCTGCGGCGCGAGTTGGAGCGGCGCGGGGTATTAGGTACCTTTCTTAGACTCAAAGGGCTCGAGGTGCAGGAGCTGCTCGAGCGGGCCGAAGGAGAACCTGATGAACGTAGCCTCAACTGAGGTGGTGACGAAGCGCAACAATTGCATAGCGGTGCTGCGCTCCCAAAAGGGCATCTCCCGGCGGACCCTGGCCGAGGCGCTTGGCGTCAACTACCAGACTATAGGCTACCTGGAGCGGGGCAAGTCCAAGCCCAACCTGGCCCTGGCGCTGCGAATCGCCGAATACTTCGAGGTGCCCCTCACAGACGTCTTCTTTCGCCAGTCAGGGAACGCCGAAGCACAGGAGTGATAAGCGCTGACGTCTGCCGAAAAGCGGATAAAAAACGCACGTACCGTGCAGCCTGCACCTGGAGGGGTAAGCCCTTCTATACTAGGACAAGGAGGTAGACGTGACCACTCAGGTACAGACGACTGCCGACGAACTCCTCCGTTTGCCCAGAGGCAACAAACGCTATGAGCTGATTCGGGGGGAGTTGAAAACGATAGCACCGGCAGGCAGCGAACACGGAAACCTGGCGATGGACTTCGGGACGCTACTCAACGTACACGTCCGTGCCTACAAACTCGGTAAGGTCTACGCTGCCGAGACCGGCTTCAAGATTGCTTCGGATCCCGATACCGTCCGCGCGCCGGACGTCGCCTTTATCAGTCAGGCACGGCTCGACGAGGTTGGCCCAGTAAAGGGTTACTGGCCCGGTGCGCCCGACCTGGCTGTAGAGGTGGTCTCACCGAACGACCTCTACACCGAAGTGAGCGAGAAGGTCGCCGAGTGGCTCGAAGCGGGTTCAGGTATGGTCGTGGTCGTTAATCCGCGTAGTCACCAGGTCGTCGTTCACCTCTCCCCTACCGATGTCAAGGTACTCGGTGTCGAGGACACCCTCGAGGGTGGTGATGTCGTACCGGGCTGGCAGTTGCCGATAAAAGAGCTGTTCGACGCGTAGCTGCTCAACTCTTACTTTGCTCGAGCCCCTAACCGGGGGCTTTTTTGTTGTCGGGGCAAAAAAAGCCCAGGCAGTAAGTATCTCCCAAGAAAACTCCACCGCCTGGAAATCACAGAGAGCTGGAAGCTCAAATGCCCCTAGAGTGTAGCACCAACTTTTAGCGGGCGCAAATGCTTTCTGTCATTTAGCTCATTTTTCACGTCCTGCACGTATCCAAACCTTAACAGCACAGGGATTTTCTCGGGCTGCTAGGCTCACAGCAGACAAGCCAAACTCCCAAGTCTCAGGTTTGTCAAATCACAGAAAGGCAGGTAGCAATATGCAAAACCAGCAGGAGGATACGTTTGTGTTCGGTCAAAGTGTCAAGGGGTTTCTGAAGCGTTACCAGGCAGACGCCAAGTTTGCCCAGGAAGCGCGTAAGAAAGCAGGAGGTGTGTTGGACGATACCGTTCAACTCGTCTGCCCTGATGACACCCGGCCTCTCGCCCTCACCCTTCTCCGCCGTCTCAAGAACTCGGAGAAAGTGCTCTTTTCTTTCTACTCGGCTGCTGGCAAAGACGTCAACCGACGTTCGCGCGATCAGCTGATCCGGAAAGAGTTTAGCGAGCGGCTTCAAAACCATGCCAACTTTGCCAAGTTCGTCATGTATGAAGTCGCCCCGGCAGCAGCGTGTGGTCGTCTCGATCTGCGCTGTAAAAAAGAGCACCGCCGCATTCTCAAAGAGCTTCTTCAGGAACTGTGGGATGAGCAATCTGCTACCAGAAATGGCTGGCAAACGCTCGTCAAACGCACCCACCCGCTGACCGGTTCGCCTACGCTGACCAAAGTTGCGCCGTGGGATCTTGAAGAGGACTTTATGCAGAATAGCGGTCGTGACTTCCAGGTGATGCAGCGTCTTGGTTACAAGGCTAAAATCACCTGTGAAGAAGCCTCCGAACTCGACGCCCGTGATCCGACCTACCGCGTATCTCTGTTTGGCGCTTCTGCTCCAAGCTTTGAACACGCGCGGTTTGTCAGAGATACCAGCCGCAACCTCGATCCGCTCTTGTCGCCGCACTTTGGTGATGACGACGACATCGAGGAACGCGCCCTTGTTGCCGAACGTGCTGACGAGCTTGTCTCCGAAGCTAGTGACGCAAGCTATCAGGTCGCGTTAAGTGAGCTGGATCAGGAATTCGGGCCGAAAGTCAGTGACTTCGTGCCTCCCCTGCCGCCGCAGAAATGTGGTCGTGGTGGGTTGCTAAGTTACTGGGCTAAGGAGCTAGGCAAGGGTATCAGGGTACATAAGGCACCACGTACCCAAGGTCCTCGCTGGCCCCACAAAGCACCGTCGGACAACTGGCTCGAAAGTCGCAAAGCGGCCGAGAAAGCTAGTGACGAAGCAAAAGCTCGAACTGAGCTTTTAGCTGCCGACGATGCCGAGGTCAGGGAGCATCAGTTTACCGATGTTCCCGAGACCACCGTCGATCTTCTCGAAACGCAGCTCGAGAAAGTTGACCGTAAAGCGCCGAAAGGTGTTGTCGAAGCCCTTGCTCACGCCAGACTCGAAGCTTCAGAAACGGCTAACCGCATTTCTGAACAGACTCGAGGACTCGGCGCACTCCAAAAGGCTCTGAACGCTGCTTAAGTCCTGATTCGTCAGGCGGGCACCTTATTTCTTAACCTGAGTTCGGAGTTTCCATAACGCAGAAGTATCTCCTAAGCTGGGAATAGCAAAAGACCCACAAAGGAGATACCGATATGAATTTACTCGAGCTGTTTGTTGAGGTGGATGATTTTGT
>JAABUN010004378.1_pt1 | contig 19413 bp, 19 predicted proteins | sample 5559311 | NCBI WGS metagenome assembly JAABUN01 (sample SAMN10711877, study PRJNA513370) | rock metagenome | isolation source: Antarctica rocks | place: Antarctica: Victoria Land, Siegfried Peak sud | reverse complement strand
CTGCGGACGGAAATGCTTTGTTGAGCAAGCGCGCGGGCTATGTTGAAATCCGCCTCTCCCGTCCGCAGGACGGTTGGCGCGAAGCGGCCCCAAGACGGGGCTTTTCATAGCCCCGGAGCGCGCAAGGTCAGAAACGACAAAGCCCCCGCGCCGGAGCACGGAGGCCATGTCGAACCACAGAGGCCGTGTCGTTGTAGGGGCGAGGCATGCCTCGCCCTGTCCTTCGGAAGGGTCAGCCGTCAGCGGCGGCGCGGGCTTGCCGAGGCGCGCGCGGGCTGAGCGGCCGGGCCGCCCTTGCGTTTCGTTTTCGCCGCCTGCGAAACGTTGTTGCGGTCGCGGTACCAGGATTTGGAGGCCGGCGCGGGTTTCGCAGTTGGTTCCTTGTTGTCCCCAGCCGGCCCGTCGCCGGGGCCGAGCAGGCCGGTTTCGAGCGCGCGGCGACGCCACGCGATCAGGCCGCCCAGCGTGTAAAGAATCGTGCCCAGCCAGACCAGGCCGATCATCGGCTTGGTGGACACGTCAATCATCAGCGACTCGGTCGGGTCGGGAACGTTGGTCGTTGAAAAGGCGGCGGGCGCGAACGGTCCCTGAAACGTGTCGAAGGTAAGCACGGCGTTGGGCGCACCAGGAATGGCGACCGGGGCCGAGATGCTGCCGCCGCGCGGGTCCATGACCATTTCGGGCTTGAGCGAGACAGTCTGGCCGCCTTTGTAGGTCACGTCAATCAGGCCGCGCACGCGGATTTCGGGGATTTTGGCGAGGGCTTCGGGGCCGATTTTGAGGGCTTCGCGCACCTCGTCGTCGAAGTCCGCGCCCCAAAACTTGAATTTGTAGTCGCCGACAGTTTTTTCTTCGCGGGCGCGCAGTTGAAAGCCGGCGTTCGGGTTGTGCTCGTCCTGGCTAATCGGGCCGCGCTGGTGCGCGATATACAGGTCGCCGAACGGGTACGGGTTGCGGAACGCGAACAGGTCCGCCACGTAGCCCACGAACGCGGCGGGCGTGTAAGCGGCCTGCGGGAAGATGGCCGGCGGGTTGGCGAACAGTTCGTTCTTGCCACCCAGGGGCGCGATGAACAGGTGCGGGCGTGCTTCCCAGGTCTTGCCGTCCTTGATGCGCTCGACCTGGATGCGCAGCGCGTTTTCGCGGTCGTAGGGTTGCGAGGACATCCCCAAATACGTCAGCCGGAAGCCCATCGCCTCGCGCGGCAAATCCTTGATAAGCGTGACGCGCTCGCTGCGGCTGAACGCAACCAGGCAGGCGATACCCGTCAGGGCGAGGCCCACGCCCGCGTGGGCGACGAAGCCGCCAATCGTGCGCCGGCTTTCCCGGCGCTTCAGGCGCGGCGCGATCAGCAGCACGTTCGTCAAGACCGCGAACGTGCCGGCCGCGAACAGCAGCAGCATGAACGGGTCGCGCCCGCCCAGGAGCAGCATGGCGAAGGTCAGCACGATGCTGGCCGCGTAGGCCGGGAAAAGTCGCTTCAGCACGCCGTCCGTGTTCGTCGCCCGCCACGCGAAGTAGGGCGTTGCCGCCATGCCGACCGCGAGCAAAATAGCGAGCGGGTAGTTCGCCTGGTTGTAAAACGACGCCTGCGCCGCCGCGCCCTTCGGGGTCCACAATTTCGTGATCAGCGGCGCACTCATGCCGACGGCCGTAATCAGCCCGATAATGCCCAGCAGCGCGGAGGCGATGAAAAAGCCAAACTCGCGGCTGGCGACGCGCTCGTACGCAACCGGCTTGGGGATCGAGCGGAAGCGCGCGATGAGCAGGCCGAGCGGGACGAACGTGGCGGCCAGAACCGCGCCGAGCAGCAGGCCGAAGCCGTCCTTGCCCAGCGCGGAAAACGAGTGGACGCTGAAGTCGGCCAGCAGCCCGGTGCGCGTCAAAAACGTGCCCCAGATCATGAACGCGAAGGGCAAAAAGCCCAGCAGCAGGTTCGTGACTTTGTAGCCGCCGTTCGCGCGCTGGATCGCCATGCCGTGCAGCAGGCCGGTGAGGAACAGCCAGGGTACGACGGAGGCGTTCTCGACCGGGTCCCAGGCCCAGAAGCCGCCCCAGCCCAGCGTCTCGTAGGCCCAGTAGCCACCCAGCGCGATGCCGAAGCCCAATACGGAGAACGCCCACAGCACCCACGGGAACGCGCCCTTGACCCAGCCGTCCCAGTCGCGCGACAGCAGGCCGTGAACCGTCCACGCGAACGGCGCGACGAGGGAGGCGAAGCCCAGAAAGAGCATCGGGGGGTGAATGACCATCCACGGGTTTTCGAGCAGCGGGTTCAGCCCCTGGCCGTCCGCGGGAACCGGCCCGGTTCCCAGCGCGAACGGCGACTTGACCGTGAGCAGCACGAGCAAAAACGCTTGCACGACGCCGACGATGGGCCAGACGCGGTTCTCGCGCCCGCCCGCGCGCCACGCAAGCACGGTTCCGACCAGGGCGGTCCAGAACGCCCACAGCAAAATGCTGCCCTGCTGCCCGCCCCAAAAGGCGGCGAACAGGTACTTCGGGGCCGCGCGCCGGGCCGTGAACTCGGCGACGTACGCGACCTGGAACTGGTGGGACGCGATTAGCGACATCAGGTACACGGACGCACCTACAATGCCGCCTGCCGCGAGAACGACAAAGGTTCGGGCGAGGCGCACGAGCCGCGCATCCGCATCGCCGCCGCGCCGCCGGGCGGACAGCGCGAACAGGACGCACGCGCCCAGCGTGGCCGCGAGCGCGAACAGGATCAGGCCGTATCCCAAAATCATGGTTGTGTTGCCTTTTTGCCGCCGGTCAGAACCGAGTACGCGCCGGGCCGCTCAGCCGGCGCAGGTTCGCCGCCGTTCGTCATTGCCGTGTTGCCGTCATATTTGCGCGCCTTGCCGTCCTCGCCCTGGTACTTGGACGGGCACTTGACAAGGAGTTTTTCGGCCCGGAACGTTTCGCCGTCGAACGCGCCGGTGGCCGTGATCTGCGTTGCCATCTCGAAGTTGGGCGGGCGCACGTCGTCGTAGGCGACCGGCATTTTGTCGTTCTTATCGTCCACGATCTGGAAAAGCAGCGTCTTGTTTTTATACGCCGTGCTCCCCTTGACCAGTTTGCCGACGATCTGAACCTGCCGCTTCGCCGCGCGCGCCTGTTCAAAGGTGAATAAGGGCGTCAGGTTGGCGACGAAGGCGCTCGAACCGAACCAGAGCGCGGCCACGATCACGGCGAGACCTACCCAGGCGGCTGGCTTCATCGTGATGCCTTTTCCTTTGCCTGCTGATACTGAACCCGCTGCTCTAAAGCGCGCACACGCCGGTCAACGGACAGCATGAAAGCGAACACGCCCGCCCAGATGAGCAGCGGGACGATCAGCATTGCGACTACCGGGTCCATGCCGGGGCCTCCTTGTCCGAACTTGCGGCCGGGTTAGCGCGCACGATAACCGTCGGCGCGACCGGCGCGCTCACTTCCTGCGCGTCGAAAGCGAGGCGCACGGCCTCGTAGCGGTTGGCGACGTTTTGCATCCACAAATACAGGCCGGTGAAGCCGGCCGAGGCGAGCAAAATAACCGTCCAATAACGCGGATCAAAGTGGGTGTTCGTCGGGTGCAGCGAAAAATTTGCGAGGAACTTGGGCACGACATAGCCCAGCATCGGGGTCATGATGCCCGCGAACACGATGTAGACCGCGCCGACTGAGGCGCGCTTTTCCGCGTCGTCCACGCCGGCCCGGAGCACGAAGTAGGCGGCGTAGATGAGGAGAAGGATCGAAATACAGGTCTGCTTCGGGTCCCAATTCCAGTAGCCGCCCCACTGAACGCGGGCAAAAACGGACCCGGTGACGGTCGTGAGCAGGCAAAAGAGCGCGGCGAGCGCGGCGGCGTTTTTGCTCGCGGCGTCGTTTTGCAAATGGCGCGTCTTCAAATAACGAACGCCCTGAACGGCGGCGACCACGGCCGCGATCATGGCAACGAAAGCGAGCGGCAGGTGCAGCGCGACGATGCGCGCGGCTTCCGGTACGGCGAAACCTTCGGCCGGCGGCAGCCAGCGGTACGCCAGCACGACCGTTGCCGCCACCCACAAACCAAGCAGATATTTGGCGACCGTTGCCATCAGACAAAATTCCTCAATCGTTCCAGACAAAATCAAACAGCAGCAACGAGGCGGTCACGGCGATCACGGCATACGAGCCGAGCACCTGCAAATCGCCCAGAGCGGGTTTCCACGAGCCGGCCGCGTTGCCGAAACCAACCGCCGCTTCCGCGCCATGAACGCCCGCCACGAACAGCGGCATGAGCAGCGGAAACGACAGCGCGGCCAGCAGACCACTTTTTGCGCTCGCCTGCGCGACCAGCGCGGCCGTCGTCGTCATCACGGCGGCCAGGCCGACCGTGCCCAATCCCAGTACGCACAAAAGCAGCCCGACGTTCACGCCGGCCATCGGAACGTCCAGCACACCGAGCAAAATCGGCGCGGCAATCAGCGTCAGCACGAGCAGCAGCAGCGCGTTCGCGGCGTATTTACCGGCCCAAACCGTCGTGGCCCGCGCGGACAGGCGCAGCGCGGCGGCGGTGCCGCGCTCGGCCTCCTGCACGAACGTTCGGCCCAAACCCGTCGCGGCCGTGAAAAACACGAGCACCCAGAGCAGCACGCCGGCCAGCAGTTGCCGGGTCGGGGTTGAAAGCGTCGGGTCGCGCAGGCCCAGCGCGATCAGCGTCAGCGATGCGAGCGCGAACAGCCCGACCGCTGAGAGCGCGACCCGCGTGCGCCATTCGGTTTTTATTTCCTTGGCGAAGACCGCGCCGGCCTCAGCCGCCCAGAACAACGACGCACTCCCCCAGCGCGGCCTCGTTTTTGTCGTTCGTCGCCAGCAGCGTCAGGCCGCCAGCCGCCTTTTGCCGGGTGACGATGTTTTCGATCAACGCGGTCCCGCTCTCGTCCAAGGCGAGCGAGGGTTCGTCGAGGAGCAGCAAAATTGGTTCCGCGAGGAGGGCGAAGGCGAGGCGCAGACGCTGCCGCATCCCGGACGAGTACGCCCGCACCCAATCGTCGCCGCGCCCGCTCAGGCCCACTTCAGACAGCCGCCGCTCGATTTCCATTTCGTTCAGCCGGGCGCCGCGCACGCGGGCGAAAAAGGAAAGGTTTTCGCGGCCCGTCAGTTCGTCGTACAGCGCCAAATCCGGAGCCGCGTAGCCGACCGCACGCCGCCGCTCGGCCATATCGAGTATTTTGCCTGCATCGGAAAGCCGCACCGCGCCCTGCGTTGGGCGCAGCAAACCGGCCACGATTTTAACCAGCGTGCTCTTGCCGGACCCGTTCCGGCCCGTCACGCAGACCACGTCGCCGGGCGTCATCGTCAGGGAAACCGCGCCCAGAACGCGCCGGGCACCGAACGCTTTGCCGACGTTTTCGAGCGTCAAAAACCCGGTTTGCGGCGTGTTCACGACAGTCTGATTGTATCACCGGCGGGCTATACGGTGTTGCCGGAACAACGACGCGGGCAGGGTGAGACGGTCGCTGCCGGGGCGGAATTCCTTTTGGCGGCGCACGGTTTTGCCGTCCACGCGCACGGTTAAACCGGCATCGGGCGCGGCTTTGTTCCACAGCACGTCAACGCGGTGGCCGCGATGGGGGGCGTTGCGCAGCGCGAGGAAGTTGAAGCCCATCGGCAGCGGGTCAATGACGATGCCACCGTCGTCCTGTGGTTCCATCCCGGCGAGATGGCGGATGTAAACGTCAATCCACCAGGAGTGCATGTAATCCCGGAAGCCGCTCAAGCCCTGGCCGGTGAACGGGTCGTAGTGCTCGTAAAAGTCAGCGCGGGGCTGGAGATGGTTGGCGGCGGCGCGTTTGAAGAGTTCGGCGGCCCGTGGCAGGAGGGAGCGGTCGAGCCGCTTGGCGGACGCAGCCAAGCCTTCGACCACATGCGAGGTCGCGGCGGGCCAGCTGGGGCCGGCCCAGTAGCGCCTGATCGGATCGAATTCGGGGTCGCTTTGGGACAGGGCTGGAATGGGGTGCGGCGTCCAAAACTCCCGTGGATTCAAAAGGTAGCGCCCGACTTCTCGCATCTGTTCGCGGCCCACTGCGTCGCTCATCAGCGGGTAGAAGATGCAAATCGAGTTGTAGTCCGAGAGTTCGCCGGTGTCGGGATTACGGTCGCGGAAGCGCAGCAGGCTTTTGTCCCAGGTGACGCTCAGCAAGGCGCGGGCGGATTTCTGCGCGTAATTTTCAAAGTAGGCAGCGTCTTCAGGCTGGCCCAGTTCGCGCGCCATTTTCGCAACGGCCTGCACGTTCAAGTAGGTGTAGGTCGTGGCGTCCACGGCTTCGTAACGCTTCGGCGTTCCGGTTTTCCAGCGGCGATGCAGATCGTCCATGCCGGTTTCGAGTTGATGGTCAATGCTAAAAAGGCCGTTGTCGTCGGGATCGCGGTCACTGATCCACCAGCGCAGGTTTTTCGCCATGGTGGGATACAGCGCGCGCAGGCGGACCTTATCGCCGTGCGTTTGGTACCACAGCCACGCAGTGTACGGCAGCAGCGAGTTGCCGGTTTTGCTAGGATGATCGAGCGGCACGTCGTTGGTGCGCGGCGTGGCGTACCAGGGGAAGCGGCCATCGGCATACGCCACCCGCGTCATGTTGGCGATGTGGCCGAAGCCCACCCGCGGATCGCCGGCCCAGTTCATGTCGAAGGCCAGAAAGGGCGCGCTGTAACAGCAGTAGGTTTGAAACGCCTGCCGCCCTTCCATCACGACGGGATATTGGAACAGTCCCAGGCTGCCGCCCGCCGTGGAGAACTTCAGCAGAAACCAGCGAAGGGCATACAGTTCGTTCAGCCCGGCGTCGGAGCACGCGAACTGCGGGACTTCGCGCTCGTAGAAGCGTTGCCAGTCGGCGCGATTCGCGGCCAACGGGTCGGCCTGCCGCAAAGTGCGGGCCAGGTTCGCGCGCGCGGCGTCCTCGCTCCGTCCGACGGCACAGGCGAGCAGGAGATCGCGTTCGCCCCGCGCGGGGATTTGCACGTCATACACCAGACGATACGCGCCCGGCGTGGAAACGTCCGCCTCGACGGGTACTGCGCCCGCGCCAATCGCCATCGCCAGGCCGTGGGGCAGCGCCTGCGGAAAGACGTTCTTGTCGAGCATCATCACACCGTTGCCGTCGCGCCGCGTGATTTTCTCGCCGCCCGGCCCGCCGCGCCAGTCGAACGAGCCGCGACAATCGCCGCGGACCTCCACGCGATGCGTGAGCGGCTGGTTCCCGCTATTCTGGAAGTGCAGCCGCGAAATTACGACATCATTTCCTGTAACGCACACCTGGCGCACTTCGGTCAGAGCGTTCGCGGTTTGCGGCGGCGCTGCCGGGGCATCGCCCGGAGCGGCTTCGATCTCGATGCGGTCGAGGTTGATGTTGCCCGAACGCAGTTGCGGCGAGACCGCGACGTGATCGGGAAACCAGTTAAGCGTCGCGCCATCAACGGCGCTGAAAACGTCGCCGAGTTCATGGGTCGCGTAGAAAAAGCGCGACGGCGTGCCCGTGTACAGCGCAACGTTGTTCCCGTGACCGACCGTGTTTTTGTCGGCCCGGTTGCCCACGAGTTCCAGAACCGGAACCGGCTGAAGACGCTTTTCTTTCCTGTTAACGGGGGAAACGACGGTCAGGCGCAGCCGATGCGCGCCGGCGCTCAAACGCGCCACGCTGAGTTCGACCTGCCGGAACTCGGCCTCGCCGCCGCCCCAGCCGCCGGTCGAACCGAAGCGCAGCGTGCCGACTTTCGTTCCATCCAGAGAAACAGCAAGCGACGCCGCGCCCTCGGTCGCGCGGGCGTAGCGCACCCGCAAGCGAGCCGGGGCGAGGAGCGACGGGAGGGTGAACCGATACTCGGCAAAATCGCCGAACGCGCTGCCGAAATCCTGCCCCAGCACTTCGCCGCCCGAAGCCGCCGGCTTGGCATCGCGCCCGTGCGCGCCCTGCTGCCGCGCGGGCTTTTCGGCTTCAAGAACGACGGAAGGCGGCGCGGAAGGTTGTGCCGGCGGCGCGTTCTGGGCATGCAGCACGGCGCCGACCAGGACAAAAAGGACGAGGAAGGTTTTCATGATGACGGTTCTTTGCCAGGCTGCATCAGTATACTCGGCAGGATTTGGGGACTTGAGCGATGATTGCAGCGGATATTCCAGGTTCGATCTTCGCACTTTTTCCACGAACTCGGCCCCCTCTCCCCCGTCCCCTCGGAGGGGAGGGGACGGGGGAGAGGGGGCTTCTCGCAGTGAACAATGGGCGGGGGCGGGCGTCTATCCCCCTGACACGACCTTGCCGACAACGACCGTGACCCCGAACGCCCCACCAACCTGGAAACCGGAACGATGACGCTGCGGAGCCTTGCCCTGGTTCAAAGCGATACGGTTCTGATCGCGCGCTGCCAGAAAGCGGATTTGGCCGCCTTCAACGAGATCGTCGCGCGCTACAAACAAAAGATTTATAACTACCTGCTGCGCATGACCGGCAGCGCGGAGGACGCCGAGGACCTGACGCAGGAAGTGTTCGTGCGCATGTACACGAACATTGCCGCGTTCCGGGCCGAGGCGAGCCTCTCGACCTGGCTGTTTCGCATCGCGGGCAACCTGGCCGTGGACGCTTTTCGGCGCGGCAAAAAGGAGCGCGGCCTGGTGCAAACGTCGCTCGACGCGCGCGCCGAGAGCAGCGCGGACGACGAGGGACAGGGTGCGTCGCGCGACGTTCCCGACTGGTCGCGCGAGCCGTTGCGCGTTTTCGGCCACAAGGAACTGGGTGCGCAGATTCAGGCTGCGCTCGAAAAACTGCCGCCCAAATTGCGCTCGGCCGTCGTGCTGCACGATGTGGAAGGGCTGCCCTACGAGGAGATTGCGACGATTGAACGAGTGCCGCTCGGCACGATTAAATCGCGCATCTTCAACGGCCGCGTGGCACTGCGCGAACAGTTACGCCCGTACCTGGAAGTGTAAACGATCATGGCAAGCATGTTGGACTGCAAAAAAATTCAGGCAAATCTGGGCGAGTACGTGGACGGCGCGCTTGCGTCTGAGGAAGCGTGGCGCGTGAAACTGCACCTCGCCTCGTGCGCCGTGTGCGATCAGGCGGCGCGCGAACTGAGCGGCACGGTCGCCTTGCTCCAGGCGCTGCCCCGGCAGGACACGCCGGCCGGTTTCGAGCAGGCGCTCGCCCGGCGGCTGGCCGACGTCGCCCTTCAGCCGCGCCGCTCGTCGCTCGCCGAACGAATCCGCGACTGGTGGACGCTGCCCCGGCGCGCACGGCCCGCCATGCTCGCCACGGTGGGCGCGCTCGCCGCGCTCGTTCCGGCCGCCCTGCTGGTCTTCTCGTCCGTGAACCACGGCGGCGTGGTCCCGCCCGCCGCCGTTTCGGGGGGTCCCGCCCCTTCTCTCGCCCGCGCGACGGCGCGCGGCGCGGATTTCGTTCAGCAATGCCTCGACGAGCACTCGACCTACGCCGCCGCCGACCCGCTCGGCGATCAAACGGCGGTTATTCTTGCCTCCATGCCGAACGCGGGCGTGACGGAAACGGAGGGCCGGTAGCCTTTGCCGGCCAGAATATGCGACGCAACAACACGTATCGGATGAGCAGGGCGGCGATTGCCGCCCTTTTTCTCGCCGGAAGCCTTGCCGGGGGGCACGCCGCGCACGCTGGGCAGCGTTCCGCCCCGCCCCGCCCGCCGCATGTCCGGCCAGGCCGCCGCGCCGCTAACCCGGAGGCGGATGCCCGCAAACTTTTGCAGCGAATGTTCCAGGCCGAAACCTCGCTCGCCGTGGCCGGGCGCGAGGCGACGTTCAGCGTGACGGGGGGCGGGCGCGAGTCGGAGCAGATCGTCAAGCGCGACCCGAAGCGCGGCGAGCGTTTGGAATTTATCCGCCCGACCGGCGACGTGCGGGTGGACGACTTTCACCGCTTCTGGTTTTTGTCGCGGGACAGGCGCCGGTTGATCGAGCGGGAATCACGCCTGGCCGAACTGCGCCGGGGCATCCGCGACGTGACGCGTCAAATTAAGGAGGGCGCGATGAGCGCGCGCGTGGTCGGCGAGGACGTGGTTGCCGGCCGGCCGTGCGCCATCGTGCTCGTGTCGCCGCCGCCGGCTGAGGGCGGCGCGCGGCCGGTCCCCGTTCGCCGCTTCTGGATTGACCATGAAACCGGCCTGCGCCTCAAGACCGAGGAGGTCGGCCCGATGGGGCGCGTGCTGTCCTCGACCTACTTTTTGCAGGTGGACGTTCACCCCCGCTTCGACGATGCGGATTTCGCCCCGCCGCCGCTGCCGTCCGGTTTTGTCAAAGAACGTTCGGAGCGACAAACCTTTTCCAGTATCGAGGCGGCCCAGAAGATGGTGCGCTTTTCGCTGCGCCGCCCCGGCTACCTGCCGTTCGGCTTGGGACTGCGTCACGTCGCCCTGACCCGGCTGAAGGGCAACCGCGTGGTCGTGCAGCGCTACGCAAACGGAATGAGCGGCGTGACGCTGTTCCAAACCGATGGCGCGGACCTGCCTCTTTCCGGCCGGCGCGCGGGGCCGCGCGTTCAAACGTGGCGCAGCGGAGAGGTGTCGTTCGTTTTGATCGGCAACCTGCCCGACTACCAGATGAAGCGTATCGCCGACTCGGTGCGGTGAGCGATTCGCGTCGTCGTTTCACGCGTCGCCGCCGCCGGTGAACCGGTGAACCGGTGAACCGGTGAACCGGTGAACCGGTGAACCGGTAAAAGGGGAAACGTCGCCGCTCACGGGGCTGTCAGTGGAGACGAAGACGGGCGTTCCCTCGCCGCCCGCCCTGGTCTCCGACAAGGAATTTTCGCGCTCCGTGTCCGCCCACCCCACCGTTCGCGTTCGTCCTCGCGTTCTGCGCGCGCCCGCGTCCCCGGCGGGCGGCGGCGGCGCGGCTCCCCTGCCCCGCGATGCCTCCGAGCCAACAAGCGTTCGGGGCGAGACCGGAATTTACCTGCGCCGCTCGTGGGCGCTCGTCGAGCGAATGCGCGCGGCGGTCGCGGCGCGGCGCGGCGGCATGGCCTAACTACCCAGCCGCGCCTCCAACGCTTCCTGCCGCGCGCGCGCCTTGCGGTAAATTTCAGTTCGGGCGGCATCCGGCTCAAAGCGGCGTTCGACGGCAAGCGGCGCGTCTTCCACGGCCCCCAAACCAAGCCGTTCGCGCACGAGCAGGGCGGCCCCGCGCGACGATGCCTGCTCCTCGCGCGAAACCAGGATCGGCTCCCCCAGCGCGTCGGACAGGATTTGCGTCCACGCGGGCGAGGCATGCAAGCCGCCGCCCGACCCGATCAGATCGCCAAACGGGGCGACGGAACGCAGCCGCTCGCGCACGGCCGCGAAGCGGAACGCGACGGCTTCCAAATGCGCGCGGGCGAGGTCGAGCGGCCGGGCGGCCGTAGTCAGGCCGACGATGACCGCGCGGGCGTCGTCGCGCCAGGAGGGCGCGCGCTCGCCGTTCAAAAAGGGCAGAATGGTCAGGCCGTGGCCGTCGGGGGGCAGAACGGCAAGGGCGCGGTCCATCTCGGTCGGCGAGAGCTGGGGCAATTTGAGCGTGTCCGTCAGCCAGTCCCAAACGATGCCGCCGTTGCTCAGCGCGCCGCCGAGCAGGAAGCGGCGGGCGTCGGCCTGGTAGCGCCACAGGCCGGGCGGCACGGGCGGCGGCGTGTTGCCCGCGTGCGGCGGCACGACCACGCGCAACGCGCCCGACGTGCCGATCATCAGCGCGAGCCGGCCGGGAAGGGTCGCCCCGCAGCCCAAATTCGAGCACGCCCCGTCGCCGTAGGCCGGGAACCACGGCACGTCGGCGAGCGCGGCCAGGTCGTCCTTGAAAGGCGCGCGGACGTTTCCCTGAACCGATTCGTCGCTGATGCGAGAAAAACGTTCGGGCGACAGGCCGGGAATTTGCGCCAGCGTTTCCACGTCCCACGCGCCTTTCGCTTGATCCAGCAGACCGGTCGCCGACGCCATCGAAACCGAGCAGGTCACGCGCTCCAGACCGAAAACCTGCGCGAACAAATACTCGCCGGGCGACACGAAACGGGCGCAGGCGTCGAAGGTCGCCCGGTCGGTTTCGGCCAGCCAGCGGAGCCGGCCGGGTAGGTACGAGGTGTGGAGCGGGCAGCCCGTGCGCTGCGTGTAGGTGTTCCCGTCCAGGTTTTCGCGCAGGCGTTCGACCTGTGGCCGGGAGCGCCGGTCGGACCAGAGCAGCACGGGCGTGCGCGCTTTCCCATTCGCGTCCACGCCCACGAACGAGTGCCAGAACGTGGACACGGCGACGGCCGCGATGGGCGGCCGGCCTTTTCCCAGCAAGGCATGGGCGCACGCGACGGCCTCGGAAACGAGCGCGTCCGCGTCGAGCGTCGCGCCGCCGTCGGGCGTGCTGGCCTGCTCGTGGTGAACCGAGTGAATCGCGCCGGGAATGGCCTCGCCGCTTTGGGCGTCGTACAGCACCGCCCGCGACGACGACGTGCCGATGTCGAAGGCAAGGACGGCGGCGTCCGCCGAAGCATTCACAAATTCCGCCCCGCGTTCGCCGCGCGCGCTTCTTCATAAACGAACGCGGCGACGGCAACGTCTTCGAGGGCGACGCCAAGCGACTTGAACAGAATAATTTCGTCGTCGCTCGTGCGGCCCAGCGCGTGCCCGGCCACGACGGAGGCGAGCGAACGCGCTTTTTCCCACGCGAACGTACGCCGCTCGTGCGCGAAAACGAGTTCGGCGGACTCGGCGCGGGCCTGCGCCACGTCGTCCACGACGATCACGTCGGCGCGCCCGACGACCTCCTCGTCTATCTCGCGCGCCGTGAGCCGGTTCGCGCCCACGGCGGCCACGAACGTTCCCGGCGCGAGATGTTCCCTGCCCTTCAAGATCGGCTCGCGGGCCGTGGTCGCGCACACGACGATCTGCGCGTCACGAACAGCCTCCTCGACGCTGTTGGCGGGAAGCACGGGCACACCGCCGAGCGTGTCGGTCATCTCGCGGCAAAAGGCACGGCGCCGCTCCTCGTCACGGCCGAAGGCGACGATGCGCTGAAGCGTGGGGCAGGCAGCGGCGAGCGCGCGCGCCTGCGTTCGAGCCTGCCCACCGGTTCCGAGCAGGGCGGCGGTCGCGGCGTTCTTGCGGGCGAGATGGCGCGCGGCCACTCCGGTCGCCGCGCCCGTGCGCATCCGGCCCAGCCGGTCCGCCTCGATGAGCGCGAGCAGGTCGCCCGTGTCGGCCGAAAATAACTGCACCCAGAAGCGCGTGCCGGCGGCAAACGACGTGTAGGTTTTCGTGCCCATCACGCCGCCGCCCAAACGACCCGGCCAGGCCGCCGCCATGTGGTGCAAGACACCGGAGGGCATGAAGAAACGTTCGCGCGGATGGTTGGACGCCTCGCCGCGCGCCTGCGCGATAAAGGCCGCCTCGACCGCGTTTATCGCGTCGGGCATCGTCAGGAAACGCGAAACGTCGCTTTCGAAAAGCAAAAGGGGGGCCGCACTGCTTATCGCGCTCATGCGGCTATTTTAGCGACGCGCGCGCGAAGGTGTCAACGCGCGCGCACTCTCAAGTCAGCCGTTCGTAACGTTGTCGTAACGGTCGCTGGGTAGAGTGCGAAGCGAACACACTTCCACGCCTTCAGGAGGGCATTTTTCATGGTTCGTTTCGCTTTTGGGCGGTCTACGGTTCGCCGCCCATTCCCCATCTTGACAACAGCCACGGCAATCGTTTTGCTTGCCGGCTCGGCTCTGCTCGCCGGCTGCGGCGGCAGCAGCAGCAGCGACGCCTTTTCCAACCTCGCCCCCGGCCAAAGCAGCGGCGGCGGTGACAACGGCAACAACTTCGCTGGCCGCTCGTACAAAAGCGTGGTCGCGCTCGGCGACACGCGCAAAGGCACGCTCAACCTGAGCGTGGCCGCCGACGGCACGGCCAGCGGCACGATCACCGTCGAGGAAACGGCCACCCGGCAGGTCGCCACGGGCACGTTCCCCCTTTCCGGTCTGGTGGACCTGATTACCGGCGCGCTCAATCTGAACGGCAGCTACACGGTGAACGGCCAAACGTTTCCGCTGTCCATCCAGGGAACGCTGCCCACGTCGGGCACGACCGGCGGAACGGTACGCGTTACCGTGAACGGCCAAACTTTCACCAGCGCCTTCGGCGGCAGCGGCACCGGCGGCACAGGGGGAACGGGCGGCACAGGGGGAACGGGCGGAACCGGCGCGACCCTGCCCGGCGGCTTCGTCGTCGCCGCCAGCACCGGCCTGGCCGGTCAGAATATTCTGAGCATCACGGCTCTTCCCAGCGCGGGCGCATCGGCCCCGTCTCTGATCGTCGCGGTCGGCTACGGCGCGAACAAGCCGAAAACCGGCTTTTTCACCGTCCAGGCCGACGACGCCGTGAATACCGCTACCGTTATTTATAATGACGGCACGACCGGTTACGCCGGCCGCTCCGGCACCGTGGAGATTTTGGAGATCAGCAACAAGGTTCGCTACAAACTGACCAACGTGGTGGTTCAGTCGCCTGACGGCAGCAAATCACTGACGTTGTCAGGCAGCGGCCAGACGACCGTTCCTTACGTGGCGGTGGACCTGGGCGGCTTCGGCTTCTAACCCCAAACAGGCGCGCGCGCGCCACGAAACCTCTTACCTTCCTCGGGCCGCCGTGCGCTTGCGCGCGGCGGCCTCTTTTTTCGCTCCTCGCCCCTTTCGCGGCGGCTTTCAGTCTATTCAGCGTGACGGCCGCTGGCGCACCGGCCGCGCGTGCGTCAAATGTCATTGCGGCGGCGTCGCTGAGTTTCGCCGCGCGACGGCATCACGCAGAAACGAAAACGCGGCCCCGGAAAATCTTCCGGGGCCGCGTTTTCCGCGTTGGCGACGAAGGGCGCACGCGGGGCGTTTATTCCCAGGGCAGCCCCTGGTACCCCGGCGACTGCTGTTGCTGCTGCGCCGGTTGCTGCTGCGCCGGTTGCGGCGACTGCTGTTGCGGCGGCGCCGGTTGCGGCGGCGCGGCGGGCGCGGCTCCCCCCGACGCGCCTGGAGCGAGGGCCGGGCCGCCCGCGGCGGCGGCCATCGGCATGCCGGCGAAGGGGTCCACGGGAACGGCGGCGGCTTCGGGAGGAACGAGCGCCCGAAACGGCAGCGCGCAATACAATTCAAAGTCGTTGGCGTTCAGATCGAGAAGCGCGGTAACGTTGGCCGGGATGCGCCGGGGCAGCGCGCGCTCGTCCGCATTGGCCTCACGGCGCACCAACTCGCCGCCGGGCATCGTAATCATGTAGGCGACCGTTCGCCCGAACTCGGAGTTGCCGGTCAGGTTCACCGACGTCACGATGCGCGCCATCACCGGCTGCCCCTCGCGCACCAGCCGCTCGGCGCGCTCGCGCGCGGCCTGAGCCTTGCGCTTGGGCAGCGTCAGCGCGGCGGCTCCGGCGATGAGAAGGGCGATTCCCAGAACGAGCAGGCCGAACTTGACGCCCCCGGCGAAGCCCACGGCGAGCAGCACGACGCCTAGGGCGAGACCCGCCGCGCCTGCCATCGTAAATGTTCCGACGTTGGGAGCGTTCAGGTCGGGGTAGTCGGAGGGCTGGAAGCGGCGCGGCGCAGGCAGGCGCAGTTCCGGTTCGGGAGACCAGGCGTCGTCTATTGCGGTTGACATGGCGGAAAAATGCGGGCGTCACGCACGCGGCGGCGCGTCGCGCTCCAGGTAATTCGTGACCAGGGCAGTCAGTTCGTCGGGCGAAAAGGGTTTGGTAACGTAATGGTCCACGCCGGCCTCGACGCCGCGCGCGATGTCCTCATCCTGGGCTTTAGCCGACAGCATGATGATCGGCGTATTTTTCAGGTCGTCGTCCGCGCGGATGGCCTCGGCGACCTGGTAGCCGTCCATGCGGGGCATCATGATGTCGAGCACGACCAGGTCAGGGCGCTCGCGGCGCGCTTCGGCCAGCGCTTCCTCGCCGTTCGTGGCCGTGAGCATGGTGTGCCCTTGTTTGGCGAGCACGAACTCCATCAGCCGCAACAAAGCAGGTTCGTCATCAGCGACCAGGATTTTGTGAGGCATTCTCGTGGGCGGGGCGGCATGGGGCACGCGTTCCACGCGCAGTATACCCGCAAACGCGAGCGCGCTGGAACGCGGCAAAAACGAACACGGACAGCGTATAATCGAGTGGCAGCGCACATGCCCGCATTTGGGCGAGCGCGAGGAGAATCATCATGAAAACGAACTTTCTTCCATCGGCCTCACGCCGCTTCGTCAACGTCGCTCGGATCGTTTGCGGGATAGCCGCCCTGCTGGGCGCGGCAAGTTTCGCGGCCGGCTGCGGCGGCGGAACCGGCAGCACGACTCAGGCGCCCGGCGGCGGAACCGGCGCCCAGTTCACGCGCGCGGTCAGCGGCAAGGCGACCGTCACGCACGTTCTGATCGAGGGCGGCTTTTACGGCCTGGTGACGGACACCGGCGAACGCCTGCTTCCCCTTCAAATGAGCAGCGAGTTTCGCCAGGATGGTTTGCGCGTGCGCTACGAGGGAGCCGCCGACGACAACCAGATCAGCATTTATCAATGGGGCACGCTGACCAAACTGACTACCCTCGAAAAACTCGGCGCGGGCGAGTAAAGCCTGCGCGGGCGAGCAGGCACGAAAACACGAAAAAGCGGCGCGAGGCAGCAAGCCTCGCGCCGCTTTTTCCCCGCATTTTCAAGCGCGGCAAACGGCGTCGCTCATGCGGGCGACGCGCGCTAAAAATCCCACTTCGTGAACACGCACGATGTGCGCGCCCCCGGCCACGGCGAACGCGACGGTCGCAGCCGTGCCCGCCAGTCGCTCCGGATCGCGCGCGTCGGCCTCCGGCCCCAGCACGCGCGCGAGCGTGCTTTTGCGCGACGTTCCCACCAGCCACGCAAACGGCCCGCCGATGCGCGCCCGCAGATCGCCCAGCCGTCGCAGCAGCAGCAGGTTTTGGGCGGCCGATTTGCCGAAGCCGAAGCCGGGATCGAGCACGATGTTCGTTTCGGAAATGCCGGCCGCGCGCGCGGCCTTTGCGCGCGCGCTTAAAAAAGCGGCCACAGACGCCAAAAAAGCGTCGTCCTCCCCGTCGTCGTTCGTGAAGGAGGCGGCGGCGCTTGACCAGCCCATTTCCTGCGGGCGAACGGGCAGGTGCATCAGGCATACCGGTAAGCCGGCGGCGGCCACAACGGGCAGCATATCGGCGTCAAGCGTGCCGGCCGACACGTCGTTGATGAGCGTGGCTCCCGCCTGCGCCCCCGCCCGCGCGACCACGGATTTGGTGGTGTCCAGGGAGATGGGCACAAACGGCGTGGACGCGAGGCGTTCGATCACGGGCAGCACGCGCCGCATCTCCTCGTCGGCGCTGACCGGGCGCGCGCCAGGGCGCGTGGACTCGCCGCCCACGTCAATCAAATCCGCGCCCTCATCGCGCATCGCGCGGGCGCGGTCCACGGCGCGAACCGGATCGTCATAACGGCCGCCATCGGAAAACGAATCCGGCGTGACGTTCAGCACGCCCATCACGAGCGTGCGGCGGCCCAGGTCGGGCAGCAACGCGCGCAGATCGGGCACGAGAACGGCTTACTGGTACCGGTATTGACGCCAGCCGGCCGGAGCCTGGGGCAGGTCGTCAAAGCCGATCTGGGAAAGGGCGGACAGCCCCTCCTCGGAAAGCAGATAGCCTTTTTCCGTGATGGCCCCGCAAGGGTCCCGCAAAAGGCGCAGCCGGAACGGCACGTCCTCGACGGCGAGCGTGAGTATTTGCCGAATTTGATAACCGTCCAGCATTTCAAGGGCTGCCCGCGACTCGTCGGCGACTTCGGGATCGGAGTTCATCTCCAGCACGCGCCCAAACGCGGACACGGCCGGGCCGACCATGCCCTTTTGCTGGAGCAGCACGCCGCGCTTGAAATGATTGGTGGCGTCGGCCGGGTCCAAACGGATCATCTCGTCGGTAACGCGCAGCGCGTGGTCAATGCGGCCCTGCTGCAAATAGGCGGCCGACAAAACGTCGCGGGCGAACAGCGACCGGGGCGACAGTTGCAGCAACAATCGTCCCTCCGTGACCGCTTCTTCCCACCGGCTCGTTTCAAGGTACGTTTCGGCCAGCGCCTCATGGGGCGCGAGCAGGGCGGGAGCGAGGCGCACGGCGGCGCGCAGCACCTCGACAGCCTCGGCTTCGCGCCGCTCGCGCCGCAGCAGCGCCGCCATTCTCAGGTAGCCATGCGGCGACTGGGGCACGAGCGCGACCAACTTGCGCAAATGGACGATGGCTTTTTCCACCTGTCCCCGCGCGGCAAGGGCGTCCGCCCTCCTCAAGTATTGCGCTTCGCGTCCTCGGGGAGCGCCGGTTCCGGCGAGCGCGGCGGCGGCTGGGGGAGCGCCGCCACTCCTCGCCGCCGTGGTCTTGGAGCGGCGCAGCGGCCGGCTGACCTGCGGCGACAGCGGGGCGGGCGTGTTGCCGTTCGCATCGCCCGTCGTCAAGGGCGCAGAGGAGGTTTTGTTGGACACGCGGCGCTTGATCCTTTTCTTCTGAATCTTCTTTGGGAAAGCGGCCGGCTGTGAACCGGCTCGTTTGTTTTGTGAACAGATGAGCGGCATTCAAACGGGGCCGGAAGGGAACGACGGCGTGTACTGCGGGCGTAAAAAGCGTCCCCGCCAAGTCGGGATAATTATACCACCCGGCATTTTCGCCACGAGCGTGTCGGTTCTTCCGAAGCGCCGTCGGCGCGGAGCAGCCCGCTTGTGTGCGCACAACAGGGTACAATGCAGATTGCGATGGCATTAACGCCTTCTCACGAGCAAAACAACGCCGCCGACCTTGTTCCCGCTTCTCAGGGGCAATCGCGGCGGCGCACGCGCAATACGGGCCAGCGAAAAGCGATCCTGTCCTCCCTGCGAGGCCTGGGCGGTCATCCGACGGCCGCCGGCGTTTTCGCGTGCGTGCGCGAGCAGGGCGAATACCCGCATCTTTCCCTCGCAACCGTGTACCGCGCGCTGGACGCTTTGGTCGAGCAAGGCGAGGTCATGGAAATGCGCGTGGCGGGCGTCCGGCGCTACGACGCGGGGCCGCTCCCCCACCACCACGTCGTTTGCCGCGACTGCGGCAACGTCGTCGACGTGCCTGCCCTGCTCCCAAACAGCGTGCTCAGCGCCCTGAGCGACGCTTCGGGCTACATCGTTGACCCTAACTACCCCATCCAATTCTTGGGCTTGTGTCCCTTATGCGCTCCCGCCGCGCGCCGGTAATAAGCGGGGTAAACGGTAATTGGCGGAGAATGAGCATGCGATACGGGGCTATGGATCGGAAGGCGTTATTATCAGAGAAGACTGCCTGCCTTCGCAATGAGAAACCTGTGCTCGGGAACGAACCCGGAAGCAAGCAGGCGTCTGACTCGAACAACGCGCTCCGATCCATAGCCCGATACGGATATCTTTT
>JAABUN010004377.1_pt1 | contig 19415 bp, 19 predicted proteins | sample 5559311 | NCBI WGS metagenome assembly JAABUN01 (sample SAMN10711877, study PRJNA513370) | rock metagenome | isolation source: Antarctica rocks | place: Antarctica: Victoria Land, Siegfried Peak sud | reverse complement strand
TATCGGCGTCGTCTTCCAGGACTTCCGCCTGCTTCCCAACAAGACGGTTTTCTCCAATGTGGCGTTCGCGATGCAGGTCATCGGCAGGAGCCGAGCGGTCATCCGCGAGACCGTACCGGACGTCCTCGCGACCGTCGGGCTCGAGGGCAAGAACAACCGGATGCCGCACGAACTCTCCGGAGGTGAGCAGCAGCGCGTCGCGATCGCACGCGCCATCGTGAACCGCCCCGGCATCCTGCTCGCCGACGAGCCCACCGGGAACCTCGACCCCACCACCTCCATGGGCATCATGAAGGTCCTCGACAGGATCAACCAGAACGGCACTACCGTGGTCATGGCCACGCACGACGACGACATCGTCAACACGATGCGCAAGCGCGTCGTCGAACTCCGTGACGGTGCCGTGGTGCGCGACGACGCCCAGGGCATCTACGTGGGGGCCGCGGAGCTGGTGGTCGAGTGAGGCTCGCGTTCATCCTGTCCGAGATCGGCTCGGGCATCCGCCGCAACCTGTCCATGGTCACCTCGGTGATCCTCGTGACCTTCATCTCGCTGACCTTCGTCGGAGCGGCCGGCCTGTTCCAGCTGCAGATCAACCAGATGAAGGGCTACTGGTACGACCGCGTCCAGGTCACCGTCTATCTCTGCGTGGACAACTCCTCGGACACCAGTTGCGCCACCGGGCCGGTCACCGACGACCAGCGCGCGGCAATCCAGGCGAAGCTCGAATCCGGGCAGTTCGCGCCCTACGTCCAGACCGTCACCTACGAATCCCAGGAGGAGGCACTCGGCCACTTCCAGGACCAGTTCGCCAACTCGCCGATCGTCGACTCCGTCACCGCCGCCCAGCTCCCCGAATCCTTCCGGGTCAGCCTGGTCGACGCCGAGAAGTACGAGGTCATCAACGAGGCGTTCTCGTCGGAGCCCGGCGTCGAAGCGGTGAGCGACCAGCGAGACTTCCTCGAGGCGATCTTCCGCTACATGAACTGGGCGTCCGTCGTCGCGCTCGCGATCGCCGGCATCATGACATTCTGCGCCATCCTGCTGATCGCGACGACGATCCGGCTCTCGGCCTTCAGCCGCCGCCGGGAAACCGGGATCATGCGCCTTGTCGGGGCCTCGAAGGCCGTCATCCAGCTGCCGTTCATCTTGGAAGGGGTCATCGCCGCCGTCGTCGGCGCGATCCTCGCCTCCGCAACCCTGTGGGGGGCGTCCAAGTTCCTCATCGACGGCTGGCTCGTGGACAGCTTCCCGCAAACCGCGTTCATCTCGTCCCAGCAGGTCCTGCTGATGTTGCCCGCCCTGATCGTGCTCGGAGCGATCCTCGCCGGACTCTCCTCCCTGCTCACCCTTCGACGATACGTAAAGGTCTGACACCATGCCGCCCAGCGCCAGGGGACACACACGCTCACCAGGGACAGGGTGGGTGCCGCAGGACACCGGGGCCTTCGCTCTCCGCGTGACGGCGGGAACGTCGATCGCCGTCGTCGTCGCGCTCTCCCTGGGCTTCAGCACGCCCGTGGCCGCCGATGAACTCGACGACAGGAAGGGCGCGCTGGAACAGGAGATCGCGCAGGTGCAGCAGTCCATGGAGTACCTGGACGAGGACATCGCCGAGACCATCGGCACCCTCAGGGTCTACCAGGGCCGGTTGCCCGCCGCACAGCAGTCGTACGCCGACGCCCAAGGCCGGGTGGAAAGCGCGACCGCCGAGGTCGAAGCGCTCACCGTCCGCGTGGGACTGGCGCAGGAGACGAAGAACACGATCGCCAAGGAGATCCGCGCCGACCGGCAGCAGATGGACGAGACGCACGTTGTCATCGGGCGCATCGCCACCGAGGCGTACAAGAACGGCGGCGTGCCCACGAACGTCTCGCTCCTGCTGGGGGCTGAGGGCATGGAGGACTTCACGCAGTCGATGGACATGGTGGATCACGCCCTTCGTAGCCAGAACGCCGCGATGGCGCGGCTCTCGGAGAAGGACGCGACGAACGCCAACAGCCAGGCGCGGCTTGCCGCCGTCGAGGCGGAGATCACCAGGTTCAAGGAAGAGGCCGACGCCGCGCTGGCCGCCGAGCAGACCGCGCGTGACACCGCGGCCACCGAGAAGGCCATGGTGGACAGGCTCGTGGCGGATACCTCGGCCCTCTCCGCGAAGCTGCAGAAACAGAAGCCCGTGATCGAGGCACAACTGGCCGGTGTCGAAAAGGCCCAGCAACAGGTCAACGCCGAGCTCGCGGAGCGTCAGCGCCGCCAGCTCGAAGAAGCCCGCAAGGCGGCAGAAGCCCGGAAGAAGGCCGAGGAAGCCAGGCAGAAGGCCGAGGAGGAGAGCCAGCAGGCCCAGGAGGCCCGGCAGAAGGCCGAGGAAGCACGACTGCGTGCCGAAGCCGAGGCAGCAGCCGAGGCAGCAGCCGCGGCGGAGGAGGCACGCCAGCGAGCGGAAGCGGACGCGGCCGCAGCGGCCGAGACGGCGCGGCGGGCAGCCGAGGCGGCCGCCGCGAACCGCCCCGCCCCAGCGCCGGTCAAGCCGGTACCCGTTGCACCGGTCGCCCCCGTCATTCCCGAGCTTCCCGTAGTGCCGCCGGAACCAGTCCCGGAACCAGTTCCGGAACCGGAACCAGCCGGCCCGAGCGCTTTCGGGCTCCGCGACCCGGTGAGCGGCCCGATCTCGTCGGGCTTCGGCTTCCGCCTGACGCCGATAGGCACCATCGACTTCAACGGCACCGGTGGCTACCTGCACACGGGAATCGACTACGGCGTGGGCTGCGGCACCCCGGTGAATGCGCCCGCCGCCGGTGAGGTCTGGTACGCCGATTCCGACGTCGTTCCAGGCGCCGGCACCCGGATCGTCCTGGATCACGGGGTGGTCGGTGACAACGTGCTGGCCACGAACTACTACCACCTCACCAGCTCGGTGGTCGCCGTCGGGCAGCGCGTCAGCGCGGGCCAGCTCATCGGCTACACCGGAAACACGGGCAACTCGAACGGATGCCATCTGCACTTCGAGACCATGCTGAACGGCAGCCTGGTCGACCCGATCGGCCTGCTGTAGGTCGTAGGATGGTACGCACTGTCTTCCCGCGGACGGCCGTCCGCAGCAGTATCGGCTACACAGCAGTGTTGGCAATCCAGCAGTGCTGGCGAAGGGGTGACGTCATGCCGAAGGAAAGTGGCCGGAAGGTGGTGGCCACCAATCGCAAGGCCTTCCACGACTACGCAGTGCTCGATACCTACGAGGCCGGTATCGCGCTGATGGGGACCGAGGTCAAGTCCCTGCGCGCCGGAAGGGCCTCCCTCATCGATGGTTACGGCATCTTCTACGGCGATGAACTGTGGCTCGAGGGCATCCATATCTCCGAATACTCCCAGGGCAGTTGGACGAACCACGCAGCCCGGAGACGCCGGAAACTGCTGCTGCACCGTGAGGAGCTGACCAAGATCTCGCAGAAGATCCGCGAGTCCGGGTTCACCCTCGTCCCGTTGCAGCTGTATTTCCTCAACGGCCGGGCCAAGGTGGAACTCGCCGTGGCCCGCGGCAAGCGCGACTACGACAAGCGCCAGACCCTGCGCGAGAAGCAGGACAACCGGGAGGCGCTGCGCGCCATGCGCGAGAAGAACCTCGGCGCCTGAGTGATGCGCAGGCCGGCGCCGCGGCGCCGGCGGCAGATGCGATAGACTGGGTCAGTCGCGCGGCCACCAGGTCGGGCGGCGCAGGTATCACTTGATAACTGAACATGGGGATGACAGGTTTCGACGATGTTAGTCGCGACAGGTGAAGCGGGCCGAGGATACAGGGTTATCTCGTAAACGCTCCTTGTAAAACAATAAGTGCCGAACAAAAGCGCACTGACTTCGCTCTCGCTGCCTAAGCAGCCGAGCTAGTCCGTCAGCCCGGGTTTGCTCTCGCCCCGGATACTGGCGTCATCTAGAGGGCCACTGCTCCCGGTCCTCGTTGTAGGGACCGGGGGGACACTTATACAACTGGGCTTGGCAGCCACTTGTTTGCACGATGGCTGGAGCCGAGAAAAACCGACGCAAACTGCGCCCGGAGAAGACCTGACAACACTGCATCGGACGCGGGTTCAATTCCCGCCATCTCCACATCACACGAAGCGCCCCGCCGGCAACCGGCGGGCGCTTCGTCGTTCTGCCGTAGGACGGCGTTCTGTCGTAGGAGAGCGGTCGGTCGCGAGTGGGCGTTCGGTCGTAGGAGTGCCGTCGAGCGCCCTGCCGGTGGCTGGAACTACACTTGGTCGATGAGCTGGACTGACAGGCCGCCGTCGTGGCTCCCGCCACTGCCGCCGCCGCACCGGGGCCGTGCTCTGATCGTCATCGGCTGGTTCCTGGTTGGCGGCACCTTCGTCTACATCTTCGCGATGAGCTATCTGGGCGGCACCCACACCCTCTTCACGCTGGTCCCGCTCATCCTCGGCCTGCTGTGCCTGATCACGGGGCTGCTGCGGCGTGATACCCGCGAAAGGTGACAGCCGGCGGTTTGCCGCACCCACCGTTCCGCGATAGGAAGAAGCGATGAGCCTCGAACCACTCCATCTCTCGCGCGGCGGCACCAGTGTGCTGCTCGAACCCCACGCGCACGGACTGCCGGTCCTGTCCTACTGGGGCCCCTCCCTCGGACCCCTCGATCCGGCCGGACTCGCCGCCCTGACCGCGGTGCAGCAACCCCAGCGGGTGTCCGGCGGCATCGATGTCCCCGCCCGGCTGACCCTCCTGCCGCTCGAATCGGCCGGTTGGCAGGGCACACCGGGGCTCACCGGCGACCGCGCGGGTGCGCACCTCTATCCCCGCTTCTCGGTCGTCGCCCTCACGCAGCCCGGACCGGCGTCGGTCAGCATCGAAGCGCACGACGACGACGCCGGCCTCGCGCTGGAAGCGCAGCTCGCGCTGACGGCGTCGGGCCTTCTCACGCAGCGACTGACACTCACGAACACCGGCAGGACCGAGTACGAGGTCCGCGCGCTCACCGTCTTCTTCCCGTTGCTCCCCTCCGCAGCCGAGGTCCTCGACACCACGGGACGACACCTGCGCGAACGCTCGCCGCAGCGGCACGCGCTCACGGCGGGCACGTATGCGCGGACCAGCCGACGTGGGCGCCCGGGCGCGGATGCCACCGTCCTGCTGGCGGCGGGCGCTCCGGGATTCGGTTTCGAGCACGGCCTGGTGCAGGGGATCCACCTCGCCTGGAGCGGCAACCAGCAGGTCCTGGTGGAGCAGACCCCGGCAGGGCATTCCTTCCTCGCCGCCGGAGAGGCGCTCTCGCCGCGTGAGATCGTGCTGGCACCGGGAGACAGCTATTCGACGCCGGACGCCGTCGGGTCCTGGGGCTACGGCCTGAACGAACTGTCTGCCCGCTTCCACAGCGACCTCCGCGCGCGCACCGTCCACCCGCAGCGGCCGAGGCCGGTCACGCTCAACACCTGGGAGGCCGTGTATTTCGATCTCGACCTCCCGCGCCTGCTCGCCCTCGCCGACCGGGCGGCCACCCTGGGTGTCGAACGCTTCGTGCTCGACGACGGCTGGTTCCGCGGACGGCGCGACGACACCTCGGGCCTGGGTGACTGGTACGTCGACGAGGCCCTCTGGCCGGAGGGGCTGGCACCGATCATCGACCACGTGCGGAATCTCGGCATGGAGTTCGGCCTGTGGTTCGAGCCGGAGATGGTCAACCCGGACTCCGACCTCGCGCGGGCCCACCCGGACTGGATCCTGCAGCCCGAGGGACGCCTTCCCCTGCCCGGGCGGCAGCAGCAGGTGCTGAATCTCGGCAACCCGGACGCGTACGGCTACCTCCTGGAGCGGCTGGACGCCGTCCTGTCCGGCAATGACATCGCCTACCTCAAGTGGGACCACAACAGGGATCTGCTCGAGGCCGCCGACGCGCGGACGGGGCACGCCGCCGTTCACCATCACGTCGGCGCGCTGTACCGGCTGCTTGACGAGCTGCGCCGCCGCTACCCGGACCTCGAGATCGAGAGCTGCGCCTCCGGCGGGGCGCGTGTGGACCTCGGTATCCTGGCGCGGACGGATCGGATCTGGACGAGCGACTGCATCGATCCGATCGAGCGTCTGGTCAATCAGAAGTACACGGGCCTGGTGATCCCGCCGGAGCTCATGGGGATGCATATCGGCGGGCCGGTCTCGCACTCCACGGGCCGCGCCCACAGCCTGCCCTTCCGGGCCGCGACGGCGATCTTCGGGCACTACGGGATCGAATGGGACATCTCGGATCTGGTGGCCGGGGAGTACGAGGTCCTCGCCCGCTACATCGGGCTGCACCGGGTCTGGCGCGAGGATCTGCACCGCGGTGCCGTGATCCACGCGGACCTCGCCGACCCTGCCATGGACCTGCGCGGTATCGTCTCGGCCGACGGCCGGCGGGCCCTCTTCTGCTACTCGCTGACGGCGTCGAGCGCCAGCTACCCGCCGGGTGCCCTGGCTTTTCCGGGGCTCGACGCCGGCACGCTCTACGAGGTGCGGCCCGCCGTGCCGGAGGAGGGGCATCCGGGCAACGGCCAGTCCCCGCTCGTCTGGCTGAAGTCGGCGCTCGACGGCGAACCGCTGCGGCTCACCGGTCGGGCACTGGCGCTGGCTGGTCTCCAGGCGCCCGTGCTGCTGCCGGAGCAGGCACTGCTGATCGAACTGCGAGCGGTGGCTGCCTAGTCCTTGCTGGGCCTCACGGTTCGTGCGTGAGAGTCCGGCCGTAGAGCGCCAGCAGGGCCGCCATCCCGCCGTCGCGCATGGCTTGTCGCTGGCGTTCCGCACCAGTGCCGCGTTCGGCCATGATCGCGAGCCCGGCGCGCACCCACTCGGTATCGCCCTCGTCCTCCAGTGCAGGGCCGATATGGTCCAGGAAAGCTGCGAGGTGCTGCCGGGCGGGCACGGTCTCGGCCGTCGCACAGTCCACCAGGCCTCGAGCGAGGCCGTCGCGCGCGGCCTGCCAGAGCGCGGCGTCGAGCAGTTCGGGGTCCGGGATGAGTGGAGCGGTATCCGCCTCGGCCTCGCGGAGGGCCGTGACCACGAGGGCTCGCGTCAGAGCCGCGAGGAGCACGGAGTCCTGTGCTTCGAGCTGCACATCACAGGCCCGCAGCTCGAGTGTGGGGAAGTCGTCCGAGAGCCGTGCGACCCACGTGAGGACACCGCGGTCGAGGATCGCACCGGTGGCGCCGAGCCGGGTGATGCGGCGCTCGTAGTCCGCGGCGTCGGCGAAGTACGGGGCGATCCCCTGCACGGCCCAGCGGCGGTAGTGGATCACGCGCCAGCTGCCGAAGCCGCTGTCCCGGCCCAGCCAGTAGGGCGAGTTGACGCTCAGGGCGGTGAGCAGAGGAATCCACGGCCGGATGCGGTTGAGTGCCTGGACCCCGGGCTCCTTGTCCGGGACACCGACGTGCACGTGCAGGCCGTTGACGAACTGGTCACCGACGATCCCCGGCGCGCTGGCCCGGAGATCCTCGTACCGCTGCTTGTCAGTGAGTTCTGGGTACGCCTGCCGCATCCACGGAGCGGTGCCGGTGGCGGTGGCGATGATTCCCGCGCGCGTTGCCGCGTCCGCCAGACTGCGGCGGAAGTTCAGCAGCGACTCCTCTGCTTGCGTCAGGGTCTCGCACACGGAGGTGGCCGTTTCGATCTGGCAGGAGAGCAGTTCGCGCTGGATATCGCCCTGGGTGATCTCCGGCGTACTTTCCAGTAGCGCCTCGACGTCGGCGGCGCGGTGCGACGGCAGTCCCGACTCCGGTTCGAGGAGCAGGTATTCCTCCTCCACTCCGAGAGTGGTCATGGGGAGACCCCCTTCACGGGACTTCGGGACTTCGGGACACGGGGACTCCGGGGCACAGAGGATACAGGAACAGAGCGACGTCCGGCACGGCGCGCCTGCCCAGTCTATGAGCGGTACCATCGGCAGCACGATTCCCAGGACGCCGGATGACCCGGGGCGGCAGTCTCCGACCCCCGACCGTCAGTGTGCGGCGTGGACCGTGCAGCCCTCGTGCGGCGCAGTGCTCTCGATCCACAGCGAGCGTGCGACCCCTGTATCCACGGCGCAGTCGGGGGCGGAGGTGGTGGCGCCGAGCCGTAGCTCCAGCAGCCCGGTGCCACGCTGCGCCAGCAGCAGGTCGTCGTCGAGCGCGATGCCCTTTCGGTCGAGGAATCGGAGGACGTCGGGATTGTCGTCACTCACGCGCACGAGACGCCCCGCATGGCCGGTGTCGAGCCCATCGAGCCGGTGCGCCGTCGGGTAGTGGACGAAGCCGTCCGCGGATGGGATCGGGTCCCCGTGCGGATCGCGGCGCGGGTGGCCGAGCTTGGTGTCCAGGCGCTCGATGAAGTCGTCGGAGACCGTGTGCTCGAGCAGCTCCGCCTCGTCGTGGACCTCGTCCCAGCCGTAGGCGAGCTCGGCGACGAGGAATGTCTCGATGAGCCGGTGCCGGCGGACCATGGCCAGCGCGAGGGTCCTCCCGCCAGGCGTGAGACTGATCGGCCCGTACTTCCGGTGGCTGGCGAGCCCGAGCGCGACCAGTTTCGAGACCATGCCCGTGACGGACGAGTTCGCGACGGACAGGCGCGAGGCCAGGTGCGACGCCGTGATCGCCTCGCCCTGCCATTCGGTGAAGGAGTAGATGGCCTTCACGTAGTCCTGCACGCTCGTCGATTCGATGCTGAGGACGGCGCCCTTCCGGCCGGCCATCAGGCGCCACCGCGCACTGCAGCGCCGGAAGCATCAGAGGAACCGGGCGAGCGCGAGGCGCCGGCGTCAGCGCGCACCGCGGCGGGGATGGTGCTGCTGGTGACGGGACGGTTCGCACCGATCCGCGACGTCATGCGCCGCCGTCGTGCCTGCCACACCAGCCCATCAGGCTTTGCGAAGAGGTAGACGACCGTGAAGACGAGCGCCTGGCACAGCACCACGGCGGCGCCCGTGGAAATGTCGAGATAGTAGCTGGCGTAGATCCCGGCCAGCGACGCGGCCACGGTGAGCACGACGGCGATCACCAGCATCCGGTCGAAGCTGCGGGACAGCAGGAACGCTGTGGCTCCGGGTGTGATGAGCATGGCCACGACCAGGATGATCCCGACGGCCTGGAGACCGACGACGACGGTCAGCGCGAGCAGGCCGAGCAGCAGGGCCGACAACAGCCGCGTGTTCAGCCCGATCACGTGCGCGTGCGTGCGGTCGAACGCCAGCAGGGTCAGGTCCCGGCGTTTGAACAGCAGGATCGCGAGCGTCAGCGCGCCGAGGACCAGCACCTGCCAGACTTCGCCGGCGGACACGCCGAGGACGTTGCCGAACAGAATGTGCATCAGGTCTATCTGCGACGGCGTGGCGGAGACGATGGCCAGGCCCGCGGCGAACAGCGCGGTGAACACCACCCCGATCACGGTGTCGGCCTTCAGCTTGGTGGTGGACCGCACGAAGCCGATCAGCGCCACCGCGCCGACGCCGAAGACGAAGGCTCCGATCGAGAAGGGGATGCCGATGATATAGGCGAGGGCGACGCCGGGCAGGACGGCGTGCGACACGGCGTCGCCCATGAGCGACCACCCCATCAGGATGAGCCAGCAGGACAACACGGCGGCCACGACGGCCGCGGCAACGGTCACGGCCAGAGCCCGCGTCAGGAAGCCGTATTGCAGCGGTTCGACGAGGAAGGCGACGATATCCATCTCAGGAGGCTCCGTTCTGTGCAGCGGACGCGGCCGTGGCGGCCACAGTGGAGGAAGGGGCGGGTGGAGGGATTGATGACGGGGCGGGTGGAGGGGTTGATGACGGGGCGGGCGGCACGGGTCCGAAGGCGAGGGCGAGGTTGTCGTGCGTCAGCACCTCGGACGGATGGCCCTGCGCCAGCACGCGCCGATGGAGCAGGACGGCCTCGTCGCACAGCTCGGGGACGCCGGCGAGATCGTGCGTGGACACCAGGACGGAACGGCCCTGGTCCCGCATCGCCTTGAGGAGGGCGGTCATGGTGTGTTCGCTCGCCTGGTCCACTCCCGCGAAGGGCTCGTCGAGCAGGAGCAGCCGGGCGTCCTGGGCGATGCTGCGCGCGATGAAGACCCGCTTGCGCTGGCCACCGGACAGCTGCCCGATCTGGCGTCTCCTGAGGTCCACGAGCCCCACCCGCTCGAGTGCGTCGGTCACGGCCGCGCGCTCGGGCGCCCGCAGGCGGCGCGCGGATCCCAGTCGTCCATACAGTCCCATCGCGACGACATCGGCCACCGACACCGGAAAGGTCCAGTCGACCTCCTCGGACTGGGGCATGTAGGCCACGAGACCGCGTCTCCTGGCACTCGCCGTCGACAGGCCGAAGAGCTCGACGGCGCCACCCTGCGGGGTGATGAGCCCCATCAGCGCCTTGAAGAGCGTCGACTTCCCGGACCCGTTGACACCGATGAGGCCGCAGATCCGGCCGGCTGGGAGCGCGACGGTCACGTCGTCGAGCGCGTGCACCTCGTTGTAGTGCACCGTGAGGTTCCGGACGTCGAGTACATGCGCGCCCGGAGGGGAGCTGTCTGCGGTCATCGCGCGAGTCCTTCCGTGATGGTCTCCAGATCGTGCCGGAGGAGGTCGAGAAAAGTCGGTACCGGACCATCGGGCCCGGACAGTGAGTCGACGTAGAGGGTCCCGCCGAGCTCGGCGCCCGTCGCGAGGGCAACCTGCTCCTGCGCCGAGGGACTGACGGTCGACTCGCAGAAGACCGTGGGAACGCGGTGCTCCTCCACGAAGTCGATGACATCCCTGATCTGGCGCGGCGTGCCCTCGGAGTCCGCGTTGACGGGCCAGATGAATGCTTCCTCCAGGCCGGCGTCCCGTGCCAGGTAGGAGAACGCTCCCTCGCAGGTGACCAGTGCCGCTCCTTCCGGCCCCTCTTCCAATTCCGTGATATCGGTGCGGAACTCGGCCAGGAGGCCATCCAGTTCCTTCTTCAGCTGCTGTCCGTTGTCCTCGAACTCGGCGGCGTGTGCCGGTTCGAGTTCCGAGAGCGCGGCCACGATGTTGTCCACGTACGTCTGCGCGGCCAGCGGGGACATCCACGCATGCGGATTGGGCAGACCGGAATAGTCGCCCGAGCGGATGTCCACCGGTTCGACGCCGTCGGATAGGACTACCCGCGGAGCGTCCACCGCCTGCAGGAAGCGCTCGAACCAGCGCTCGAGCCCGAGTCCGTTGTCCAGGATGAGGTCCGCGTCCTGTGCCCGGATGAGGTCCGACGGCGTGGGCTCGTACCCATGGATCTCCGCGCCGACCTTCGTGATGGATTCCACGCGCACGCGCCCTCCGCCGACGGTGTCCGCAAGGTCGGCGAGGACGGAGAACGTGGTGAGGACCAGCGGCCGGTCGTCCTCTGGCGGGGTGGAGGCGGGGTTCGCGGCGCACCCGGAGACAAGGAGGACCAGCGCAGTGCACCACACGCCGACCGCACGACGCACCGTTCGCAATTGAGGCATACCTAAACCTAGCGTTTAGGTATGCCGAAATCTAGTCGTCCAGCAGGTTGGCGCGCCAGGCGTGCGTGTAATAGGGGATCCTGATGCGCGCGCCGGGGGCGAAGGCGAGGTAGTCGGTGAGGTACCAGGTCAGATTGGCCTCGACGCGGGCACGTACCGCGGGGGCGGCCCGCTGGTAGTAGCTGCGCGACCGGGCGAGGTCGACGACGTCGGCCACGGTCAGTTCCTGGGTCCAGTGGACGAGCAGATCCTCCGGCCGGCCGAAGGAGGTGCCGAGGGCGGGCCGGTACGACGGCGAGTAGACGTCCCCGGCGTGCATGATGCGCGAGAGCCGGTGCACCCAGGGAAGGGAAACGTCCAGCTGGTTCCAGACGAGGGCCAGCCGACCACCGGGCGCCAGGACGCGTGCCGCCTCGCGGAGTGCCGCGGGATGGTTGCACCAGTGCCAGGTCTGCGCGAGGGTGAGCAGGTCCGCCGACGCATCCGGCAGGAGGGACTGTTCGGCGGTTCCCCGGTGCGCGGGGACGTCCGGCAGCCGCGTTGCCAGGACCGCCAGCATGTCCGCCGACGGATCCACCGCCGTCACCTCGAGCCCGCGCTCGGCGAGCAGGGCGGTGAAGATGCCTGTGCCCGCGCCGATGTCGGCGGCAGACCGGCTTCCCGCCGGCACGACCCAGTCGGCGATCCGTGCGGGATACCCGGGACGGACGCGGTCGTAGCGCCCGGCCCCGGAGAGATAGGTGCGGGCCAGGTCCCGCCGCCGCTCGTCGTCGAGCCTGGGCCCGAACGTCATGGCCGGGTGCGCCGATTACCGGCGGGTCCGCTAGAGCAGGTCATCCACATCGGGGTTGAGGGTGCGCAGGACCTCGCTGTGCAGGGTCCCATTGGTGGCGAGCGCGTTGCCGCCGAAGGGCCCGTCCTCGCCGTCGAGCGAGGTGAAGCGGCCCCCGGCCTCGGTCACGATCGGGACGAGTGCGGCCATGTCGTACAGGTTCAGCTCCGGCTCGCAGGCGATATCCACGGCGCCCTCCGCGACGAGGCAGTAGGACCAGAAATCGCCGTACGCCCGCGTCCGCCAGACCCGGTCCGCCAGATTCACGAACTCCGCGAGCGAACCGCGCTCGCGCCAGCCGGAAAGGCTGGAGTAGGAGAGCGAGGCATCCTCGAGCCGCGAGACGTTGGACACCCGGAGGCGCTGCGCCGCTGCAAGGGACTTCCCGGTGTAGGCGCCGGTGCCGGACGCCGCCCACCAGCGCTTGCCCAGCGCGGGGGCGCTCACGACGCCCACCACGGGCTTGCCGTCGTCGACCAGGGAGATCAGCGTGGCCCAGACGGGTACCCCGCGGATGAAGTTCTTGGTGCCGTCGATAGGGTCGATGACCCAGCGGCGCGGGCCGGACCCGGTGCTGCCGAATTCCTCGCCCAGGACCGCGTCGCGCGGACGTGCGCGGGAGAGCCGGCCGCGGATCGCCTCCTCCGCACTCTTGTCCGCATCCGTCACCGGGGTCAGGTCGGGCTTGGTCTCGACACGCAGGTCGAGAGCCTTGAACCGCGCCATGGTCTGATCGTCCACCGAGTCGGCGATGATGTGGGCGAGGCGGAGATCATCGTTGTAACCCTGGGTGAAACTCATACCGTTCAACCTATCGCCTCTTCGGGTACATCCTGCGCGGAGGCGGAGGCGGACACGCGGGCCGGCCACGACGGGGCCGGACAGCAAAAAACCACCGCGGATCCGCGGTGGCTTTCTGTCCGGCTGCCGCAGGGCGGCAGAGGATGGGTCTAGAGAACGGTGATGTTCTCGGCCTGGGGACCCTTGGGACCCTGGGTGGTCTCGAAGTTGACCTTCTGGTTCTCTTCGAGTGAACGGTAGCCGTTCGAGTTGATCGCGGAGAAGTGGGCGAACACGTCGGCGCCGCCGTCATCGGGAGCGATGAAGCCGAAGCCCTTTTCGGCGTTGAACCATTTCACTGTTCCTGAAGCCATGAGTGTATTTCCTTACCTGGGAGAGCCTCCCGACGTTCGGGCGCTCATCGTGGTGTTCGTTACCCGCTTATCGTCAAAAGCTGTCGAACTCCAGGCGGAGGGTCAAGGCTTGAAATTTAATGCGCAAACAACAACACCCGCCAGCCTAGCAGTCTTTTGCGCCCGCTTCCGTCGTCCTTCCGGTGTCACTGCTCTCCGAGTTCCTTCGCGTCGTGCGTGTTGCCCCGTGGTTCGGCGGCTCCAGCGCTGAGCAGCCGCCGAAGGGATGCGAGCCGGACGGGGCCCGAATCGCCCGCCAGCCCCTCCTGTACGAAGCTGTCGAGTCCGCAGCCGACGGCGTTGTCGTCGTGCCGGCAACCGCGCTCACACCGCTCGGTGCCGGGCTCGAGGTCGGGGAAGGCCTGCAGGATCCGGTCAGCGTCCACGTGCGCGAGCCCGAACGAGCGGATACCCGGAGTGTCGATGATCCAGGTGCCCGGCGACGCGTCGGCCGCCTTGAGGGCCAGGGCAGAGGAGGACGTGTGCCGACCCCTGCCCGTGACCAGGTTCACTCCGCCGGTGGCCCGCGAGGAGCCGGTCAGGGCGTTGACCATGGTCGATTTGCCCACCCCGGAATGGCCCAGCAGGACGCTCACCTGACCGTCGAGCTGCTCGCGCAGGGCGTCCACGGCACCGTGCAGGAGGTGCGCCGACTCGCCGTCGTCGGAGGTGGCCACGACGCCCGTGCCCTCGTCGGTGCGGCTGATGATGACACGGAGGTCGAGGTGCTCGTAGTTCGCGAGCAGCGGGGCGGGGTCGCGGAGATCGGCCTTGGTGATGCACAGCAACGGTTCGATACCGGCGTCGTACGCGGCGACGAGCGCGCGGTCGATGAAGCCCGTTCGCGGTTCCGGGTTCGCCGCCGCGACGACGATCACGAGCTGGTCCGCGTTGGCGACCACCACACGTTCCACCGGGTCCGTGTCATCGGCGCTCCTGCGCAGGACCGTCCGCCGATCCTCGATCCGGACGAGGCGGGCGAGGGAGTCCGGACCACCCGAGAGATCGCCGACGAGGGCCACGAGGTCACCGGCGACGACGGCGCTGCGCCGCAGCTCGCGGGCACGCGCGGCGACGACGGTCCGCTCGTCGGGCGTGTCCTCGTCGACGACGCTTGTGTACCGCCCGCGGTCCACGGTGACCACCCGGCCGGTCACCGCGTCCTCGTAAGCGGGACGGTTCTTGGTCCGCGGACGGGATCCCTTCTTGTTCGGGCGGATCCTGATGTCGGATTCGTCCCAGGCGCGCGATCCGCGGCGGTTGCCGGCCTCGCTCATTCGAAGGCTGCGTGGCCGGCGGCGTCGGGGCCTGTTGCCGTCCCGGTGACAGCTGCCCAGAGCTCGGGGAACTCCGGCATGGTCTTCGCCGTGGTACCGATGTTCTCGACGTCGACGCCGTCGACCGCCAGGCCGATGATCGCGCCCGCGGTAGCCATTCGGTGGTCGTCGTAGGTGTGGAACACGCCGCCGTGCAGCGGCGCGGGCCGGATGACGAGACCGTCGGCGGTTTCCTCGGCATCACCGCCCAGCCCCGTGATCTCCGCAACGAGGGCTCGAAGCCGGTCCGTTTCGTGGCCGCGCAGGTGCGCGATCCCGGTGAGGGTCGACGGCGTCGTCGCGAGGGCGCAGAGAGCGGCGACGGTCGGGGCGAGTTCGGAGGTGTCGGCGAAGATGCCGCCCAGGATGGCCCTGCCCCCGGTGACCGTCAGGACATCGCCGTCGAGCCTGACCTCAGCTCCCATCAGGGTAAGGATGCGCCGCCAGTCATCGCCCACCTGGGTGGTGTCGGCGGGCCAGTTCCGCATGCGCACGGTGCCGCCGGTGATGACGGCGGCGGCGAGGAACGGTCCGGCGTTGGAAAGATCCGGTTCGACGGCGACGTCGAACGCGGGGATCGAGCCGGGGGACACCCTCCAGTGATCAGGCACGGAATCGTCGACGCCGACCCCGAGGGACTTCAGGACCTCGACGGTCATCCGGACGTGGCCGATGCTGGGCACCGGCTTACCGACGTGCTCGAGGTGCAGCCCGTCGGTGAACCGGGCACCGACCAGCAGGAGCGCCGAGACGAACTGGGACGAGGCCGAGGCGTCGATCACGAGGCGGCCGCCCCGGATCTGGCCCTCGCCGTGCACCGCGAAGGGCAGGGCTCCGGTGCCGTCGTCGTCGACCGTCATCCCGAGGCCGCGCAGCGCCGCGATGATGCTGCCCATGGGGCGGCGGCGCGCGTGCGGGTCGCCGTCGAAGGTGGTGGTGCCCGTGACGAGCCCGGCCAGTGGCGGGACGAAGCGCATCACGGTGCCCGCGAGACCGCAGTCGACCGACCGGGTCCGGGCGTTGTCGGGCGCGTCGTGCAGGGGTGTGATCCGGAGGTCGGGGCCGAAGTCGCCGTCGTTCGGGATGTCCTCGATGACCGCGCCGAGGGCGCGCAGCGCGGCGATCATCAGCGCCGAATCACGGGAGCGCAGCGGCCGCCGGATCGCGCACGGACCGTCCGCGAGGGCTGCGAGGACCAGGTAGCGGTTGGTGAGGGATTTTGAACCGGGGACCGTGATCTCCGCGTCCACGGGACGGCTCAGGCGGGGTGCCCGCCAGTAGTCCTGGTCGGCGACCCCGCCTGATGCAGCTGTCACGGAGTTTAGGAACCGACGACGTCGGCGGCGGTCCTGCGCACGGCCTTGTCGGCCTTCTTCAGCTGCTTGCGCGCGTCCCTGCTGAGCCCGACGGCGTTCTTCCTGGCGCCCAGCGCCAGGTGCTCGGCGCGCCAGGCGATGCCCGGGCGTCCATTGGTGTCGACGGCCGCCAGCAGCACGGCGCCGATCAGGGAGAGATTCCGAAGGAGCTGCGAGCGCCGGGCCTTCTTACCCTCGCTGGTCGTCACATCCGCGGACCGGTAGTCGACCATGGCGTTGACCGTCGCGGTGATCGTCAGGAGCAAAGCCGCAATGCGGGAGAACCGCCCGATGCCGAGCAGCAGCGCGGCTCCTACCTGGGTAGCGCCGAGCACTTGACCTACGAGCTTCTCGTTGCTGGTGATCGAGGCCATGGCGGGGACCACCTTGCTCACGCGGGCGAGGACCGGCTTGAGCTGCGGGGCCGCCGCGCCGGCTCTCCGGAGCCGGTCGACCCCTGAGAATACGAAGCTGCTGGCGATCAAGGGTCGGGCTATTACACGGACAAGGGTCACAACTGCCTCCTGGCTGCCGGCTGGGTGATGCCGGATATCGGGTTGACGTTTACTCAGCACGCTGGGTCTAGTTTTACACGCCACCGCACGCGGCAGGAATAAGGTGCCCCGGGTGCCGGTTGGAACGGGTTGAAGGACGACGGGATAAGACGGGTGAAGGACGACGGTTCGGGAGAGGGACGGCACGGATGAGCTGTACACGCACGGCGGCGGTCGCGAGGCCGGAATTTCAGCTTTCCACGTCGGTGCCACGGGGATTGCCCCGGGTCGGCGCAGCGGGTGGACGCGTAGACTTTGCCACAATGAATACAACAGCCCCCGCAGGCAGCAATCACGCCGAAGATGACCAGCTGGATGTGTCGACGGAGTCGGAAGCAGACCGCAAGGCGCGCTTCGAGCGCGACGCCATGCAGTACGTCGACCAGCTCTATTCGGCTGCCATGCGCATGGCCCGCAATCCCAGTGACGCCGAGGACCTCGTTCAGGAGGCCTATACCAAGGCCTTCTCGGCCTTCCACCAGTACCGACCAGGAACCAACCTGAAGGCGTGGCTGTACCGCATCCTGACGAATACGTACATCAACCTGTACCGGAAGCGGCAGCGCGAACCCCTTCAGTCCCACTCGGACACCATCGAGGACTGGCAGCTGGCCAAGGCCGCCGAGCACACGTCCGCCGGCCTGCGATCCGCGGAGGCCGAGGCACTGGATCACCTGCCGGACTCCGATGTCAAGGACGCCCTGCAGTCCATCCCGGAGGAATTCCGTCTCGCGGTGTACTTCGCGGATGTCGAGGGCTTCGCGTACAAGGAGATCTCCGAGATCATGAACACGCCCATCGGGACGGTGATGTCCAGGCTGCACCGCGGCCGCAAACTACTGCGTGAACTCCTCGCCGAGTACGCGCACGAACGGGGACTCGGTGTCACCGCAGGAGCTGGTGCAAAAAGGCCGGTTGCAGCGGGTGCAACGGGCATCGAACAGGAGATGCAGAAATGAGCAATTGCGAGAGCATGGGCGATTGTCCCGATTCCAGGATCGAGAAGCTCTACGAGTACCTCGACGGTGCGCTCTCCCACCAGGACCTCGTGGAGATCAGGAACCACCTCGATGACTGTCCGAAGTGCGTCGAGGAGCACAACCTGGAGTGCCTGATCCGCTTGGTGGTGAAGCGGTCCTGCACCGAGGTGGCGCCGTCCACCCTCAAGGCGAGCATCCTGGACCGGATCAGCCAGCTCAAGACCGCGGATCACTGACAGGCCGTTCACGCAAAAGAACCTCCGGCGCATTCGTGGGCCGGAGGTTCTTTCGGTTCATCTGGTGATGCTCTGTGACGCCTGGACTCAGGTGTTGGGGCGCTTACCGTGGTTAGCGCCTCCACGCTTTCGGTCGCGACGCTTGCGTGCTCGCTTGCTCATGGGTGCCTCCTATCTCGTCAGGCGCTGAAATTCCTTCAGGCACCGTAATCGTGCAGAGCTGCAACCCAGCTTCTCACACGGCACCGGAGGGCTCCTAAACAGTTGCCTGCGCTCTGTCCTTCCCACCCGAGTCAGGGGGCGCCGGCGGGCTGCCCCTAGGATTGGGGGATCATTCGTCACCGAAGGAGCTTGTGCATGCGCGCCGCCTACGCAGCAACCCTGTCAGCGGACAACCCCCTCGCCGGCCTGACCGTCGGAGACCTCGACCTGCCCGACCCGCCGTCGGGTTGTGTACGGGTCCGCGTGATGGCGTCCTCCCTCAACCACCACGATCTCTGGTCGCTGAAGGGCGTGGGCCTGCCGGAGGACCGCCTCCCGATGGTGCTCGGCTGCGACGCGGCGGGCATCGACGACGACGGCCACGAGGTGATCGTCCACGGCGTCGTATCCTCTGCGGACTGGCGGGGCGACGAGACACTGGACCCGAAGCGTTCGCTCCTGTCCGAGCGCTATCCGGGAACGATGGCGGACCATGTGTGGGTGCCCGAGCGGAACCTGGTGCCCAAGCCCGCCGAACTGTCCTTCGAGGAAGCGGCCTGCCTCCCCACGGCGTGGCTCACCGCGTACCGCATGCTCTTCACGGTTTCTCCGTCCGCTCCGGGATCGACGGTGCTGGTCCAGGGCGCCGGTGGTGGGGTCGCCTCGGCCCTGATAGCGCTCGCCTCCGCCGCGGGCTTCCGCGTGTGGGCGACCAGCCGGAGTGAGGAGAAGCGCCACCGCGCCCTCGCACTGGGCGCAGAGCAGGCGTTCGACGCCGGTGCCCGCCTGCCGGAGCGGGTCGACGTCGTCTTCGACTCGGTCGGGGAGGCCACCTGGGCCCACTCGTTGAAGTCCCTCGTACCCGGCGGCACTGTGGTCACCTGCGGCGCGACCAGCGGCCCGGCTCCCTCGGCGGACCTGAACCGGGTCTTCTTCCTCCAGTTGCGCGTGCTGGGTTCGACGATGGGCACGCGGGAGGAACTCATCCGGTTGACCCGCTTCCTCGTGGCCACGGGCGTCCGTCCTGTCATCGACACGGTCCTTCCGCTCGAGGACGCCGCCCGGGGTTTCCAGCGGATGCTCGACGGCGACGTGTTCGGGAAAATCGTCTTCCGCCACTGACCCCCTGACCTCCTGGCACCCTGACCGCGGCCCCGGACCGTGCCGGTTTCGGTACGCAGGCAGTGGCCGACGTGGTCGACCTGACTAGTGCTCGTCGGATACCCCCGCCGCCAGGATGACCGAGCGTTGCTCCCGGCGGCGCGACTGCTCGCCCGGATCCGGAACGGGG
>JAABUN010004376.1_pt1 | contig 19415 bp, 19 predicted proteins | sample 5559311 | NCBI WGS metagenome assembly JAABUN01 (sample SAMN10711877, study PRJNA513370) | rock metagenome | isolation source: Antarctica rocks | place: Antarctica: Victoria Land, Siegfried Peak sud | reverse complement strand
GTGCTGCGGCAGCTCGTGGCCAGCGGCCAGGCCCGCTGGGCGGCCAGCGGCAAGCGGCTGCAGGACGGCGAGACCCGCACCTTCGACGCGCACCTGAAGCCGAAGCTGCCGCCCAAGTCCGCGGTGCTGCAAAGCAACGCCGGGCCGTTCTATGTGGACGGCGGCAGCGGCGCCATTGGCCGCGTGCGCCTGCGGCAGCCCGCCCCGGCGCCGGTCCGCCCCCGCCGGCCGGAGCCGGTCGTGATCCCCGCCACCGCCAGCGACGGCGCCATCGTCGAGACCGACCTGACGCCGGTGATCCGCCTGCGCCGGGTCAGCAGCACCGACGCCGTAGGCCGCATCAGCCTGCTGGACGCGCTGACGCTCGACTTCGACTATGGCGGCGTGCTGGTCGCGGGCCACGACGAGCGGCAGTTCATCCGCGTCATGTCCCCTGCAGGCCCCAGCTTCGTCCGCCGCGACGCCGTGCGGGAGGCGGCGGCGTTCGACACCGTGAGCACGGACGGCTTCACCCAGATGCGCATCTCCGAGGCCGGGTCCAGCAAGGGCCGCCGCGCCCTGGTGCACGTCGGCGCCGACGCGGCGGAGCGGTGGCACCACTTCATCGCCGCCCGCATCCCGGCGCTGCAACTGCTGGGCTGGCGCAACCTGATCGACCGCGACTTCGGCCCCCGCCTGGTGGAGGAGGTCGGGACGACCGACGTGCAGGTGCAGGACGCCGGGCCGGGCCGGTTCAGCCTGGACTTCGGCATCGAGATTGACGGCGTGCGCCTGCCGCTGCTGCCGATCCTGACCAAGCTGATCGAGCGCGGCGGGCTGGACGCGGCGCAGATCGTGGACGGCGAGATTATCACCAGCCTCGACGACGGCCGCGTGGTGAAGCTGCCGGCCGAGCGCATCCGCCGCCTGCTGGCGATCATGGGCGACCTGATCGAGGGCGCCGGGCGGCTGCAGGACGGCCCCTTGGTGCTGCCCACCGCCGAGGCTGCGACGGTCCTGGAGCTGGAGGACCTGGTCAACACCCGGTTCGAGAGCGCGGCGGCGATCAAGGCGTATGTCGAGCAGTTCCGCGACGAGGCCGAGATCGCCCCGGTGCTGCTGCCCGGCGACTTCAAGGGCGACCTGCGGCCCTACCAGAAGCAGGGCCTCGACTGGCTGCAGCACCTGCGCGGCCACGGGCTGGGCGGGCTGCTGGCGGACGACATGGGCCTGGGCAAGACGGCGCAGACCATCGCGCACCTGGTGTTCGAGCACGCGGCGGGCCGGCTGGACCGCCCGGCGCTGATCGTCGTGCCGACCAGCCTCATCAGCAACTGGACGGCGGAGCTGACCAAGTTCGCGCCGCACCTGACCACCGAGGTTCTGCACGGCCTGGACCGGCACCAGCGGCGGGACAAGCTGGCGGGGGTGCATGTCGTCATCACGACCTACACCGTGCTGGCGCGCGACATCGCCGACATGAAGGAGCTGTCCTGGCAGGTGGTCGTGCTGGACGAGGCGCAGGCCATCAAGTCCCCGGCCGCCAAGGCCACCCGCGCCGTGTGCCAGTTGGACACCCAGCACCGCGTCTGCCTGTCCGGCACCCCCATCGAGAACAACCTCGAAGAGCTGTGGTCGCAGTTCAACTTCCTGATGCCCGGCCTGCTCGGCGACCGCGCGGTGTTCGCCAAGCGGTTCCGCACGCCCATCGAGAAGCGCGGCGACGACCAGCGGCGGCTGCAACTGGTGCGCCGCATCAAGCCGTTCATCCTGCGGCGCACCAAGTCCGAGGTGGCGACGGAGCTGCCGCCCAAGCACACCATCCTGCGCCGCATCACCCTGGCCCCCGATCAGCGCGAGCTTTACGAGACCATACGCGTGACCCTGCAGGAGCGGGTGCGGGAGCAGGTGGCCGAGCGCAGCCTGGCCGGCAGCCGGATCATCGTGCTGGACGCACTGCTGAAGCTGCGCCAGGTCTGCTGCGACCCGCGGCTGGTCAAGCTGCCGTCGGCTCGGACGGTCGAGTCGTCGTCCAAGCTGGACGATCTGCTGGAGATGGTGTGCGAGATGATCCCGGAGGGGCGGCGCATCCTGCTGTTCAGCCAGTTCACCTCCATGCTGGACCTCATCAAGCCGCGGTTGCAGGAGGCCGGCATCCCGTATGTCGAGCTGCGCGGCGACACGCGGGACCGGGCGGAGCCGGTGCGGTCGTTCCAGGCCGGAGAAGTGCCGCTGTTCCTGATCTCGCTCAAGGCCGGCGGGCGCGGGCTGAACCTGACGGCGGCGGATACGGTCATTCATTATGACCCCTGGTGGAACCCGGCGGTCGAGAACCAGGCCAGCGACCGGGCGCATCGGATTGGGCAGACCAAATCGGTGTTCGTTTACAAGCTGATCGGGGCCGATACGGTGGAGGAGCGCATCCTTGAGTTGCAGCAGAGGAAGGCAGAGCTGGCGAACCTGACGTTCACCGAGCCGGGGGATCTGGCCGGGCTGGAGCAGGACGACGTGGATTTTCTGTTTGGGGGAGAAGTGGGGCGCAAGGCGGCGTGATGCTTCGCCTTCCCTGCTGCATCGGTGCCAGGCTGTGCCGTCATTGAGCCGGACGGCTATAGCGGCCTGACCCCGCGGGCGCATCCGCTGGCGTTCTTGGGAAAATTGTGCTGTCGGGGTGTGGCGACGTGCGCGCATTCGGGAGACGGGTCGCTCGTCGTGGTGCCAGGCCCGGCGCGGCAGAGGCCCGGCAGCACAAGGGTATCATGTTCCCGACCACCGAGGACGAGACCGGCGCCGCCAACCTGATCCTGTAGCCCGGCCTGTTCGCCCGGCAGCGCCGCCTGATGCTGCCGGCCAGCATGGTCGCCTGCCACGGGCGGGTACAGGGGGCCAGGGTGGTCCATGTGATCGCCGACAAGTTGGGAGGTTTGTCCGACCTGCTGCGCAGCCTGGGGGAGCGAGACGGCCCCTGGCCGCTGCGGCACGGGCGCGGCGACGGGGCGGCGCATCCGGGGACGCCGGACCGGGGCGACTTAAAGCCGCGGGTGCGCGACATCTGCGTATCAGAGGCCGCAGCGGGAACCTGGGTGCTTACGCTGGACTTGCGCTAAGGTGCAGGCTTGCCAGGGATGGTGTGATGGCTGAGATCAAGAAGGTTCAACTTGTCCGCACCGGGCCAGCCCAGACGGTGGAGATACCGCCGGAGTTCGCCATGCCGGACGATGCCGTGCTGATGCACCGGGAGGGGGAGCGGTTGATCACTGAGCCGCTTGCGCCGCGGAAGGGGGGGCTGCTCGCGCTCTTGGCGACGCTCGATCCGATTGAGGAGGAGTTCCCGGACGTGGATGAAGGCTTGTTGCCGCCCCGCGACATCGAACTTTGACTGTCTTCACGGCTATGCTGGATACCAACATCGTTTCAGACTTGGTCCGCAACCCTGCAGGGCGGGCGGCGCAGCGGCTGATGCGACATGGCGAAGACCGCGTCCGCATCAGCATCATAGCTGTCGCCGAGCTTCGGTTCGGCGTTGCCAAGCGCGGATCGCCGCGGCTGGCTTTGCAAATGGGGCGGGTGCTGGCGACGATGAACATCGTGCCGTTCGAGGCGCCTGCCGACGATGTTTACGCCCGCGTGCGGACGCACTTGGAGGCGGCCGGGACACCTATCGGCGCCAATGACCTGCTGATTGCGTCCCACGCTCTAACGCTGCGCCTCGTGGTGGTGACGCACAACACGGGCGAGTTCAGGCGGGTGCCAGGGCTGCTTATAGAGGATTGGCTGGCATAGCAGCGGCCCACACCGGGGTCACAGTTCCAGCAACGCCGCAATCAGCGCACCCAAGCCCCGGACACACCCAGCGACCGTGTAGCCCACAAACTCCCAGAAATTCGCATCGGCCGCACAACTGACCACATCGGACCAAAACGTGCTTTCGTCCTGCCGTTTGCGTTCTGGCGCCGAGGCATCCTCATCCATCCAGACGATGTGCAGGAAAAAGGGCCTTGCCGCAACGATCCATTGGATCGCCGCAGCAAGACCCCCTCACCCAACCCTCCCCCGGAGGAAGAGGACTTTCAGCGGAGTCAGGCGCTCTCGGCCATGATCCCGTCTGCGATGTTGCGGGGCACGGGGTTGTAGTGGTGGAACTGCATCGTGAAGCCGGCTCGGTCCCCCGTCATGCCGCGGAGCTGGCCATCATGTTCCGACGACCCCTTACCGCCGTGCCACCCGCCAGATCGTATCGTTGCCGTCCTCCGATACCAGCACCGACCCATCCCGCAACGCCGTCACCCCCACAGGCCGGCCCCACACGCTGCCATCGTCCCGCACGAACCCGGTCACCACGTCCTCGTATGCCCCCGTTGGCACCCCGTCCCGCATCGGCACCCGAATTACCTTGTAGCCCGTCTGCTTGCCCCGGTTCCAAGACCCGTGCAACGCAACCAGCGCGTCGCCGCGCCATGGGAACATCGCCCCGTCATACAGCGTGATGCCCAGCGGCGCCGAGTGCGGCTGCACCAGCACGTCCGGCACCACGACGTCCCCGGCCAGGTCCGGGCGGCGGCCGGGGCTGCGCGGGTCCTCGTGCGCGCCGATGTAGTACCAGGGCCAGCCGTAGAAGCCGCCGGGCCGCACGCGCGTCACGTAGTCCGGCGGCAGGTCGTCGCCCAGGCCGTCCCGCTCGTTCACGGCGCACATCACCGTCCCGTCCGGCTGCACCGCCAGGCCGACGCAGTTCCGTAGGCCGTTGGCCAGGTGCCCCGCCGGCTTGCCCTGCGGGTCGAATTGCAGCACGGCGGCGCGGTCCGCTTCCCCGCCCCAGGCGGCGCCGCGGCCGGATGCGGCCTCCAGCAACGCCAGCCGGGCCGGCGGCAGGGCAGGGGGCGCGTCCGCGTTGCTGGCGCTGCCGACCGAGACGTACATGCGGGCGCCGTCCGGGGAGAACGCCACGTCCCGCGTCCAGTGCCCGCCCTCCGGCAGGGCCGGCACCACGACCTCCGCCGGGCCGGACGCGCGCAGGTCGCCGGGGCGGTAGGGATAGCGGACGACCCGGCCGGTGTCGCCGACATAGACGTAGCGCGGCGACGGCCCGGGCGGCCAGAACGCGATGCCGAACGGCTGCTCCAGCCCCGAGGTGAACACCTCGCTGGCCGCCGGCGCCGCACCGTCCGCCGCGGGGCGCAGCACCCGGATGCGGCCGGCGCCGCTCTCGCTGACGAACACGTCGCCGTTCGGCGCCGTCCGCAGGATGCGCGGGGCGGACAGCCCGGCGGCGAACACCGCCACTGCCGTCCCCTCCGGCCCGCGCGGCACGACCCCGGCGGGACGCGACGCGACCGACGAGCCGTTGCTGCGGGAGCGGGTCTCGTAGGGCTTGCCCAGGTCGCTGGGGCGGATCAGCCGCACCACGCCCGGAGCGTCCCCGCGCCAGTCCCCCATCGCCTCCGTCCCCGTGCGTACCGGCTCCGCCCGTGCTGGCGTCACGGCGGCCAGGACGGCGAAGGCGAGCAGGAACGTTGGGCTGCGTGGCATGGGTCGGCTCCATTGTGGCAAGCGGGCGTGGCAAGCGGGCTGGGCAGGCTGGCTGGGGCAAGCTGGCAGGGCAAACCGGATTGAGCGGCGCCTGCCCCTGTGCCACAGTTGGTCGCGTCAGGGCGCAGCGTAAGCCGCGGCGTGGCATCCTCACGCAGATACGAACGGGTGGGGGACGCATGGACGTGCAGGGGATCGGGCTTGGCCCAACGCCGTCCAACGTGGCGATGGACGGCCTGGCCGGATCGGTCCGCAGCACCCGGCCGGGCTTCGTGCCCGACCCGCCGTGGGGACCCGGACCCTATGCGGCGCCGGGCATTGCGTTGAACCTCGTGCGGCCAAGCCCCGAGGCGTTGGCTGCGGTGGTCGCAGCCGCGTTCGACGCGGACCACTACCTCGACATCTATCCCGACATACGCGCGGCCGGGGTGGACCCGTTGCAGCACTTCATCATGGTCGGCGCTGCCGAGACCCGCAACCCCGCCCGCTGGTTCGACACGAGCGACTACCTCGCGGCCAACCCGGACGTACTCGCGAGCGGGTTCAACCCGTTCTGGCACTACCTGGTCCAGGGCCGCGCCCAGGGCCGCCCGCCGCGCCGGCTGCACGCGGCGGAGCGCGCGGCCTTCCGGATCACCCGCACCGCGATCCCGGACAGTCCGACGCCTGCGCGCCCGCCGATGGCCTGCCTGTCGCCGGCCTCCCTGCAAGCGGCGCTGGAAGAGCGGCTGACCGGCGCCGCGGGCGTCGTCCTATCGGTCAGCCACGACCGCTACACCCGCTCGGTTGGCGGCGTGCAGATCCTGGTCTCCGATGAGCAGCTCGCCTTCAACGCCCGGGGCGTGGCGTATCTGCACATTGCGCCTGAAACGCCCCGCCTGACCCTGGCGCCCGCGTCGGAGGCCCCCTGCATCCAGGCCACGCTGGACGGCGCCTATCTCTGCACGACCACCTATGCCGACCTGGCCGCGGTCCTGGCCGGGCTGCGTCCGCGCCTGCCCGCGATGCGGCGGCTGGTGCTGCACTGCCTGCTGGGACACCAGGCCGGCCCGCTGGCCGCGCTGCATGAGGCGCTGGCGCCGCAGGACGCGGTGTTCTGGGTCAACGACTACGAGTCCATCTGCCCCGGCTACAACCTGCTCCGCAACGGCGTCGAGTTCTGCGGCGCCCCGCCGCCGGACAGCCTGGCCTGCCGGGTCTGCGTGCACGGGCCGGGACGGGTGGCGCACTTGGACCAGATCGCCGGGCTGTTCGCCGCGGTGCCGCTGCATGTCGTGGCACCGTCCCCGGCGGCCCTGGCGGTGTGGCAGGCCGGCACCCGGCTGCCGCACCTGTCGGCGCAGGTGCATGAATACGTCGCGCTGGTGCCTGGCCCGGCACCGGCCGCGAGCCTGCCCGTGGCGGACGCAACCGGCTCCAGCCCGGCGGCCGACAGGCATGATGCCTCTGGACAAGGCGACTCCAGGAATGGCGACTCTGGGACTGGCGCCGGGTCCGTGCCGGTCCGCGTCGCCTTTGCCGGCCTTCCGCTGGTGCAGAAGGGATGGCCTGCCTTCGCGGCGCTTGCGGCGCGGCTGCACGGGATGGCGGACTACAAGCTGTTCCACCTCACCGCTGCGCCGCCGGATCGGCCGTTGCCGGGTGTGGAGGTGGTACCGGCCCGCGTGGCGCCGGGCCGGCGCGGCGCCATGAGGGAGGCGTTGCTGGCCCACGCCATAGACCTGGTTCTCGTGCTGTCGCCCTGGCCCGAAACATTCTGCCTGGTGGCCTATGAGGCGCTGGCAGCGGGCGCCGACCTCGTTGCCTTGCAGGACAGCGGCAACGTCCCCGACCTGGTGCTGCGTACCGGGCGGGGCGTCGTGGCGACGGACGTGGAGGCGGTGACCTCGTTCTTCTTGTCGGGCGGCGCCGCCCGCTACGTCCGCCTGGCCGCGGCGGGCCGGCGGAACCGGGGCCGCCTGGTGTCCCGCGGCATGACCTCGACGCTGCCCGTGGCCGGACCCGCGGCGGGGGCGGGCTGATGCGGACCTGCTGCTACACCAGTTTCACCCTGACCTATCTCCCGCGCGCCCTCATCCTGCTGCAAACCCTGCGCGCCGCGCAGCCCGGCTGGGACATCCACGCGCTGGTGGTGGACGAGGCTCCGCCCGGCACGGACCTGCAGGCGCTGCTGGCCGGCTTCGACGGTGTGCTGCGCCTGGACGACCTCGGCATCCCCCGCGTGCGCTCCTGGCTGTTCGGGCACGGCCTGGTCGAAGCCTGCACGGCCCTGAAGGCCGCCGCCATGCTGCGGCTGATGGATGCGGGCTACGACCGGGTGATCTACCTCGACCCGGACATCGCCGTGTTCCATCCGCTGGACCCGGCGCTCGACACGGTGGCCAGCGCCTCCATCGTCCTGGTGCCGCACCAGGCCGAACCCAACTGGCAGCCGGTCGTCATCCTGGACAACGAGATGGCGTCGCTGCGCTATGGCGTGTTCAACCTGGGTTTCATCGCGGTGCGCGCCGACCCGGTCGGGCGGGCCTTCGCGTCGTGGTGGGCCATGCAGGTCCATGCCGCCTGCCGCGACGCGCCGGACGAAGGCCTGTTCACCGACCAGAAGTACGCCGACCTCGTGCCCTGCCTGTTCCCTGGCGTCGCGGTCCTGCGCGACCCCGGCTGCAACGTCGCGTCATGGAACCTCAGCACGCGGCGGCTGCGTATCAACCGCGACGGCGGCATGACGGCCAACGGCGTGCCGCTGCGCTACTGCCACTTCACCAAGGTCGGCGGGATCGGCGACCTGATGCTGGAACGCTACGCCGGGGACGCCGTGGAGCCGCTGGAGATCTGGGCCTGGTATCGCGGCGAGCTGGCCCGGCACCTCGCCCAGTCGCAGGTTCCCGCGGACTGGTGGCACTATGGCCGGTTCGCCGGCGGCGTGCCGGTGACGCCGGCCATGCGCCACCTGTATCGCACCCGCAGCGACCTGGCCGCGGCGTTCGCGGACCCCTTTTCGGCCGGGGAGGGAAGCTTCCTCGACTGGATGGCTGCCCAACAGCCGGACCTGCTGGCGGCTACTCCAGACGCCACTGCCGTTTCTTGAACACATCGAGCCGGCTGCGCGCCGCCCGATCCGCGGGGGACAGGGCCAGCCAGAGCTGCAGCCGTTGCAGCACCTCGCGCGTGACCAGCACGAGGTCGAGCGCCATCGCCTCGGCCACCGGCACGTAGCGCAGGGCCTCCAACTCGCCCGACCCCTCCAGCCGCCCGGACACCGCTGCCGCATCCACCGCCAGGAAGCGGGCGTTGAAGCGGATCGGGAGGGTCGGCGGGGTGATGGCGCGGCACAGGTAGTCCACGCCGTCCAGCCGCGGCGGCTCTCCGAGCGTCAGGCCGGTCTCCTCGTGCAGCTCGCGTGCTGCGGCAACCACCAGGGCGCGGGCCAGGCGAGGGCGCGCGCCGCGGGCGAGCATGGAAAGCACCTCCGGCCGAGGCTCGGACGCGGCGGGCAGCGTGGCGTCGCCGGGGTCCACGGCACCGCCGGGGAACACCAGCCGGTTCGGCATGAAGCGGTGCCCGGCGCCGCGCAGCCCCATCAGCACCTCCGTCCCCTCCGGGCCGTCGCGGAACACCAGCAGGCTCGCGGCATGCCGGGCGAAGACGGGCCGGGCGGGGGCGGGGCGGGGCGCTGCTTGTTCCATGTGCGTTACCCTTGCCCCGTGCGGGGCCGGGGCGCAACCCAGCCTGGCCACCGGCACACCAGCGCCGTAACGTCGGGGCACGCGGGCCGCCCGGAGGCCCGTCCCGGAGGGAAAGCCATGCGCGCCACCATCCTTGCCGCCCTGCTGCTGCCCGCCGCAGCAGCCGCCCAGGCGCCCGCCCAGCTTCTGATGGGCCTGGACGACAAGCTGTTCTTCGAGGCCGCCGGCCCCCGCAACGGCCCGCCCGGCACCGACGCCGTAGCCGTCATCAGCCTGGCCGATCCGGCGCATCCGCGGATCACGGCGACCCTGACGCTGCCCAACTCCGTGGCGGGTCCGCCGACCAACCTGCAGATCACCCCCGACGGCCGGCTGGGCCTGGTCGCCAGCAGCCTGCTGAACCAGCCGAAGGACGCGGGCTTCACCGCCGTTCCCGACAACCGCCTGCACGTCATAGACCTGCAGGCACAGCCGCCCCGGTTGGTCGAGACCATAACGGTCGGGCGCCAGCCCTCCGGCCTCAGCATACGCCGCACCGGCGACCTGGCGCTGGTCGCCAACCGCGCCGGCAAAAGCGTGTCCGTGCTGACCATCGAGGGCACCACCGTGCGCCAGGTCGCCGAAATCCCGGTGGAGGACGAGGTCGCAGCCGTCGCGTTCTCCCCGGACGGCACCCGCGCCTGGATCGCCAAGAACGCCGTCCACAAGGTCGGCGTGCTGCTGCTGGACGGCGCGGACGTGACCTATGACAAGCGGCTCGACATGCCGGTGGGCCTGGGCGTCTATAACCTGGGCGTGACGCCGGACGGCACGCGGGTGATCGCCGCCAACACCGGCACCGGCAGCGACGGCCACGCCAAGACCGTCACCGTCATAGACGCCACGCAGAAGCCGCCGCGCGTCGTGGACCACGTCACGGTCGGCGACAGCCCCGAGGGCCTCGCCATCAGCCCGGATGGCCGACACGCCGTCGCCGTCCTGCTGCGCGGCACCAGCGCGGCCCATGCCGCATGGTCCTACACCCCGACCGGCGCCGCCGTGCTGCTGCGGATCGAGGATGGCCGGGTGCGCGTGACCGGGCAGGCCGAGGCCGGCAACCTGCCGGAGGGCGTCGCTTTCAGCCCGGACGGCCAATACGTCTATGTCGGCAACTACGCCGGCCGCACCTTGCAGGTGTTCCGGATCGAGGGCGACGCGATCCGCGGCACCGGCACCGTGCTCGACCTGCCGGGCCAGCCCGCGTCGCTGCGCGGCCCTGCACGGTAGCGTCAACCTTTGTCCTGGCGTTGCCCTGGCCGTTGCGGCGCTGCATCAGGCCAGGCGCCGTCGCTGCGGGACCAGGCCAGGTGCCGTCGTTGCGAGCCGCTTGCGGCGCGGCGATCCAGGGCAGCAAGTACAGTCCTTGCCGCCTCCCTGTTGCCGCGCCGCAAGGGCGGCTCGCAACGGCGGGCAGAAAGCGGTCAAAGCAGATGACTACTGGTACAGCGCATCCGGCCAAGCGGTGCCGCGAGCCGTAATATTTCGGCAATACCGTGCATCCGTCCCCGCTGCTGCTCGGTATTTCCCATGTCCTGGCACGCGGTCCATCCCATCCACGAAGCCACGGCACCAAAAGGAACGCAAATGAACCTTATCCGTGCGGCGCTCGTCGCCCAAGCCTTGATCGCTGCCCCGTTGCTGCTCGGCCTCGCTGCGCCTGCCCACGCGCAGGTCATGGTCGGCGGGGCGCCGATGTATGCCAACAAGGACATCATAGACAACGCCGTGAACTCCAAGGACCACACCACCCTGGTCGCCGCCGTGAAGGCGGCCGGACTGGTCGAGACCTTGAAGGGCAAGGGGCCGTTCACGGTGTTCGCCCCGGTGAACCAGGCGTTCGCCGCGCTGCCCGCCGGCACGGTGGACACGCTGCTGAAGCCCGAGAACAAGGCCGCGTTGACCAAGGTGCTGACCTTCCATGTGGTGTCCGGCAAGATGGACGCAGCGGCGCTGACGGCGGCGATCAAGGCCGGCGGCGGCAAGGCGATGCTCAAGACCGTTGAGGGCGAGAGCCTGACCGCCACCGTGATCGGCGGCGTCGTCACCGTCACCGACAGCAAGGGCGGCATGGCCCATGTCACCACCGCCGACGTGATCCAGAGCAACGGCGTGATCCACGTCATAGACCGCGTGCTGCTGCCCTCGTAGCGCAGCCGATCCGCCGGGCCGCAGCGAATGCGGCCCGCCGAGACTTGCCGATCCCAGCCGGGCAGGGGATCATGCAGGGATGAACGCCATGGCCCCTGCCACCGATGACGAGGTTGCCATGTTGCTGGCGCGCTGCGCCCAGGCCGACGGCGACGCTTTCCGCCGATTGTACGAGCTGCAAGGGCCGCATCTGTACGGCGTGGCGCTCCGCATCACCCGGCAGCCCGCCCTGGCATCCGACGCCGTGCATGACGCCCTGCTGCAAGTGTGGCGCAACGCCGCCCGCTTCGACCCCGACCGCGGCAACGCCCGAGCCTGGCTGGTCAGCCTGGCACGCTACCGCGCCCTGGACTTGATCGGCCGCGTCGGGCGCGTGCTGCCCGATGACGGGGTGCCCGAGTCCCCGGACCCCGATCCCGGCCCGCTGGACCGGCTGCTCGGCACGGAGGCCGGATCGGCCCTGCACCACTGCCTGCAATCCATCGAGCCGGACCGCCGGCGCCTGGTCGTGATGGCCTTCCTGGACGGCCTCACCCACCTTGAGATCGCCGCCCGGGTCGCGCAGCCGCTGGGCACCGTGAAGTCCGGCATACGCCGGGCGCTGCTGGCGCTGCGCGCTTGCCTCGACGGGGTGATGTCGTGAGCGGTCAGGGCGGACTGCCGGACGGCTCCGGCTCCGGCGGCGACCCCGACGACCCCGGCCTGGCTGCCGCGGAGTACGTGCTGGGCGCGCTGCCGCCGGAGCAGGCCCGCGCGGTCGAGGCCTTGGCCCTGGCCGACCCGTCGGTGGCCGCCAGCCTGCGGGCGTGGGAGGCCAGGCTTGCGCCCCTCGCGGATCTCGTGCCGCCGGTGCAGCCGCCGCGCGAGGTGTGGCGCCGCTTGGCACTAGCCGCCGGGCTTGAGGATGACCGGGGCCGCCGCCGCCGCGTCTATACGCCGGCCCAGCGGTTCTGGCGCAGCGTGGGACTGTGGCGCGGCCTGACATTCGGCGCGACGGCTGCGGCGGCGGCGCTCGCCTTCGTGCTGCTGCGCCCAGTCGCGGCGACGCAGCCGGACTTGCTGGCGGCGCTGTCCCCGTCCGGGACGCCCGGCGCCACCTTCCTGGTCCGCATCGGCCCAGACGGCGCCGCGGTCATCGTTGCCGCCGCGTTGCCGGCGTCGGCACCGGGCCGGGACCTGGAGCTGTGGGCGCTCGCGCCGGGCGCCGCCGCGCCGGTCAGCCTGGGCGTGCTGCCCGGCACCGGCCGCGCCAGCCTGCGCGCGCCGGCGACGGCAGGCACCCAGCTGCTGGTCAGCCAGGAGCCGGCGGGCGGGTCCCCCACCGGACAGCCGACCGGACCTGTCGTTTACTCCGGGGTCATGCTCGCCGGCGGGTGATCTAAGCGCCGCAGGAACCTTGACGAAGCGGCCATGGTCCCTCATTTGGAGTTAATCAGGACCGTCCCGGTCCGCTTACAGGTCCCGCCCATGTTGCGGCTTTCAAAACTTGCGGATTACGCCGTCGTCGTGCTGGTGCGGCTGTCCTACGACGCGCCTTGCCAGACCAGTCCCGGCATCGCCGCGGCTACGGGCGTGCCGGAGCCGACAGTGGCGAAGGTGCTCAAGGCCCTGGCCGGCAGCGGCCTTGTGACCAGCCAGCGCGGCGCCCGCGGCGGCTATCGCCTGGCGCAGCCGCTGTCCCAGGTTTCCGTCGCTGCGGTCGTCACGGCGATTGACGGCCCGATTGCCCTGACAGCCTGCGTCGAAGGGTCCCATGCCGGCTGCGAGGCCGAGTGCCACTGCCCCGTTCGCGGGCGCTGGGACCTGGTCAACATGGCCGTGCGGGAGGCGCTGTCCGCCATCACCCTCGCCGACATGGCCGCCGCGACGCCCCGTCCCCGTGTCGCTGCGGCCCCCCTTCTTTCCATCTCTCCTGCCGAGTAGGTACATATGCCCGCAGTCGCCGAAACCATTGATACCGTCGAATCCATCACGCAGTCCGGCTACAAGTGGGGCTTCGAGACGGACATCGAGATGGAGATCGCCCCCAAGGGGCTGACCACCGACACCATACGCATGATCTCCGCCAAGAAGGAGGAGCCGGAGTGGCTGCTGGAATGGCGCCTCAACGCCTTCGCCGCCTGGCAGGCGATGGAGGAGCCGTCTTGGGCTAAGGTCGGCTACCCCAAGATAGATTTTCAGGATATCCACTACTACGCCGCACCCAAGCGCCCGGCGCCCAAGTCGCTGGACGACGTGGACCCCGAGTTGCTGCGCATGTACGAGAAGCTCGGCATTCCCTTGAAGGAGCGCGCGATCCTCGCGGGCGTCGAGGGCGCGGGCATGGAGAACGTGCCCGGCGCCGGCAACCCGAACATCGCCATTGACGCCGTGTTCGACAGCGTCTCCGTCGCGACCACCTTCCGCGACACCCTGGCGAAGTCCGGCGTGATCTTCTGCCCGATCAGCGAGGCGGTGCGCGAGCATCCCGAGTTGGTCCGCAAGTATCTCGGCACCGTTGTCCCGGTATCGGACAACTACTACGCCGCGCTGAACTGCGCCGTGTTCACCGATGGCAGCTTCGTCTATATCCCCAAGGGCGTGCGCTGCCCGATGGAGCTGTCCACCTATTTCCGCATCAATGCCAAGAACACCGGGCAGTTTGAGCGCACCCTCATCATCGCCGACGAGGGCGCCTACGTCAGCTACCTCGAAGGCTGCACCGCGCCGCAGCGGGACGAGAACCAGCTTCATGCCGCCGTGGTCGAGCTGATCCTGCTGGACGACGCGCAGATCAAGTACAGCACCGTGCAGAACTGGTTCCCCGGGGACAGCGAGGGCAAGGGCGGCATCTATAACTTCGTCACCAAGCGCGCGGCCTGCCGCGGCGCCCGCAGCAAGGTGAGCTGGACGCAGGTGGAGACCGGCTCGGCCATCACCTGGAAGTATCCTTCCTGCATCCTGCAAGGCGACGGCAGCGTGGGCGAGTTCTACTCGGTGGCCGTGACCAACAACCGCCAGCAGGCGGACACCGGCACCAAGATGATCCATATCGGCAAGAACACCCGCAGCACCATCGTGTCCAAGGGCATCAGCGCCGGGCGGTCGGACAACACCTACCGCGGCCTCGTCCGCATCCTGCCGCGCGCGTCGGGCGCCCGGAACTTTACCCAGTGCGACAGCCTGCTGATCGGCGACCAGTGCGGGGCGCACACCGTCCCCTACATCGAGAGCCGCAACGCCACCGCGAAGGTCGAGCACGAGGCGACTACCTCCAAGATCGCCGAGGACCAGCTCTTCTACTGCCGCAGTCGCGGCCTGTCGGAGGAGGACGCGGTGGGCCTGATCGTCAACGGCTTTTGCAAGGATGTGCTGAAGGAACTGCCCATGGAGTTCGCGGTCGAGGCGCAGAAGCTGCTCGCCGTGTCGCTGGAGGGGTCTGTCGGATAATGCTTGCGATCAGCAACCTGGCGGCGCGCATCGCCGACAAGGACATCCTGCGCGGCCTCAGCCTGGACCTGCCCGCCGGGCAGGTCCACGCCATCATGGGGCCGAACGGGTCGGGCAAGAGCACGCTCGGCTACGTGCTGTCGGGCCACGAGGGCTATGAGGTAACCGGCGGCACCGCCACCTTCGAGGGGCAGGACCTGCTGGAGATGGAGCCGGAGGCGCGTGCGGCGGCCGGGCTGTTCCTGGCGTTCCAGGCGCCCATCGAGCTGCCCGGTGTCAACAACGCCAACTTCCTACGCACCGCCCTGAACGCCATCCGCCGCGCCCGCGGCGAAGACGAGCTGGACGCCATCGGTTTCTTGCGCCTGGCCCGGGCCGAGAGCAAGCGGCTGGGAATGCCGGACGACATGCTCAAGCGCAACGTCAACGTCGGCTTCAGCGGCGGCGAGAAGAAGCGCAACGAGGTCCTGCAGATGGCCATCCTGCGCCCCAAGCTCGCCATCCTGGACGAGACCGACAGCGGCCTCGACATTGACGCGCTCAAGATCGTGGCGGACGGCGTGAATGCGCTGCGCTCGCCGGAGTTCTCGGCGCTGGTCATCACGCACCACCAGCGGCTGCTGGACCATCTGGTGCCGGACCGTGTGCATGTGCTGTCGGCGGGCCGCATCATCCGTTCCGGCGGGCCGGAGCTGGCGCGCGAGCTGGAAGCGAATGGCTACACCGGCGTTGTCGGCGAGAGCATGAAGGGGGCGGCATGAACCAGTCGCTCCGCAACGGCGCCGACGCCTTTCTGCAACGCTACCAGGGCCTGCGCGCCCGCCTGCCCGGCGACGCCGCCCTGCGCGACGCTGCCGCCGAGCGCTTCGCCACCGATGGCCTGCCCAGCACCAAGGGCGAGGCGTGGCGCTACACTAGCCTGCGCGGCCTGGCGGAGAGCGCGTTCCAGGAGCCGCTGGTCGCCGTGTCGTCCAGCCCCGACCTGGGTGAGGCCATTCCCGGGCCGCGCCTGGTGCTGATCGACGGCCGCTACCAGCCCGGCCTGTCCGTGCTGCCGGAGGGCGTCACGGTCACGACGTTCGCCGACCAGCCGGACTTCGGCCGTTTGCCGCGCCTGGACGCGCCGATGGTGGCGCTGAACACCATGCTGGCCGAGGACGGCGTGCAGTTGCATGTCGCCGCCGGGGTGGACGCCGGCACGGTGGCGCTGCTGTCCGTGGCAGTGGACGGGCATCGCCCCGTTGCCTTCCATCCCCGCCACAGCCTCCATGTCGAGGCCGGGGCGAAGCTGACGGTCGTGGAAATCGCTCGTGGCGAGGGCGCCTACCTGCACAACGCTGTCACCGAGGCCGTGGTGGCGGAGGACGCGACGCTGGTGCATGTCCGGCTGCAGCAGGAGGGTGCCGCCGCCTATCACGTCAACACCACCTTTGCGGAGATCGCGGCGCGCGGCGTCTATGACGCCTTCGTGCTGACGCTCGGCGCGAAGCTGGCGCGGACGGAAATCCACGCGCGGCTGCTGGGAGAGGGTGGGGCCGTCCACCTGAACGGGGCGCAGTTGCTGGGGGACCGGCAGCATGGCGACATCACGACCGTCGTGGCGCATGACGCGCCGGGCTGCGCGTCGCGGCAGACGGTCAAGAACGTGCTGTCCGACTATGCGCGCGGCGTATTCCAGGGCCGCATCGAGGTCGCGCGGGTGGCGCAGAAGACCGACGGATACCAAATGAACCAGGCGCTGCTGCTGTCCCCGCATGCGGAGATAGACTGCAAGCCGCAGCTTGAGATCTACGCCGATGACGTGAAGTGCAGCCACGGCGCGACCGTGGGGGAGCTGGACGCCGACCAGCTTTTCTACCTTCGCAGCCGCGGCATGCCGGAGGCCGAGGCCCGCTCCATCCTGGTGCGCGCCTTCCTGGCCGAGGCAATGGACCCGATCGCGCACGAGGGCGTCCGCGCCCTGCTGGAGCGCGCAATCGAGCAATGGTGGGAGCGCCGAGCCGCATGAACGCCTTGTCTAAGCCTGTGTTCGACGTGGAGCGCATCCGCGCCGAGTTCCCGATCCTGTCGCAGCAGGTGCGCGGCAAGCCGCTGGTGTTCCTGGACAGTGCCGCCAGCGCACAGAAGCCGCGTATGGTGATTGACGCCATGGTGCAGGCCATGGAGACCCAGTACGCCAACGTCCACCGCGGCCTGCACTGGATGAGCGAGCGCACGACCGACGCCTATGAGGCCACCCGCGACGCCGTGGCCCGGCTGCTGAACGCGCCGAGCCGGGACGAAGTCGTGTTCACCAAGAACACCACCGAGGCGATCAACCTGGTCGCCCACAGCTATGGCCGCGGCGTGCTGCGGCCGGGCCAGGCCGTCGTCATCAGCGCCATGGAGCACCATGCCAACCTGGTGCCGTGGCAGATGCTGCGGGACAGCCACGGGATCGAGCTGCGGGTCGCGCCGATCACCGACGCTGGCGAGCTGGACATGGCCGGGCTGGAGGCGCTGCTGCAGGATGGCAAGGTGGGCCTGGTCGCCGTGACGCACATGAGCAACGTGCTGGGCACCGTCGTACCTGCGGCGCGCGTCGCGGCGCTGGCGCATCAATATGGTGCGCAGGTGCTGTTCGACGGCAGCCAGGCTGTCGTCCACCGCCCGGTGGACGTGCAGGCCATCGGCACCGACTTCTACACCTTTACCGCGCACAAGCTGTATGGCCCTACCGGACTGGGCGTGCTGTGGGCACGGCGCGAGCTGCTGGAGCGGATGCCGCCGTTCATGGGCGGCGGCGACATGATCGCCTCCGTCAGCTTCGAGCGCAGCGCCTGGGCCGAGGTGCCGCACAAGTTCGAGGCGGGTACCCCGCCTATCGTCGAGGCCATCGGACTCGGCGCCGCCATCGAGTGGGTGGAGCGCATCGGCTTCGACGCCATCCAGGCGCACGAGGCCGCGCTGACCGACCACGCCCTGGCCCGGCTGGCCGAGGTGCCCGGCCTACGCGTGCTGGGGTCGGCGCAGGACCGCGGCGGCGTGTTCAGCTTCACGATGGAGGGGGCGCACGCCCATGACATCGCGACGTTGCTAGACCGTCAGGGCATTGCCGTGCGCGCAGGCAACCATTGCGCGGAGCCGCTGATGCGCCGCCTGGGCGTGGACAGCAGCGCCCGCGCCAGCACCGGCATCTACACCACGCCGGGGGAGATTGACGTGCTGGCCGACACCCTGCATCGCGTGCGGGAGTTCTTCGCCTAGTGTTCGACGATGTTCGCGACCTCTACAGCGCCGAGATACGTGCCCATGGACGCTCGCCGAAGTATGGCCGGCGCCCGGCTGCCTTCGATGCACAGGCCAAGGGCGACAACCCAATGTGCGGGGACCGCGTGCAGGTGTTCGTGCGGCGGGACGGCGACGCCGTGGCGGAGGCCGGGTTCGAGGCGCGCGGCTGCGAGATCACCATCGCCAGCGCGGACCTGATGTGCGAAGCCGTCCAGGGCCAGCCGGCGCACCATGTCAGGTCCATGTCGGACCAGGTTGCCGCGATGGCCCGCACCGGGCTGTGCGACGCCTGCGAGGATGCTCTGCAACGGCTGCGCCCGCTGTCCGCGGTGCATGAGTTCCCGTCGCGCGTAAAGTGCGTGACCCTGCCCTGGCTCGCCCTGGTGGCGGCGCTGGATGGTGACAAGGAGACGACCAGTGAGTGACGCCCCGACAGCCGCCCCCGCCGCAGCCGCCTCTGCTATAGCTGCATCGAATGTCGGCACCTGGACGCCGGACGGCGAGGTGTTGGCCAAGCCGACCGAGGATGCGATCCTGGCTGCCATCGCCACGGTTTACGACCCGGAAATCCCGGTGAACATCTATGAGCTGGGCCTGATCTATGCGGTCGAGATGGACGACGCTCATGCGGTGAAGGTCGAGATGACCCTGACCGCACCGGGCTGTCCGGCGGCGCAGGAGCTGCCGGTGCAGGTGCAGGATGCCGTGATGGCGGTGCCCGGCGTGACCTCGTGCCATGTGGACACCGTGTGGGACCCGCCGTGGGACCCGAGCCGGATGACGGAAGAGGCGCGCTTGGCGCTCAATATGTTTTAATTGCTGCTCCCTCTCCCTCCGGGAGAGGGCCGGGGTGAGGGAAGGGGTTGGCGCCGTCCTATCCTGGCGAAAACCGGCTAACCCTTAGGAAGGCCAAGTTAGGCGCTTGCGGCTTCCCTCACCCCGACCCTCTCCCGGAGGGAGAGGGAGCAGGGCGAAGGAGATTATGATGGACACCCAGACTGCTACCCGCCCACGCCGCGCCCTGCCGCAGTTGATGACCCTTACGGACGCCGCCGCTGCCCGCCTGTCCGCGCTGTATGCCAAGGGCCAGCAAGGCATGTTGCTTCGCATCAGCGTTAACACCAAGGGCTGCTCCGGCCTATCGTATGACATGACCTGGGTGCCGGAAGCTGGGCCGGGCGACGAGGTCGTGAAGGACCGTGACCTGACGGTGCTGGTGGACCGCAAGGCCAGCTTGTTCCTGATCGGCAGCAGCATGGATTACGAAGTCAAGAACCTGACCAGCGGCTTCACGTTCAGCAACCCGAACGAGAAGGGCCGTTGCGGCTGCGGCGA
>JAABUN010004375.1_pt1 | contig 19418 bp, 22 predicted proteins | sample 5559311 | NCBI WGS metagenome assembly JAABUN01 (sample SAMN10711877, study PRJNA513370) | rock metagenome | isolation source: Antarctica rocks | place: Antarctica: Victoria Land, Siegfried Peak sud | reverse complement strand
GACCATCACCCCCCTCGGGCACCGACCGAACCAGAAGTGGAAGAACCGGACAGACCGGCCACACAAACACGCTCACTCTCGGCCCGACCCCGGAAAACCCGCCCGAGAAGTCCGACAAATCACGACCGGTGGATCTGGGTTGATGCGACTCGGAGTCGTGATGACGATTGGGGAGCGGGTCGGAGGCGCGTTGGTGAGTCGCGCTGGTAGGTGCTGAGAGGCCTCTGGGTATCCCTGGGGCCTCGTCGTGTGCCTGAGGCCCCTGGCTGGCGTGGCGCGGGGGTGCGCGTGGCGCGCCAGCGCCTAAGCGCGGGGGTCCCTGCGCCGCGCCTGGCGGGGGCCGCGCGCCCGCAGGGCGCGCCCCTTGATCCCATAGAGGTCATTTCGGCAAGCACCCAGGCCCCCTACTGGTCACTTCCGGCCTGTAGCGTGGCGACATGGCGACAACCGGTCTGGAGGTCCGCGTACACGAGGGCCGCGAGCGCGCCGAAGTCTCCCGTGTCGCTCACACCCTGAACACGGTCGTTTGGTCGCTGAGGGAGATCGATCGTGTACATCTCCTGAGGGGAACGCGCGCCACGTGGGTTATGGCTGACATGGAACGGGATGCGCACGACCTCGTTATGCGCTTGGAAACCAGATTCGTACCTGCGAATCGGGACCACGACGACATGCTTGTCCCGGCTGTGGCACTGGTAGAGGGCGCCGAGGTCCTGCAGCGTGAACCGACAGTCCCTCGGCTGTTCGCTCCGTCAACGGTTCAACGGCTTGCCTCACTTGCGGCGCCGGCTGGCGGTGTACAAGGGGTCACGCTGGCTACGTATAATGGGGCGCTCAATTCTCGTGTTGAGTTGACTGATGGCCTTCGGGTTCATGCAAGTCAAGCGGTCAAACCCTTCGAGGTTACGCACGGTTCTGTCTCTGGGATGCTGTCTGGCCTGCGTGATACGAAGAAGAAGTCGCTGCGAGTGACCGTGCGAGATGAAAACGGCAAGCAGGCGGTAGACGGATTTGTCCCGGAGGCTATGACTGAGGAACTCAGGCACGCCTGGCGCCACCGTGTGCTCTTGTCCGGGAAGGTCAAGCGTAACTCGCGCGGACAGGCGATCCGCATTGATGTCGATAGAATTGAGAGGCTTCCAGAGGGAAACGCTGGCCGACCATCTACCGAGGCTCTGCTCGGCGCCGGTGCCAATTGGTTGGATGGCCTGACCGTTGACCAATTACTCGAGGAGCTCGAGAGTGGCTGACCCGACGCCCGTGCGGATATTCGTCGACACGTGCGTCTACGTCGACCTCATCACAAAGAACGAGGAGCCTCACGCCGTCACTGGTAAGCCTCGTTGGGTAGGTGCGAAGGCACTCTTTGATGCCGTCAACGATGATCGGGTGACGCTGGCTGCGTCCGCGCTCATCGAGGCTGAGGTGGCATGTATTGCGGCAGTGCGCGACGACGCCAAGGCCGCAATCGATCTCGTGCGCGGCTGGTTCACTGCCAGCTCGACCCAGTGGACCGACGTCGACCGCCTCTTGGCACGGGAAGCCGCGAACCTCGTAAAGGTGGCCCACCCGCTGCGTCATAACAAGACGAAGCGCATGGGCGGCGCGGACGCGACGCATCTGGCTGCCGCCGTGCGCCTGAATTGCGACTACCTGATGACCCACGATGGTGGCTTCCCGCTGGACGAGATGGTGGGTGGCGTGCGCGTAGCCCGTCCCAGCGTTGTCTGGCCAGAACATCTGCTCGACGGGGTGGATGACTAAGCACCAAAGCAACTCAACCCTCCGCCTGATGGGTCAGCGGCTCGCTCGGTCGCACGCTGGTGTGCTAGAACACTGAGCGTGGAACTGATCAGGCGAGGGAAGGTCCGCGAGGTCTACGCGGACGGCGACGACGTGGTCCTGGTGGCATCGGACCGGGTATCGGTCTACGACGTCATCCTGCCCACGCCGATCCCCGACAAGGGGGCGATCCTCACCCAGTTGTCACTGTGGTTCTTCGCCCAGCTGCGGGACCTGGTCCCGAATCACGTCATCAGCGAAGACGTGCCGGCCGAGTGGGCGGGCCGCGCGATCCGTTGTCGGCGGTTGGAGATCGTCCCCGTCGAGTGCATCGCACGCGGGTACCTGGCAGGGCTGGGACTTGAGTCGTACCGAGCAACCGGCGCGGTCTCGGGGGTGACCTTCCCTCCCGGCCTGGTCGAGGCGTCCCAGTTGCCGCGCCCGGTGTTCACCCCGTCCACCAAGGCCGAGCAGGGCGAGCACGACGAGTTCATGACGCTGCCCGAGGTCGCTGACCTGGTAGGGGGCGATACCGCCCAGGAACTGGAACGACTCACGCTGGCGCTCTACTCCCGCGGTGCAGAGATCGCGCGGGAGCAGGGGGTCATCATCGCGGACACCAAGTTCGAGTTCGGCCGCGATGCTGATGGCCGGCTGATTCTGGCAGACGAGGTGCTGACGCCCGACTCCTCGCGATTCTGGAAGGTGTCGGACTACGAGCCCGGTCGCCCACAGTGGTCGTATGACAAGCAGTTCATCCGTGACTGGTCATCGACCTTGACGGACTGGGACCGCACTGCGCCAGGACCCGCGATCCCAGACGATGTCGTCGCGGCTGCCCGGGCGCGCTATGTCGAGATCTATGAGCAGATCACCGGACAGAAGTGGAGCACCTGATGACCGAAAGCGACGTGCCCGCCGTTGAGCCCCTGGACCTTTCGCCTGCTGAGATCCAGGCGCTGCACCGCCGTCTGTTGGCAGCAAAGGACCGTGGCGAGCAGCCGAGCGCGGAGGACGCTGCCGCCAGGGAGCGCGTGATGGCGCACCCTCATGCGATGTTTGATCGGCCCTGGGCCAGCGACGAGCGGTGAAGGTGTGAGTCCGGAGGTTAGGCGGACCGATCCGCCGTTCGTGCAGATCGCTGGGGCGATCGCCGCTGACATCGCTTCAGGCAAGTTGGGGGAGGGCGACAGCGTCCCCTCCGCGCGAGCCATCGCGGCATCGTGGGGGGTGGCGCACGCCACCGCTACCCGCGTGCTGCAACGTTTGCAGGCCGATGGGCTGACGCGTGCCGTGCCCGGCGTCGGTACCGTGGTGGCGGCGTCGAGCTCCGGATTCGGTGGCCGTCAGCGTCTTGTCAGCGCGGGCGCGAGCGGTCGCGTCTACGGTCCCGACGAGCGCGCCGAGATCGTCTCAGCCGCCATTGTCGAGGCACCCGCTCGTGTGGCCGACGCGCTGGGTGTCGCGGTTGGCTCATCGGTGGTCCGTCGCGAGCGAATCGTCAGACGCGATCTCGAGGTGGTATCCGCGTCGGTGTCGTGGTTGCCGGGGGCGTTCGGTGACCTCGCCCCGAAACTACTTGCGACAGAACGGATTCGCAGCGGATCGTTCGCTTACGTGCAAGCGGCAGCGGGTGTGGTCATCGACCGTGGTCGTGAAATGACCTGTGCAGCAGCCGCAACCACGGAACAAGCTCTGGCTCTAGACGTGCCGCAGGGATCGCCCGTGCTGGTTGCCCAAGTGTGGTTCCTGACGCCTGACGACCTCGTCGTGGAGTACGGGGAGTCCGTGCGAACGTCCGGCCGCTGGTCGTCGCACGAGTTCCGCGTCTCGTAGACACGCATTGACAATGTGTGCTAGAACACCTACTGACAGGCGTGCTAGTACACCAACGATGATGGAGATCTGAGATGCCGAACTACGCGGTGGACAGCAGCAAGCAGCCGATGATCGCGACGGGTGTGGTGGGGATCGTGCAGGAGTGGGAGGACCGGGACGGGGCGCGGCGTCCCTCGGATCGTCAGGCGCGGGACGAGGGCACGGGGATGCCGTTGTGGAACGTGGAGGTGCTGTACCAGCAGGTCTCGTACGGGCGGGTGGCCTCGGTGACGGCGATGGTCGCGGTGGGGCGGTGGAGCAGCCGGCGCCGCCGTCGTTGGTGCCGGTGATGTTCGAGGGGCTGCGGGTCGAGGTGCGGGTGAACAAGGCGAAGGCGCTGATCGAGGCGTGGGCTGCGGACGCCCTGGTGGGTGCCACCTCGGGGGCCGCCTCGAGTGCCGGGCTGGGTGGCGCTAAGGGTGCGCGTGCGGGTGGTGAGTCGGCGTGAGCGCGGCGGTGGTCGACAGCGCGGCGGGGGTCGACGTCGTCGCCGGGGTGGACCCGTGGCAGGGGCCGTCGGGGTCGGTGCTGGCGTGGGTGCTGGCCGAGTTCGCGCCGGTCCTCGGCGACGCCGAGGTGCTGCAGCTGGACGCGGACACTGCCCCTCTGAGGCTGGACGCCGGGCGCGCGTGGGTGCCGGTGGTCGCCGTCCGCATCCACGTCCAGGACCCGGACCGGGCCAGGACCATCGCGGCCGGCCTCGACCTGGGCGCTGCGGTCCTCACGGTGCGTGAGCGTCGGACCTGGCTGCGCTGGACCGGGTGGGTGCCGGGGGCGTGCCCGGACTACCCCGTCAGCGTGACCGTGATCGCGGCCGAGGTGGCGCAGCTGTGACCGGAGCAACCGTCACCAGGGCAACCGTGACCAGGGCCGCCGTGACCGGTGCGGCGGTGACCGGGGCTGCTGTGACCGCGGCCGCGGTGGTGCCGGTGGTGCTCGGGGCGCTGGTGGGGGTGCTGGCCGCTGGGGTGCGGTGGTCGGGTCGGCATCTTCGGTGGCCGCTCTCGTGGGCGCTGCTGGGGTGCGGTCTGCTGCTGCTCGGCGCGCGCCCGGTCCTGGTCGCCGCCGTGGCCGTCCTGGGGCTGTTCCCGGGGCTGGTGTGTGGAGTGTGGTCGCGGTCGTGGCCGTCGGGATATGAGCGGTGCTGCTCAGGACCGTGGCGGCGGTGGGGGTGGCGCAAGTGGGCGCGCCGGTCCTGGCCCACGATCGCCCGGGCGTGCGGGCTCTCGGTCGAGGCATCGGCGACCAAGCGGGCCAGGGAGTGGCGCGAGGGCAAGGTCGTGGCCTCCTCGGCCAGGGTGGTCAAGACCTGGACCGACCCCCGCCTGCTCGCGGCCATCACCGGCAGCGGCACTGGTCGAGGCGCAGGCGGAGGGACGTTGACGCTGCGGGTCCGGGCACGCCTCGGGCAGTCGGTCGAGGAACTGGCCAGCGTCGCCCCGAAGCTGCGTGACGCGGCGGCTGCGCACTCGGTGCGGTGCGTCCAGCACTCGCCCTCGGTCCTGGACATCGCCCTGGTGATGGTCGACCCGCTGGCTGGCACCCGCCTGGCCGCACCAGCCGCACCAGCTGCAACCGCTGCGGCGACAGGTGCAGGCGCACTCGTGCCTCTGCCTGGTGCGGGTGGGGTGGTGGTGGGTCGTGGTGAGGACGGGGCCGATGTGGTGGTGGACCTGGCCGATCCGTGGCACCTGGCGACCCAGGGTGCGACCCGGTCCGGGAAGTCGGCCCTGACCTACACGCTGCTGGGGGCGGTCGCGGCCAGGGCCGATGTGCTGGTGTGCGGGGTCGACCCCTCCGGGATCCTGCTCGGCCCGTTCGCGGCTGGTCGCGGTGGTGGGTGGATTGCCACCGGCACCACCGATCTGTCCTGCGCGGTCGACGCCCTGGCGGGTGTGGTGGCGCAGATGGATGCCCGGATCGCCCGCCTGGTCCAGGACGGCGCGGAGAAGGTCGAGGTCTTCGACGCCGGGTGCCCGCTGCTGGTGGTGGTGCTGGAGGAGTACCCCGGCACCCTGTCCGCTGCCCGCTCGCAGGACGAGGCGCAGGGCCGGACCGGGGCGGACAAGATCGCCCCGAGGATCGAGCGGTGCGTGGGGCGGCTGGTCAAGGAGGGCGCCAAGGTCGGTGTCCGGGTCCTGGTCCTGGCCCAGCGGATGTCCGCCAAGGCGGTGGACACCGATGACCGGTCGAACTTCGGGTGGCGGGTCACGCTGCGGGTCGACAACGGCGACGCCGTCGCGATGCTCCACGACGGCCCGACCGCCCGGACCTATGTCGAGGCCGCCCGGCAGTTCCCGCCCGGGATGGGCCTGGTCGAGGGCCCCGGCACGCCGCTGCAACGCTGGCGGGCGGACCTGACCCGCTACCCCACCTACCGGGACCTGGTCGGGTACGGCATCGCCACCACCGCCACCGTTCCCGGCGCGTTCGCCGCCCCCGCCGCGATGGCGGCACCGATTCAGGGTGCGCCGATCGGCGACCTCGGCGACCTCGGGCAGCCTGCGGAGCCACGAGCTGCACGCAAGCCGCGCGCTCCTCGGGCCCCGCGCGCACCACGTCAGGCGCGACCCGGCGCCGCGTCCGAGGATCGTGTCGGCACTGGTGGGGGTGCGGCATGAGCGTCGACCTGGCCCGCCTGGGTGATGCAGCTGCGTGCGTGGACCGCCCGAACCTGCCCTGGGTGCAGGACGCCCACCTGGTCCAGGCCGCAGTACGCGCCCAGATGGGTGCGGTGTGCGCGGGGTGCCCGGTGCTGGCCTCCTGCCAGGAGCCGCCGTGCAGGTCGGCGCGACCGCCGCCTTCTGGGCCGGGACGCACCGCGACGCGACGGTCCTCGAGCCCGCCCAACAGCTCGAGCCCGCCGAACTGCTCGCGCCCGCACAGGAGCTTGCGCTCATGGGCGGGGTGGAGTGGGTGCACCACCAGGTGCCCGGGTGGGAGCAGGCCGCGCTGGTCTGGCCCGCCGATCAGGACGACGCGGCAGGTGATGCGGCGTGATCTCCGAGGCCGGGGTGATCGTGACCGCCGACATGGCGCTGGCGTTGGCGCACTCGGCCGGGGTCTGCGTCCGGCCGGTGCTGCGGACGGTGACCGACCGCGCCGCCGGGACCGTGACGGCGGTGCCGATCCCGTGCGGGTCGACCCGCGAGTCCCGCTGCCCGGCGTGCTCGACCAAGGCCAAGCGGCTGCGGATGCACCAGTGCCGCGAGGGCTGGCACCTGACCGAAGACCCCGCAGCCCCTCTCGGCGTCGATGACCAGGCCGACGACGCGGACGACGAGGACCAGGCCGACGACGACGAGGCACAGGCCGACGCAGCCGGTGTCAGTGGTGAGGACGGTTCGGAAGCGCAGGACGTGGCGCGTCGTGCTCGCTCGACCCGGCGTGCTCGTGACGCGGCCGACCTGCCACGGGTCGAGATGGAAGCGCGGACCACCGGGCAGGCGTTCACCGATCCCAGGACCGGGCGGACCTTCCAGCCGTCGATGTTCGTCACCCTGACGCTGGGCTCGTACGGGCGGGTCGTCCCGGGACGGGGGGTGCCGGTGAACCCGCGGACCTACGACTACCGGCGGGCTGCGCTGGACGCGTTGCACTTCCCGAAGGTGGTGGACCGGTGGGTGCAGAACCTGCGCCGCTGCGCCGGGTACAAGGTGCAGTACTTCGCCGCCGTCGAACCGCAGAAGCGGCTGGCTCCGCATCTGCATGCCGCCCTGCGCGGGGCGATCCCGCGGGCCACGATCAGAGCCGTCACCAAGGCGACGTACGCGAACGTGTGGTGGCCCGCGCACCAGGTGCCCGTCTACACCGACCCGACCCGGACCCCGCAGTGGGACCCCGCCCAGGAGTGCTACCGGTGCCCGGACACCGGCCGACCGCTGCGGACCTGGGAGCAGGCGTTGGACGACCTGGACGCGGGCTTGGTGGCCGACCCCACGATGCGACCTGCTCACACTGTGAAGCTGGGTGCCCAGGTCGACGTGAAGGGTCTGCTCGGCGGCACCGACGACTCGGATCGGGCGGTGCGGTACCTGTGCAAGTACCTGACCAAGGCCGTCGCCGACACCTACGCATCCGAGAACCCGGACGACCTCGACCTGGCGTACCAGGCGCACATCGACCGGCTGCACGCCGAGGTGCAGGTGCTGCCGTGCTCGCCCGGGTGCGCGAACTGGTTGCGGTACGGGATCCAACCTCTGGGCGCCGGCCCCGGCCTGACCCCTGGTAGGTGCCCGAAGAAGGCCCACGACCGCGAATGTCTGGGCCTGGGTGGCCGCCGCTGTCTGGTCTCGCGGGCCTGGACCGGCAAGACCCTGACCGTGCACAAGGCCGACCGGGCCGAGGTGGTGCGCCAGGTCCTGGAAGCGGCCGGGATCGAACCCCCCGAAGCGCGCCGCGCCGCCGCCGACGTCCTGCACACCGACGGCCACCCCCGGTACGTCTGGGACGACGTCCCGGTCGCCGACCGCGACTACACCCGGGTGATCGTGGACTCCATCACCGAGCAACGCCGCTGGCGGGCCGAGCACGAACACGCCAAAACGCTGGCGGCGCAACGCGGCTCACACCCGCAGGGGGACCTGTGGACAACCGTTCGGCAACGACAGCACTCACGGAGGGGAACGCAGCATGAAGCTTGAAGGGGCGGGGGACCAGGGGGACCGGCTGTGGTCGGTGCAGGACGTTTCGGCGTACCTGGGGGTCCCGGTGAACACGCTGTACGCGTGGCGTAGCGAGAAGCGGGGCCCCGATGGGCGACGGATGGGGCGGTACCTGCGCTACCGCCCTGAGGACGTTCGGGCATGGGTGGCGGGGTTGTCCACCGAGGTCGCTGCATGAGCCGCCGTCTCGGCGTCGGGGACCGTGGTGAGGTGAACTACTCGACCGCTGGCGGTGTCGTGACGGCGCTGCAGTACTACCGGGACAACTCTGGTCGCCGTCGTAGGGGTCGGGGCTCAGGTAGGACCAAGGCAGCAGCGCTGCGTGCAGTGACCGAGGTGGTGGACGCGGCCCTGAGCGGCAGCGGTCAGTTTCGTCCGACGACCACGTTGGCCACGGCGGCAGAGCACTGGTTGTTGGAGGTCGAGGAGCGGGTGCGGCGCGGAACTCGCTCGCCCACGACGCTGGACGTCTACCGGCGGGCGTACCGCGTTCACGTCGAGCCCGGTGTGGGCAGCCTTCGGGTCGCCGAGCTGACGGCGGGCCGGCTCGACCGCTTCTTGAGCGAGGTGCACGTGAACCACGGTCACGCGATCGCCAAGATGTGCCGGACGGTGTTGTCCGGGGTGTGCGGGCTACTCGTGCGCCGCGACGCGCTGAGGCATAACCCGGTGCGTGACGTGGGGCCCTTGGAGCGTGGCCGGCTGACGCCGACCCGGGCACTGACTCCGGCGGACGCTCGTGCGTGGCTGGCACACTTGGACGCCAGCGCATACGCGCGCCGAAAGGACCTGCCGGACCTGGTGCGGCTGCTGATGGGCACTGGAATGCGGCTGGGTGAGGCGCTGGCGGTGGCCTGGGAGGACGTCGACCTGGAGCGAGGCGTTGTGGCGGTGGAGTGGACTGTGGTGCGGGTCGTCGCTCGCGGCCTCGTGCGCAAGACCACCAAGTCGGCCAACTCGGACCGCACCCTGGTTTTGCCCACCTGGTGCGTCGACATGCTGCGCCGTCGGTTGGGGGCCTCGACCGGGACCGGACCAGTGTTTCCCAGCGAGGTAGGCGGATGGCGGGACCGGAATAACGTGAGCCGAGACATTCGCACGGTGCGCGCAGGTTCGCCGGTCGAGTGGTTCGTCTCCCACACCGCCCGCCGGACGGTAGCCACCGTGCTCGATGGTCAAGGGCTGAGCGCCCGCAGCATCGCTGACCAGCTCGGGCACGCGCGGGTGTCGATGACTCAGGACGTCTACATGGGCCGCCGGATCATTGGGCACGAGGCGGCACGGTCCCTGGACGGACTCGTGTCACCCGGCGGGGCGGACGATGCGCCGTAGAGGGACACATGTCCTCGCACATCTCCTGCGATCCGGACGTGCAACAGGCCAGCGACACGAAAAATGTCGCTGGCCTGCGGCGGTGGTGCGCCATCAGGGACTCGAACCCCGAACCCGCTGATTAAGAGTCAGCTGCTCTGCCAATTGAGCTAATGGCGCAACGGGGCAAACGATAACAGCGGGCCCCGGTGGCGCGAAATCGGCTCAGCCCTCGGGGTCCTCGGCTGCCTTGTCGGTGCCGTCCTGCAGCCACCAGGCGTCCTCCGGCTGGCCCTCGGCCTCCAGGATCTCCTGAGAGTGCGGGCCGTCCGGTTCCGAGAGGTCCACCAGCAGGCTCAGCGGGACGTGGTCATGCAGCAGGCCCATGACCCTCTTGTCGTCGTTGTCGACCTCAGCCTCACCCTCGTCCACCGGCGGTTCCTGACCCTCGTCGTGCATGTCGGCTCCCTCGCTCCGTCGGTGCACACCCCGGCACCTGGATCTGCCGCCAGATGGCAGTGAACGGACCTTACGGTGTGTCGGCAGGATAGGCAGAGTGCAGGACCCCTTTCGGCCCACTGTGGCGCGAACGTGACATTGCCACCGGGGCGGGCAACGGCGCAGCAGCAGCTCCGACCAGCCCTCAGCCGTGCGGCCACACCCAGTCCGCGACCTCGGGTATGTCCTCACCATGCTCTCTGGTCCACTGCCTCGCGCGCAGGCGTGTGTCGCCCAATTGCTGGCGCAGCCCCGCCTCCCGCGCTGCCAGACCGGGGACACGGTCGAGGACGTCGATGGCCAGGTGGTATCGGTCCACGTCGTTGAGCATGACCATGTCGAAGGGAGTGGTGGTGGTCCCGTTCTCCTTGTAACCGCGCACGTGCATGTTGTGGTGGTTGGTGCGGCGGTAGGCCAGACGGTGGATCAGCCACGGGTAGCCGTGGAAGGCGAACACCACCGGCTTGTCCGTGGTGAACAGCGCATCGAACTCGGGGTCGGACAGCCCGTGCGGGTGCTCGGACTCCGGCTGCAGGCGCATCAGGTCCACCACGTTGACGAAGCGGACGCCTAGCCCCTGCACCTGGCGCAGCAGGTCCGCCGCCGCCAGCGCCTCCAGGGTGGGGATCTCGCCGGCGCAGGCCAGCACCACGTCCGGCTCGCTCCCCGGGGTCTCCGTCCCGGCCCAGTCCCAGATGCCGATACCGCGGGTGCAGTGCCAGATCGCCTCGTCCATCGGCAGGTAGTCCAGCTGCGGCTGCTTGCCGGCCACCACCACGTTGACGTAGTTGCGGCTGCGCAGGCAGTGGTCGTAGACCGAGAGCAGCGTGTTGGTGTCCGGAGGCAGGTACACGCGCACGACGTCCGGCTTCTTGTTCATGACGACGTCCAGGAAGCCCGGGTCCTGGTGGGTCGACCCGTTGTGGTCCTGGCGCCACACGTGCGAGGAGAGCAGATAGTTCAGCGAGGCGACCGATCCCCGCCAGGCCACCGCGGCGGATGCCTCCAGCCACTTCGCGTGCTGGTTGAACATCGAGTCGACGATGTGGATGAACGCCTCGTAGCAGGTGAACACCCCGTGCCGGCCTGTCAGCAGGTACCCCTCGAGCAGTCCCTGGCAGATGTGCTCGCTCAGGATCTCGATGGACCGGCCCTGCGGGGAAAGCCGGTCGTCACCCTCCAGCGTCTGCGCCACCCAGGACCGGCCGCCGACGTCCAGCACGTCCTGGAGCCGGTTGCTGGCCACCTCGTCAGGGCCGAAGAGCAAGAAGCTACCGTCGTTGGCGCACGCGACGTCCCTGAGCCAGCCGCCCAGCACGCGGGTGGCCTCGTGCGAGGAGGTGCCGCGGATGGCGACCTCGACGGCGTGCTCACGGAAGTCCGGCAGCTCCAGGTGCAGCAGCCGCTGGGTGTTGGCGACCGGGTTGGCGCTCATCCGCCGGGCACCGGTGGGAGGCAGGGAGAGCAGCTCGGGAACCGGGCGGCCGGCGTCGTCGAACAGCTCCTGTGGGCGGTAGGAGCGCAGCCACTGCTCGAGCGCGCCGCGGTGCTCGTCGTCGGTCCTAGTGGCCGCCAGCGGGACCTGGTGGGAGCGGTAGGTGCCCTCCACCTGCTGCCCGTCGACCACCGTAGGCCCGGTCCAGCCCTTGGGCGTCCGTAGCACGATCATCGGCCACGCCGGGCGGGACAGGTCGCCGTGCACGCGGGCACGCTCCTGGATGGCGGCGATCTTGTCCAGGCACTCGTCCATCACGGTGGCGAGCGCCTGGTGGGTCTGGGCCGGGTTGGTGCTGGTCTCGGCCGTGACGAAGTGCGGGTCGTAGCCGTAGCCACGCATCAGCTCTGCGAGCTCTGGCTCCGGGACGCGCGCCAGCACAGTGGGGTTGGCGATCTTGTACCCGTTCAGGGCGATGATCGGCAGCACCGCGCCGTCGCGCGCCGGGTTGATCAGCTTGTTGATGTGCCAGGAGGCCGCCAGCGGGCCGGTCTCCGCCTCGCCGTCCCCGACGACGCAGAAGACGGTCAGGCCCGGGTCGTCCAAGGCCGCGCCGTAGGCGTGCACGAGGGAGTACCCGAGCTCGCCGCCCTCGTGGAAAGAACCGGGCGTCTGCGGCGCACAGTGGCTGGGGACGCCGCCGGGAAAGGAGAACTGGCGGAAGAAGGCCGCCATACCCTGCTCGTCCTGGCTGATGGCCGGGAACAGCTCGGTGTAGGAGCCTTCCAGCCAGGCGCAGGCGTTCGGTCCCGGGCCGCCGTGTCCCGGGCCCATCACGTAGACAGCGTCCAGGTCCCGCTCGGTGATCGTCCGGTTGGCGTGCACGTAGACGAGGTTGAGCCCGGGAGTGGTTCCCCAGTGACCGAGCAGGCGTGGCTTGACGTGCTCGAGCGCGAGCGGCTCGTGCAGGAGCGGGTTGTCCATCAGGTAGATCTGGCCTACCGACAGGAAGTTGGCCGCCCGCCACCAGGCGTCCATCACCCGCAGCTCCTCGCTGCTGAGCGGACCCGCCGTCTCGTCCAGGGTGTATCCGGTCGGGGGGCGCGTCGGGCCCTCGCTCGTGGTCACGTCGTCGGCGGCGGTGTCCCCAGCCATGGAGGCGGGCGTCGGTGTCATAGGGGTCTCCTCGAGATGGTGGTGAGCTGTCTCCAGCCTGGCCCGCGCCGGTCGCACCGCGTAGGGCCGAACGTCCCACCGAGCGGTGCATCCCGGCAGTCTCCACCGTGGTCGCTCGGTAGCATCGGCGCACCCCGAACGGCGGAGGAGCCCTGTCACCACCAGCGATGTCCGCGGAGCCTGGTGCGCCACCTCACCGTGGATGTCGAGCGGTTCTGGTTCCGTGCCGTGGTCGCCGGGGAGGACGTCGAGCTCGAGTCCGGGGACGGCGGCTGGCGGGTCGCCGCCGATGAACCAGCCGAGGCGGCGGGCATCCATCATAAAAGCTCAGTTGCCTCGTCTACTGACTGTTTATGCGATGGTGTCATGCGTGAAGAGGACTCGCACGCGCCTGCCGGCTACCTACGCCGCTCTAGACGCCTTGGGCGCACAGATCGCGATCGCGCGCCGTGAGCTCGGCTGGAGCGCTGTCGAGCTCGGTGAGCGTCTCGGCACCACCGCGGCTCTGGTGATGAGGATCGAGAAGGGCGCCCCCGGCACCGCGATCGGGACGGTGTTCGAGGCCGCCGTCATCTGCGGTGTCCCGCTGTTCGGTGCCGGCCCCGAGCGACTGCCCGAGGTCGCCGATCAGACCCGGACCCGGCTCGCTCTGCTCCCCCAGCGGGTCTCTGCTCGCCGCGTCGAGGTCGATGATGACTTCTGAGCAGAACGCCTCCCGGGCGTATGTGTGGACGTGGCTGCCCGGCGCCCCCGACCCCGTCGTCGCAGGCGTGCTGCAGGCCGCAGGAGAGGCGCTCCAGCGCGAAGAGGTCCTGCTGTTCCGGTACGCGGCCAGCTACCGCGCCCGCCCGGACGCCATCTCGCTCTTCACCCCCGAGCTGCCGCTGACCGCCGACCTCCTGGACCCTCGCAACGTACGCAGCCGCGACCCGCTGCCCCTTGCCGGGGCACTGAGAGACGCCGCCCCGGACGCCTGGGGCCGCCGGGTCATCAACGCGCGGCTCGGCGCCGGCGACCGTGACCTGGACGAGCGCGCCTACCTGCTGGCATCGGGGACGGACCGGATCGGCGCCCTGGACTTCCAGGCCTCACCGACCCGGCACGTCCCGCGCGACGACGCCGCGACGCTCGAGCAACTGATCCACCTGGCCGAGCTGATCGAGGCTGGACAGGCCGTCCCGGACGACCTCGCTGCGGCCGCTGTGCACGGCACGTCCATCGGCGGTGCCCGTCCCAAAGCCTTGCTTCGCGACGGTGGGCGGGACCTCGTGGCCAAGTTCCCCTCGAGCAGCGACACCCGACCGGTGGTGCAGGCCGAGGCTGTGGCGATGCTCCTCGCTGCCGCCGCAGGACTGGACGTGCCCGCCGTCGGGGTGGTTCGCACCGCAGGCAAGGACGTCCTGCTCGTCGAGCGCTTCGACCGACCCCGCCGCACCGACCCGGACGGGACGAGCACCAGGACACGACGTCAGATGCTCAGCATGTTGACCGTCCTCGGCCTGGGTGAGATGAACTCGCGGTACGCCAGCTATGCCCTACTCGCGGACGCCGTCCGCACCGGTCCGTGGGCCAGCGTGCAGGGCACGCTGCGCGAGCTGTTCACCAGGCTCGTCTTCAACGTCGTCGTCGGCAACAACGACGACCACCTGCGCAACCACGCCGCCTTCTGGGACGGCGCCCGCCTGCAGCTGACCCCGGCGTACGACCTGGCCCCCCAACCGCGCAGCACCCGCACGTCCACCCAGGCGATCGGGATCGCCCGAGACGGCCGCCGCGCCTCCCAGCTGTGGCTGTGCCGCGAGGTCGCCGCCGATTTTCACGTGTCGCCCGCGCACGCTGATGCGGTGATCGACCAGGTGCTGGACGCCGTCCACGAGAATTGGGCTGACGCGTGCGACCAAGCCTTGCTGACGTCCGCCCAGCGCACCGAGCTGTGGGGTCGTGAGTTCGCCAACCCTTACATCTTCTACGAGCACCCGTGACCCGCACAGGCTTGGGTCCAGACGAACGGACGACGAGGCCCCTGCCCACGTTTCCGCAGGTCAGGGGCCTCGTCGTCTGGGGTGAGTGACGGGACTTGAACCCGCGACATCCGCGACCACAACGCGGCGCTCTACCGGCTGAGCTACACCCACCACGTGCCGTCGGCGGACCGATCGGCAGCACCGGAAGTGTAGCGGCAGATAGGGCCCGGTCCGAACCGATTCGCGCCTCGCGCTCGCCCGGCTCAGGTGTGGTTCAGCTGCTGACGGTGTGCCGTGCGCCGATCTCCTTGGCCGTGGCCGAGTCGGGCCCAGGCGCCGGCACGAAGACAGCCTCGCGGTAGTACCTCAGCTCGTGGATGCTCTCGATGATGTCGGCCAGGGCGCGGTGCCCGCCGGCCTTCTTGGGCGAGTTGAAGTAGGCGCGGGGGAACCAGCGCCTCGACAGCTCCTTGATGCTCGACACGTCGATGATGCGGTAGTGCAGGTACAGGTCCAGCTCTGTCATGTCGCGGGCCAGGAAGGCCCGGTCCGTCCCGATGCTGTTGCCGGCCAGCGGTGCCTTTCCGGCGGTGGGTACGTGCTCGCGCACGTAGGCGAGCACCTGCTGCTGCGCCTCCGGCAGGGTGATGCCGGCGTCCAGCTCCGCCAGCAGTCCGGACGTGGTGTGCATGTCCCGCACCAGGTCGTTCATCTGTTCCAGCGCCGCAGCCGGCGGCTTGACGACCAGGTCGACGCCTTCGCCGAGGACGTTGAGCTCGGAGTCTGTGACCAGGGCCGCGACCTCGATCAGCGCGTCGGCGCCGAGCTCGAGCCCGGTCATCTCACAGTCGATCCACACGATGCGATCGGCTGAGCCGTCCTTGGTGGCTGAGCTGTCCTTGGTGGCTGAGTCGTCCTTGCTGGCGGCGCCGACCTGCTGGCGGGAGCTGGCCGGGTCGGCGGAGTCGTCCTGAGTGGTTGCCACGGTCCTGAGGGTACTGGCTGCAGTGGCGCGGCGGGCAGGGCCGGCGTGCGCTCCATCGGTAGGCTCGCCGCATGACGATGCCAGGGGCCGCCAGCGGGCACGTGGCGGCTTTTCCCGGCCACCAGCCGCCTCCACCGGTCCACGTCAAGCACCCGGCTCGACCGGGCGCCGTGAAGGCCCTGGTCTGGGTGGCAGTAGGCGCCGTCCTGGGCCTCAGCGCACTCGTCACCATCGCCGTCATCGGGGTCACGACCGGCCCGGCCGGCGCCCTGGTGGGCCTGCTGCTGGCCACGCTGCCCATCGTCCCGGTCGCGGCCTCGCTGCTCTGGCTCGACCGGTTCGAGGACGAACCGCGCGCGCTGCTGTTCTTCGCCTTCGGCTGGGGCGCCACCGCAGCAGTCGTGATCAGCCTGGTGTTGAGCATCGGGACGATGATCGCCATCGGGAACGCCCCGGGGGCCGAGGAGACCGCGACCGTGTTCGTGGCGCCGGTGATCGAGGAGTCGGCGAAGGGGCTCGCGGTGCTGGGGGTGCTGCTGATCAGGAGGCGCGAGTTCGACGGCGTCGTGGACGGCATCGTTTACGCGGGCCTGGCCGGGCTGGGTTTCGCCTTCGCGGAGAACATCTTGTACCTGGGCGGCGCGTTTCTGGACGGGGGGCTTCCCGGCGCTTTGGGGCTGTTCCTCGTCCGCTGCGTGATGGGACCGTTCGCGCACCCGATGTTCACGGCGGCTTTGGGGATCGGCGTCGGGCTCGCCGTCCGCACCCGCAACCCGCTGGGGAAGGTGCTCTATCCGCTGTTCGGGCTCGCGGTCGCGATGCTGCTGCACGGCTCCTGGAACGCCCTGGCCGTGCAGGGCGGCGAGACGTTCCTGACCGGGTACGTGGTGCTCCAGATGCCGATCTTCCTCGGCTTCGTGGTCTTCGCCGTGATGGCCCGCCGGCGCGAAGCGCGCCTGATCGCCCGGCACCTGCAGGCGTACGTGACGAGCGGCTGGCTCACCGGCACCGAGCTGACGATGCTCTCCTCTACCGATGGCCGGCGTCGGGCCCGCGCGTGGGCGGGGCGCACCGCGGGCAGTACCGGCAAGCGCGCCATGCGCGACTTCCAGGAGCTCGGCAGCGAGCTGGCGTTCCTGCGTGAGCGGATGGAGCACCGCGCCGCACGGCCGGACGCGCAGCAGGAGGAGCTCGACCTGCTGCAGACGATGTGGCACCTGCGCAGCGGCTTCCTCCCGGCACCGGCGCGCTGAATGGGGAGCGGCGGAGCTGCGGCCTGATGCGCGAAGGCTTCGGCGTCCGGCCGACTCCTTTGTCTTCACCCATGCGCGGGACCTGGCTCAGTCGGCCAGGCGGCCGGGCGTCGCAAGAATGAAGTGTCGCGGCCGTCGGCGGGGCCGAAAGTGTGCAACCTCTCGACGCGGTGCCGATGCGGTCCGACGCCCGAGATCCTTGCCGGACGCCGGGACCGACGCCTACGGTGGCAGCGGGCCGGGCGCTCGCCTGGCGATGGGCGGTGCACGGGTGCACGAGTTGTCGATCGCGCAGAGCGTCGTGCAGGCCGTGACCGAGCGTGCGGGCGACCGCAAGGTGCTGGTGGTGCGGCTGACGGTCGGGCGGTTGTCCGGCGTCGTCCCGGACGCGCTGCGGTTCAGCTTCGACCTCGTCACCGAGGGCACCACCGCGCAGGGCGCCGTGCTGGAGATCGACGAGCCGCAGGGCCTGGCGAGCTGCCGGTCCTGCGCCGCCGAGTTCGTGCTGCGTGACCTGATCCTGCTGTGCGGGTGCGGCAGCGCCGACGTCCTGGTCCTCTCGGGCAACGAGCTGCTGGTGCAGTCGATGGAGGTGGCCTGATGTGCGCCACGTGTGGGTGCGGTGAGGCGGGGGTGCGCCTGGACGGCGTCGCGGTGCCGCGGGCCGACCAGGCACACGGCCACGGGCACGGCCACGAGGGCGGCGCCAGCGGCGGCAGCCATGGCGGCGAGGTGATCTCGCTCGAGCAGCGCGTGCTGGCGAAGAACGACCACCTCGCGGCGCACAACCGTGCCTGGCTGGCCGAGCGCGCGATCTGTGCCATCAACCTGATGAGCTCGCCGGGGTCGGGTAAGACCACCCTGCTCGAGCGGACGATCCGCGAGCTGTCCTCTCGCCGGCAGGTCGCCGTCGTGGAGGGCGACCAGGAGACAGCCCTGGACGCGGATCGCATCCGCGCCACTGGCTGCCCCGTCGTGCAGGTCAACACCGGCGCAGGCTGCCACCTCGATGTGGACATGCTGCACCGGGCGCTGCAGCGGCTGGACCCCCCGCGAGGTTCGCTGGTGCTCGTGGAGAACGTGGGCAACCTGGTGTGCCCTTCGTTGTTCGACCTTGCCGTGCAGGGGCAACCCATCTTCGAAGGGCCCCGGGGTTCCGTAGGAGTCACGCGGGCTCGCGTTCCACGGGGTCGGCGGGATCGGGCTGGTGCAGACTGGACCACAGGGCGTCGACCGTCGAGCCGCCGACGACGACGCAGACGAGCCCGGCGTCCGCCCCGTGCCGCGCAGCGGGGAGCTCACCGGTGCCTGACGTCATGACGCGCGCCGTTCCCGGCCCCGTGCTGTTCGCGCGCTATGCGTTCCCCCCCAACTCGCACGGCTTCTGCGGGCCTGCGGACCACGACGAGTTCTTCGGGTACGGCGTCGCGGGGGTGGACGACGGGGGACTGCGGGCGTTGTCCCAGCAGTTCGCCGGTGCGTGGCCGTACCTGCAGCTCATCGCCGCGTCGACTGGCTTGTCGGACCCGCTGGACCGCCGGGTGGTCGAGGCCTACTGGGTGGGCAGCCCCAGGCTCGAGCAGGTCAGCACCCGGGCGGTCGGCAACTCGATGGAGGACCGCTTCCGTGCCATGACCGGCCCGCGGTTCTCCAGCCTGACGCAGGGTGTGCTCGCCGGCGGGGTGCCGCACCACAGCTTCGCGGTGTTCTGCATCTACCCCTACACCGGCCTGCTCACCGACCGGCGCAAGGCTCCGCACGCCTTGACGGTGCTGGACAGGTGCCGGATCCGTTGGGGACGGGTGATCTCGGTGCTCGGTGACCAGGTAGTGGTGGAGAGCCAGCCTCTGACCTGGGACGGTCGCCGGCTGGCCCTGGGACCAACCCAGGCCGAGACGGTGGTGCAGGCGGTGGACGGGGTCGGAATGGTCTCCAGGCTCGAGGTGGGCCAGTGGGTGTCGCTGCACTGGGAGTGGGTGTGCGACCGGCTGAGCGAGCCCCAGGTGGCTCAGCTGCGCAAGTTCACCCAGCACCACCTGGACATCGTGAACGAGACCAGGGCGCCCTCGGGCTCGGTCGACCTGCTGGGGTGAGAGCCTGCTTGAGACAACCGGTCTGCATCAGGGGTGGGGCAGCATCAGGGGTGGGGCAGCATCAGGGGTGGGGCAGCATCAGGGGTGGGGCAGCGGCCAGGAGCGGTGCAGGGACCACGCGACCCGCGTCCCCGGCGTCTGCCTCGGCGGTCCGGGCTCGCGGATCAGCAGGTCGCCGTCCCCGGTCTCCACCAGGTAGTCCGAATGCGGTCCTCGGAACGACACCGAGGCCAGCCTGCCCTCGCGCTCGCCGCCCAGTCGCGCCCACTCGGGTCGCACCAGCAGGGCGCCGGTCGACGTCGTGAGCACGGAGGCTGCTCCGGTCAGCCGTGCGGCCCATTGGTCGACCGGCTCGGCGTACACCTGCAGCGGGGTCCCG
>JAABUN010004373.1_pt1 | contig 19423 bp, 10 predicted proteins | sample 5559311 | NCBI WGS metagenome assembly JAABUN01 (sample SAMN10711877, study PRJNA513370) | rock metagenome | isolation source: Antarctica rocks | place: Antarctica: Victoria Land, Siegfried Peak sud | reverse complement strand
CTGGACCCAGCGCCGTCCCCATCTGGCCGGTGCCCTTCCGGCTGCGGTGACCAGTACGTTCCTCACCCGCGGATGGCTCGAGCGCAGCGCCGGACGCGGACTGCGTGTCACTGCTGGCTACGACCAGCAGCTGGCTCAACATGGTCGAGATCTTCTTCGGGATCATCACCCGTCAGGCCATCCGGCGCGGGACCTTCACCAGCGTCAAAGACCTCATCGCCGCCATCGAGACGTTCATCGACGGCTGGAACGAGCGCTGCCAATCCTTCACCTGGACCAAATCAGCCGACGAGATCATCGGCAAGATCAACCGCAAACGAACTATTGCAACGCGACACTAGTAGTTCGATGATCTGTTCTTCATCGTTATTCTGACCAAGTAGGCGTTCGCGACGCGGCATTGTGGAAGGTGTGTCCGACCAGTCGATGTCGCCGGACACTTCCTCATCGAAGAACTTTCTGACCCCCTTCCTGGTGCCGATCGAGTCGACGCGGGCCTGTGGCGGCGGCGGCTTGAGACTTGCCTTGGCAGACGGGGAGGGTGGGGGCGTCGACGAAGGCGCGACCTTGGGCGATGGAGTGGCGGTGGGCGTGGGGGAAGCGCTGATCGTCGGCCTCACGGCCACATTGTCCTTGTCCTCACCTCCGAAAAAGTGCCCAACGAGCCCGATCGGAACAGCGACTATGGCGAGCAGGACTAAGCAGCCGCACCCCTTGGCGACGGGTCCCGGCTCTGGCTGAGTCTGAGCAGTCATACGCGCAAGTTAGAACACTGCTCAGACTCACGGGCCTGGTCGGCTCGGTTGGCACGGTCAGCCCGCGCCCGTCCTCAGCAACTCGGCAAGGCTCACCATCGGCACGGCCTCTCCTCGGGCTCCAGAACTCCTGACATGGTGAGTTGGATCTTGCGTGTCAGGGGTGCGGTTTGACGCTGTAGGCGATCTTGAGGTCGGTGCCGGGGTGCTCGACGCCGGTGCCTTTGGCGGCGACCCAGCCGCAGCCGACACCGCATTCGCCGGCTTCGCTGAGCACGCCGCCAAGGCCCGACTCCACAGACTCTGCCGGCATACGGAAGCGACGAGCGGCGCGCCCTCGCTTCCGCCACTGTCACTTTGCCGGTTCTGGCGGCCCAGCCCCGGTCGGCTGGAGAGCTGGCCCGTGCTGGCTGCCCCGACCTCGTCCAGCCCAGGCCCGCATCGACGTCGCCCGGCGCCAGGCCGGCCCTAAGCCACCACCATCACCCCTTCTTGGAGGTTCTCCATGATCGTTTGTCACAGCCCCCCTGAATCCGCACTTACCAAGGGTGACGGGCTGAGTCGCAGCTGGAGCTGCCGCCGTCGTCCCCGGCCGGGTCACCCCGCCTGTGGACGACGTGGGTTGTCCACGGATTCGTGCTCGGGCCGTCCTCGAGCAAGGCCCGTGCTCCCACCGTGGGGGCTGCGGCCCGCCCGGGGCCGATCGTCCATCACCGGAGGTTGCAGTGCCTGAGCCTGGATCCACCGTCGAAGTAGCGTCGTTTGGCATGTCGTAGACTGCGGATGCCCTGCTGTGTAAGGAGAATGTGGCTTGTCGAGAGTCACAGGAACCAGCACAGAAGGAGCATCCGCAGAATGCAACTTTCTCACAGCCCCAGCGAGACGTCGGCGGTGTTCGACGATCCGAACCTGGTGTCGTGCGCGGGCCTGGCGCCGGTGGTCGCGTTGGCCGAGCGGTGTGGCCTGACCGACATGGTCGCCAGCAAGCTCACGCTGCCCGTGCTCGGCGGGGTCAACGCGCACGTGAAGATCCCCGCCCTGGTCGCCGGGATGGTCGCTGGTGCGGACAGCATCGATGACATGGACCTGCTCCGGCACGGCGGCATGGGCAGGCTGTTCGACGGGGTCCGGGCCCCCTCGACGCTCGGGACGTTCCTGCGGACGTTCACCTTCGGGCACATCCGGCAGCTCGACAGCGTCGCGACCACGATGCTCGCCGAGCTCGCCCGCCGGACACCGCTGCTCGCCGGCGCCGACAAGGTCGCCTACGTCGATGTCGACGACACCGTGAAGGCGACCTACGGCTACGCCAAGCAAGGCGCCGGCTTCGGCTACAGCGGCGTGAAGGGACTGAACGCGCTGATCGCGACCGTGAGCACGCCCTTGTCGGCACCGGTGATCTGCGCGACCCGGCTCCGCAAGGGCAGCACCAGCTCCGCCCGCGGCGCGGCCCGACTGGTCGCCGACGCACTGAAAGCCGCCAAGGCTGCTGGGGCGGGTGGCCCGGACGGCACCGAGCTGATCATCTTGCGCGCCGACAGTGCCTTCTACAGCTACGACGTGATCGCCGCGGCCCGCCGGGCGATGGTGCGGTTCTCCATCACGGCCAGGATGAATCCTGCTGTCACAGCGGCGATCGGCCGGATCGAACAGGACGATTGGACGCCCATCTGGTATCCGAACGCGGTTTGGGACGACGACGAGCAGCGGCTGATCAGCGACGCGGAGATCGCCGAGATCGACTACACGGCGTTCACCAGCCGACGCAAGGCCGACCACATTCAAGGCCGGCTGATCGTGCGCCGCGTCAAACGCCTCAACCCAAAGCAGAAGGCCGGCACCGGCGACGCCGGTCAGCAGGAGCTGTTCAGCCTCTACCGATACCACGCCGTGTTTACCGACAGTCCGCTGATCTTGGTCCAGCCGAGAAGACACACCGCGGTCACGCGATCATCGAGCAGGTCCACGCCGACCTCAAGCAGGGGCCGCTCGCCCATTTGCCGTCAGGGTCGTTCACAGCCAACTCCGCCTGGCTCGTGCTGGCCGCGATCGCGTTCAATCTCACCCGCGCCAGCGGCTGCCTCGCCTCGGCGTTCCACGCCCGCGCGACCACTGGCACCATCCGGGCCCAGCTCATCAACGTGCCAGTCCGGCTCGCCCGCTCCGCCCGCCGACTCCGGCTGCACCTGCCCACCGGCTGGCCCTGGAACCGGCCTGGACCCAACTGTTCGACGCGACCCTCGGACCACCGCTCACAGCCTGAACTCCAACCAACGCCGCAAGGCCCAACGCGAAACCCGAAGTGGAAGAGCCGGACAGACCGGCGGCTCCCTCATGCCCAGACCGCAAGCAAGATCATCAGTCTCGCTCAGTGCCCCTCAAGAATCGCGGCGGTGGATCCAGGCCTGAGCAAGCGCGGATTGAAGTGCGCAGGCTCACGGAAGCCAAGCTCGCGGCCCGGCTGTGCTCGGACGCCGCATCTGTCCTGAGGGCTCGTCTCGCTCCATCAATGGTAAAGGGACGGCGCGGTGAGGCCGAGACCCGGTTCAGGGGGAGGCGACCAGGCGCGCTGCCAGCTCGCGTACGGCCAGCATGGCCGGCGAGCCAGGGTAGGCATCGAACGGTGCCAGCCCGCGGTGGTCGGCTTCCAACACAGCAGGGTCCTCGGGCACGACCACGATCTCGGCGATGCCCAACTCCATGGCCAGCTGCTGCCGCTCGGCCCCGTCAACACTGCGGTTGGCCACGCCGATGATGCGGGTGACACCCATCTCGGCGGCCAGGCCGCACGCCCGTCGCGCGATCTCGACCGACTTCGCGCTGCCGTCGGTGACGGCCAGCACGACGTCGTCGCTTGCCGGGTGCGCCCAGATGAGGTCGTTGAGCCCCGCCTCCAAGTCCGCCACGACCACTCTGTCCTCGGCCGAGAGCTCGCCGAAGAACTGACGGGTGATGTTGTGGGAGCCGCAGCACAGGCAGGCATCGGAGGGCCGCTCCACCTTTCCGGTCGCGACCAGGACGATGCCCTCTCTCGCCTCCACCCCGTAGCGCCGGAGCAGCTCCTCAGCCGGTGGCTGCGGATCCTTGTGCGTGTGCCCGCTGTCCAGGAGAGCGTTGAGGATCGGCTCCATCGACTCGACGGTCTCCGGGGCGACCCCGACGGAGATGCCCAGATTCGGATTGGGATCCGCGTCGAGGGCGACGACCGTGTGCCCGTTGCCGGCGAGATGGCGGATCAGGTAACCCGCGATCGTGCTCTTGCCCGTGCCACCCTTGCCGGTGAGTGCAATCTTCACGTCGTTACCTCACAGTCCCGGGCCGCTGTGCCCGTCGCGGCTGTCGCCCGATCGAGATCCGGGCCAACGCCTTGTGGTGGAAAGAAACCTATCCGTGTACGCCGTCGAGCTCATCGACCACCACCCTCGACCGAGGGGGCCGTGGCCGCACGGTCCAGCAGGCGATCGACCAGCGAGGCGACGGCGCGCATCGCCGGAGCATCGGGGCAGGCATCCAAGGGCGCGAGGCCCCGGCGCTCGGCTTCGCGCACCGCCGGGTCGAACGGAATGCGGGCCCACGGCTCGAGACCGGCATGGTCTGGCTCGTCGCCGTACTGGCTCGCGACGATGACCGGGTTTACTTCCGTCAGCATCGGCAGCAGGCGACGGACGGTCAGGGCTGAGCGCCAGGCCGGGCCGACCACCACCATCACGTCGCTGGCGAAGGCGTGATAGCGCTCGAACGGTGTCGTGGGCCCGGCTTCGAGGTCGGCGACGACGTCCCACTCGGGTGAGCCCACACCGAGCAGGATCTGCACGACAGCCGGGACGGACTGTTTGGCCGCGGACTTGGACTCGGAACTGATCTTGCCGACGCCCAGGTAGCGGAGGCCGTCCGGACCCGGCGTGGAGAAGCGCTCCACCGCCTGCGAAGGGGTCAGCCCGCTGGCCAGCTGCCACCCGTAGTTGCCGCCCTCGTGCTCCTCGATCGCCTCCGGTGGCAGCCCGGCCTCGGTCGGTGGCATACCGAGGCTCATGGCGAGGCCGGGGTTGGTGTCGAGGTCGGCTGCCAGGACCTTGCGGCCGCGACGAGCCAGGAGGCGGGCCAGCGTGCTCGACAGGACGGTCTTCCCGGCGCCACCCTTGCCGATGACGGCAAGGCGCAGGCCGAGCTGCTGCTGGGCTTGCTGCCTGGTCGTCGGGTCGAACGTGGCCACTTCGCTGTCGGCCAGCGCCAGGTGGGCGCGCAGTGCCGCGCGGTGCTCGGCGATCGCCGGGACCGCTCCGTCGAAGCCGACCCCGGCGATCCAGGGCCGCAGATAGCGCTGGTAGCTGGGGACCTGGCGCTGCAGGGCCAGCCAGCCGGCGCACTCCTGCACGGCGTCGGGCGTGCTCCTGACCTCGGCCTCGCGGGTGTCGAGGACCGCGATCTGGCGCTCCATCGTCTCGATGGCCCAGTGGTCCCGCGCCCTCAGTACCTGGTTCTGCACAGTCGCCTCCCGTGAGCAACTTACCCAGCGTCCGCTTGTTTGCCGGCGCGGCGCTGGCCGGTCCGCCGGACTCGAGCAGCAACATCAACCCACCGACGGCCAGCACCGCGGCCGCCCCCAGGAGTCCCCACAGCCAACCGGGCCGGCCGCCCGCCTCCCCGAGCTCGGCCACGCCGGCGTACCGGATCCTGGTGAAGTAGGCGTCCTCGGCTTCCAGATCGCCCCGGGTGGCTCGGGAGTCCGACCAGGCCAGGTAGACGGCCTCCTCGGTCGACGCGAGTCCCATCGGCCCGCGGGTGTCGATGTTGTTGAACGTCGCCCCCACGTCGGCGTCGACCGAGGGTTCGGTCACCCGCATATTGGTGGACCAGGTCGCGCCGGCATCGGTCGAGGAGGCGTAGTAGACGTCCCAGTAGCGTTCGCCGCGGTAGAACTGCCCGACCTGACGAGGGCCGAACGGGTCGTTGCGGAAGTCGTACCAGGCCACGTCGATCCGCCCGTTCGGGGCGATGCTGATGGTCGGATAGAACTCATCGCCCCGGTCCGTGGGGGCGCTGGGATCGTCGATCTTGGCCGGCGCGCTCCAGGTCTTGCCCTCGTCCGTCGAACGCGTGACGAACACCTTCTGCGGTCCGGGGGGCGGGGTGCCCAGCGGCGTGTGCTTCGGGCCGACGGCGTAGACGACGTAGAGGTCGCCGTTGCGCGGATCGACCGCTGCCTCCGGGCTGGCCTGAAGGTTCGGTCCGCCCTCGTTGACGACGCTGGTGGACCAGGTCTTGCCGGCATCGGCCGACATGAACATGAGGACGCGCGGATCCTCGCTGGCCTGGCCGGCCGGCGGCGACGCGCGCAGCTCCTTGCTGAACCCGTAGAGGTTGCCGTTGGGGGCCACCACGAGCATGGGCGCGGATCCCCCGTAAGCGGAGACCCCCTTGCTCACTGCCAGCAGGTCGACGGGCTCGCTCCAGCTCTTGCCGCCGTCGTCGGAGACCCCGAAGTACGGACGGAAGGGCACCGGGGCCGACAGCGCCTGGAGATCCGTGCCGTACGCGTACCAGCGCCAACCGGCGTAGAGCCGCTGGGGGTTGTCCGGGTCGACCACCAGGCTGGGGAACTTGTGCCAGGTGTTGGCCTGCTCGGGCGGTCCCTCGCTCCCGTAGTCGGCGGGGTTCACCGCGACGGCTTCGCTCTCGGCCACGACAGTGGTCTGGTGGGTCACCCCCAGGTCGGAGGTGCGGGCGACGAGCAGATCGATCGGACCGTTGGCGGCGTCGGTCGCCGGTACGGACGAGGGCAGCGCCACGTAGAGCGAGCCGTCCGAGGCGAAGGCCGGAGCCATCACCGGCCCGAGGGCGCGCTGGATGCAGGTGGCGGTCGGGTCGGGAAGCAGATTCGCTGCCGTCACGGTCCAGGACAAGCCGGCGTCTCGAGAAACTCGAAGGCCACAACCGCCGCTACGGGCGTCACCGACCGCCATGACGACCGTATTGGGATCGTTCGGGTCGACGGCCAGGGCCGGGATGTCATTCAGTCGAAGCGGATCTGCGTCCCCCGTAACCTGACGCGGCGCTTCCACTACGGGCCGGGACTCTGTCTGTGCCTGTGCGACCGGGGCGAGGAGAAGCGGCAACGGCGCCAGGACAGACAGCGCTAGAAGTGTTCGGCTTACGGCCATTAGGTCACCCTTCTGTACACCGCGAATGCGCGCTTTCTGGCACGCATGCGAGAGACTAGAAGTGGGCCGCGCATGCGGGCGTAATGTCGAGTTGAGACTGGGCGGCGATGGCAGAGCCTGTCGACATCTCGCTGGCAGGCCGGGTAGCCCTCGGCGTGCCCGGCCGGGAGGGCACCGCAACTGCCCTCGGGTGCCGGGCGAGGGCGGCCCTGGCGTACCTCGTCATGGAACGCTGGCGGCCGGTAGCGGCTGACGAGCTCGCCGAGGCCGTGTGGGGTGTCGATCTGCCCGCGACGTGGCGCGCCGCCCTTCGCGGCGTGATCGCGCGAATCCGGGGCGCCCTGACCGCGGCGGGTCTGGATGCCGCAGGAGTATTGACTTCCGGCGCCGGTGGCTACCAGCTGCACCTGCCGCCCGGTTCGACCGTCGACATCGAAGTGGCCGAGGCGGCGCTGCGGAGCGCGCGGGCGGACCTGGAGAACGACCCGCATCGGGCCTGTTGTGCGGCCCGGCGGGCTGTGGCGACGCTGCGCGGTGAGTTCCTCGCGGCGAGCGAAGGCACGTGGGTCGAGCGGCGCCGGGCCGAGCTGAGCGAGCTGCACCTGCGAGCACTCGAAACGCTCGCTCAGGCAGCGACGGCGTGCGGCGACAGCGACAGCGCGCTTCGGGCGGCCGAGGTGGCCGTCGCTCTGGAGCCGTTGCGGGAATCCGCTCACCGACAGGTCATGGCGGCCCATGAGGCGGCTGGCAACCGAGGTGCCGCCCTGCAGGCCTATGAGCGTTGCGAGCGCCTGCTTGCCGACGAGTTGGGAGTCGGCCCGGCCGCGCAGACACAGGCGGCCCACGCAGGCCTGCTCGGCGAGCAACCGTTTGACGCCAGGACTGACTCCACTCGCCGGGTGACCGGGAACCTCCCCGTGCCGGTCAGCCGCTTCGTCGGTCGCCTCGGCGAGCGGGCTGAGATCCAGCAGCTCCTGCGCTCCACCCGGCTGATCACCTTGACCGGCTCGGGCGGCCTCGGCAAGAGCCGCCTCGGTCTCGAAGTGGCGGGCGACATCGGATCGGACTATCCCGACGGCGTGTGGCTGATCGAGCTGGCCGGCCTGGCCCAGTCCGACTTGGTTGCGGAGCAGGTGCTGTCCGACCTCGTGGCGCCTCATGCGCCGGGCTCCACGGCAACCCGGTCACTGATAGCGCACCTGACCCGGCGGCGGTCGTTGCTGATTCTCGACAACTGCGAGCATGTCGTGTCGGCGTGCGCGTCGCTGGTCGACTGCGTACTCAAGAGCTGCGCGGACGTGGCCGTGATGGTGACGAGTCGTGAGCCGCTGTGCGTGGCGGGAGAAACGGTCTGGACCGTGGGGCCGCTGTCGACCCCGCGAGAGGACGACCCGGCGGAGCTCGAGTCGCTTCTCCGGCACGACGCTGTCGCGCTTTTCGTCGATCGGGCTCGGGCCGCCGCGCCTGGGCTCGACCTCGGGCCGGCCGCCGACGCCGTGGCCACCATCTGTCGACGGCTCGAAGGTATCCCGCTTGCTCTCGAGCTGGCTGCCGCTCGAGTCCGGTCGATGGCTGTTGCCGACATCGCTGACCGCCTTCGCGACCCCTTGCGTCTCCTGGACGCCGGGCCACGGACGGCGCCACCTCGGCATCAGACCCTCCGCGCGGCACTGGACTGGAGCTACGAGGCACTGTCGGGCCCGGAGCGTCGCATGTTCGCCCGCGTATCGGTCTTCGCCGGCGACTTCTCGCTCGAGGCGGCTGAGGCGGTCTGTCCCGAGGAGGCGCACGCCACCCTGGACACGCTCTTCCGCCTCGTCGACAAGTCCCTGGTGCTCGCCGATCGGGCCGGGTGCACCAGCCGGTACCGGCTGTTGGAGGTCATGCGGCAGTACGGCCACGAGATGCTCGCCGGCACGGGCCTGGAGCTCGACACTCGCAAGGCTCAACTCAGCTGGGCGGCCACGTTCGCAGAGGCCGCCGAGGCGGGGCTCGAAGGCCCTGAGCAGCCACGGTGGCTGCAGTTGCTCGACGCCGAGCACGACAACCTTCGCGGCGCTTTGGACTGGGCGGCTTCCCATCCGGCGGAGCTGGGTGGACCTCGCACAGCCGCGGCGCTGTGGCGCTACTGGCAGATGCGTGGGTTCTTGAGTGAAGGGCGGTCGCGCCTCGAGACCGTGATGGGCGCTGACGTGACCACCCCGCTCCGGGCGAAGATCTTGACTTCAGCGGGTGTGCTGGCTCAGAGCCAGGGCGATCAGCGTTCTGCCCGGGCCCTCTATGGACAGGCTCTTGAGCTCCGGCGATCCCTCGGCGATCGGCTGGGCATGGCAGCGGCGCTGAACGGGCTCGGCAACGTGGCGGTCAGTGAAGGTGACCTGGCCGGTGCCCGGGACATCTTCGAGCGCAACCTCGCAGCGAGCCGTGCGCTGGGCGACGCTCGGATGATTGCCGCCTCCTTGATGAACCTGGGTGTCGTCGTCCAACTACTGGTCGTCGCGGGACGGACTGCCCCGTCTACGGGAGCTACCGAGGCGCACGTCCTCTACCTCGAAAGCCTCCACCGCTACCGGGAGCTCGGGGACAAGCGAGGTGTCGCCCAGTCACTCGAGAATCTCGGTGCGATCGCTCCCTATCGGGGCGATGACGACGCAGCCCGTGCCTACCTCGAGGAAAGCCTTGCGGTTCGACGCGAGCTGCGAGACCGAAGTGGCATCTCGGCAGCCGCGCGATTCTTGGGTCAACTGGCCTTGCGACGCAGGCAGTTCCGAGTTGCGCGGTGCCTGCACGAGGAGTGTCTCGCCATCGAGCTCGATCTCGGTAACCAGCTCCTGGTGGGCGCCGACCTCGCTTCCCTCGCCGAGATCGCCTACGGCGAGGGCGACGACGCCGAGGCTCGCCGGTTCGTCGGGCGAGCGCTGGCCGTCTCCGGTGACCTGGGCGACCCGGAAGCCACCGCCGCGGTGCGGCTCAGGTTGGCGGCGATCACCTGCGGTACGTGAGGGCTGTGACGCTGAGTAGCTTTCCCTCGACATCCCCGACTTCGTCGCACCCCGCGACGGTGGCGGTCTGCCGACGGAAATCCGTGACCTGCGAGAACGCTGCCCACGTCGAACAAGATCATTGCCCAGCACGCCCGCGCGACCACTGGCACCATCCGGGCCCAGCTCATCAACGTGCCAGTCCGGCTCGCCCGCTCCGCCCGCCGACTCCGGCTGCACCTGCCCACCGGCTGGCCCTGGGAACCGGCCTGGACCCAACTGTTCGACGCGACCCTCGGACCACCGCTCACAGCCTGAACTCCAACCAACGCCGCAAGGCCCAACGCGAAACCCGAAGTGGAAGAGCCGGACAGACCGGCGGCTCCCTCATGCCCAGACCGCGAGCAAGATCATCAGTCTCGCTCAGTGCCCCTCAAGAATCGCGGCGGTGGATCCAGGCTGAGTCCGACCACCCGCGCTTTCCCGATCACATGACCGCCTCGACCGACCCGTTCGACCCGACCGTCCCGCCCGCCGGCCAGCAGTGGCCGTCGGACCCGCTGCCCGACCTCGAGCATGACCGCGAGGTGCTGTCGTGGTTGCAGTGCTCACCGCAGCTCAGCGCCGACGTGAAGGGCTACCTCGTCGACGCGCTGCTGGACTGGGCGTTGGGTGGCCGCGGCTACCCGCAGATGGCCCTGCCCGACGCCGGCCCGGACTGCGACCATCTGCAGGCGCTCCAGCAGATCATCGAGCGCATCCCGCAGCGCATCGCCGAGGCCGAGACGGTCGCCGACAAGCTCGAGCTCGGCCGAGCCGGCCGGATGTTGTCGCGGGCCTTCTGGGCCGCGTGGGACCCCCAGGGCGTCCAGGACGCCATCGACCGCGAGCTGGTCATGGCGATGCCGTGGTTGGCCGGCCCGCCCGCGCCGTTCGAGGTGCTGGACGGGTGGCCGGCGTGACCGGCTGGGGCCAGAACATCGACGACCTGGCCGGCGCCGTCGCCGACCTGCTCGCCGACACCTCGGTGCGGACCAGCCCGTTGGCCGGCGCCGCGGCGGCACTCGCCTGCCGCGACGCGGTCGTGATCCAGCTCCGGCAGCTCGTCGGGTCCGTGGCTGACATGCCGCCGGTCGCGCAGGCCCGACCGCTGCAGATGTTCGACGTCACGAACCGCCCGGCGCAGGCCCTGCAGCAGGCTCTGGCCGAGCTGCCCCGGGCCAGCGAGTTCGGGACGGCGAACGTCAGCACCTACTTCGAGAAGGGCCTGCCGCCGTACGAGCAGCGTTGGCGTGACGCGGCCCGGGCCGCGGTCGGGTTGGAGACCTTCGTCGAGGTCCTCGGTCGCGTCCCGGACCACCGCTCCTGGGCGGTGCTGCGGGACCTGGCCGATCTGGCCGCGGCGCTCCCGGCCCTGGACCACGACCTGTCGGAGGCTCTCCTGCCGTGGCTCAAGGGCGGGGTGGATCTGGCGGTGCCGTACGCGATGCTCACCCATCCCGGCCACGATGCGGTCCGGGTCTGTTCGACCGAGATCCGCAGCCGAGTCCCGGCCGTCCTCCCGGCGGTGCTCGGCACCGGCGAGCTCGACAAGGCGATGGACCGCTACGTCCGCACCGTGCTGGACCGCGCCCCGGAGCTGTCGATCGGGGACATGCGCGCGGTCACCCGCCTGCTGCAGTTCGGAGGCACGCACGCCGCAGTCGCGCTCGAGCGGGCGCGACAGGCCGTCCCCGGCGCCGACGTCGCCGCGGCCGCTCTTCGCCAGGTGGCGCCGCTGGCCGAACAGCTGCGCGACAGCCCGGCCAAGACTCTCGGGCCGGAACGGCTGGAGTGCTCCGGGACAGCAGCGAGCTGCTGGCCCGGATGGGCGCGCTGGCCACCCAGGAACGCGGCCTGCCTGGCGGGGCCAGCGACGCCGCGCTGCGGCGCCTGGCCGCCCCGGCGCTGGAGTTCGCCAAGCACGTCCCGAACCTGGCCCGGGCACTGGAGATCGGCGTCCGCGAGTCCCTGGCCGGAGGCCTGATGCTCGTCCCGAGCGCCGCCGACAAGAACAACACGTCGAACCTGCTGTGGGTCCCGAGCCGGGGGAGCGGGCGAGGCCGGAAGGACGGCACGCCGGTCGTGCAGCAACACGCAAGCGCCGTGGCCAGAGCAGCCGAGGGCGTCGCCCCCGGCGTCAGGACCGCGCAGGCGGCCCTGGACCAGCACCAGGTGCAGACCGTCGACCCCGCCCGCCGCGCCGCGGCCCAGGCGCGCAGCCACGTAGGCGCGGCCCGCGCCCAGCTACGCGAGGTCCTCGCCCAGCAGGCGGGCACCTTCCCGCCGCCGCTGAGCCCGCAGCGGGACGTGACGGCGAGCACCCGCTGCATGATCACCCCAGCAGCCGTCCCGTCTGCGACGGGGGTTCGTCGCGCCCACAGGCGCGGCCGACCGGACGGCCGCCGAGGCGGCGAACGATGCCGTGAGTCCATGGAGCAAGGTATGCAAAGGGTTACCGTTCGGCCCGCTGCGCGGCCCGAACGGCTCCCTTTGCGAGGCGCGACCGCGGGTCGCTGAGGGCTTTCTGCTCGCCCGGGCGCGGGCTCGCAGCAGGTCCAGGGCCGGGGCGGCGGCGTCGCCGGGCGGTGGGTCCCGAGACGGAGCTCGGAAGAACTCCTTGATCGTTTGTCACAGGGGGGGTCCAAACCGCACTTACCAAGGGTGAGGGCGCGGCCAGGTTGGTGGTGCCGGACCGAGGAGGTCGTGGTGGACGATCCGTCGTCGCAGGAGAGGGCCGCAGGCCGCGTTGAGGAGGGGAGCCGGCCTGGCGTCGAGGGCGCGCAGCGCAAGGTTCGGCGCAGCTGCTTTGCATGGGGCAGGTGCGGCAGGGGCGATCGGAGTGGACAGTGGAGCGAGAGGTTCTTCGCCCGTCCGAACCGGTCGTCGCAGTCAACGTCGAGGGTGTCGCGTTCGCTCGGATGCTGGTGGTGGCTCAGTCGTCGGCGGGCGCGGTCCGGCGGGCACGTTGGTCGGTCTGAGCGCCGGCGGGCGTTGGTTGTCGGCCCGCTCGTTGTCCCGCTGCAGCCGGCTGTGGCCGGCTGCCTCGCGGGCTCGGTCGTCGTCCTGCTTCGCCTGCGGCGTCATGGGTGTGATCGCGGCTTCGCATTCCTCGATGAGCCGGTAGTGCAGCGCCCGGGCGGGCCGGTCGGGCGGCAGCGGCTCTTGGGCCGCCAGGCGGGGCAGGTGCCGGTGGACGTCGTAGCCGGCGTGGTGGGCACGGTCGAGCGCGGCCGCTAGCCCGCTCCAGTCGGCGCCGGCGACGAGTCGGGGGTCGATGCTGCGGCCGACGTCGAGCCAGACGGTGGCGGCCCAGTCCTCGAGCACTTGTTCGGGGGTGAGCCGTGCGGCCGAGGTCGACCCGGCGCCTTGGTCTTGGCTGGGCGGGGTGTGGGTCGCGCCGCGAGCCGGTTTCTGCTGCGCCGTCCGAGGGGGCTCACCGGTGGGTTGAGGCGACCGGGCCGCCAGCTGGCGTCTGGTTTGGCCGTGCGGGTCGTCGGTCCAGGCGTGCCCGGCGTCCAGCACTTCCAGGTGCACCTCTCCCGGGAGGGCGTCGACGAGGGTGGTGAGGTAGTCGATGTGCTCCAGCCAGTGTTCGGGGGGCAGTGCGCCGATCGCTTCGGCGGCGGACCGGATCGCGAACACGGTGCCTTCGGCGGTGTGCAGCCGGTCGGCCCATTGTCCGACGCGCTGATCGACCAGGGTCCGGGCCAGGGTGGGCGGGTCGGTCAGGGCGTCGCGCAGCGCGTCGGCGCCGGCGGCGTGGAGCATCTCGGCGGGGTCCTGACCGTCGGGCATGACCAGGTGGCGGGGGTTCGCGCCGCGGGCGGTGAGCTGCCAGAACGCCCGTCCGGCGGCTTGCTGTCCGGCCCGGTCGGCGTCGGTGGCCACGATGACGCCGGCTTTGCCGGCGCCGAGGTAGGGGCGGAGCTGGTCGGCTTGGCGGTCGGTGAAGGCGGTGCCGAGCGCGGCGACGCCGACTGCGTGGCCGGCGCCAGCGAGGGTGGTGGCCCAGGCGTCCAAGGGTCCCTCGACCAGGACGGGGGTGGCGCCGGCGTGGAGTGCAGTGGCGCCTTCGGTGAGCCCGAAGAGCTGTCCGCCTTTGTCGAAAAGCTCGGTCTGTGGGGTGTTGAGGTACTTCGGGCCGGCGTCGGGGGTGTCGGGGTTGCGCCGGCCGATGAAGCCGCGGACCTCCTGGTCGTGCGTGATCGGGAACATCAGTCGGTCCCGGAACCGGTCGATGAGCTTGCCGGTACGGGCGGTGCTGGCTAGGCCGGCGGCGAGCAGCTCACGGTCGCAAGCCCCGAGCTGGCGTAGATGGTCGGTGAGCGCGGTCCAGCCGGCGGGGGCGTAGCCGGGGGTGAACCGCGGGTCGTCGGTGAGGTCGTCGCCGAGCCGGTCGTGCAGGTGCTGGGCGCCCCAGGAACCGCGGTAGCGGTCGACGAAGAACGCCAGCGCCTGGCTGTTGAGTTCGAGCAGGCGTGCGCGAGGGATCTCTTCGCTCTGCCACACCTGGGTCTGGCCGGGGAGCTGGGAACGGTCGGGATCACGCGGCATCCACGCGACGTCGGTGTCCGCAGGGCCGCCGGCGCCGACGTCCGGGCGCTGCGGCACGCAGGGGCCGGGGCCGGCCGGGTCGGGTGCAGGCAGCTCCTCGTCGACGTCGGCCGGTGGTTCTGGATCGGCCGGCCAGTCCTGGTCGTCGGGTGTGCACGGGCCGGCTGCCAGTGCGGCGGGCTCGAGGCGGGCGGTGAGTTCGTGAAGGTCCTCCGGTGGCAGAAGCTCGAGCTCGGCCGGGTCGGGTGGGGGTGCGGTGCGCTCGTCGTCCCATGGGTCGCCGTCGGTCAGCATCCCGATCCGCCACACCAGCGCGGTGGCGAGCTCGTCGGGGCGCAGGCTCTGGTCGTCTGCGTGGCCGCCGCCGAGCAGGCCGTAGGCGGTGGTCAGGATCTGCTGGGGTTGCCAGCCGGCGTGGGTGGCATCCGAGACGGCGGCGACCAGAGCGGGCCAGGCCGGGTCGGCGAGCACCCGGCGGGTGAGCGCTTCGCCGATGATCGCGGCCAGCGCCGGGGTCCACTGCGGCCGCAGGGTGCTCAGGGCGGCGTCGGTGTCGTTGCTGCTGGCGTCCAGTACGGCTGGGGACAAATGTCGGGACAGCCGCCACCACAGCGCGGCGGCTGGCCATTCGTCGGGCAGCGGCGCCTGGTCGCCGGCGGTCCGGGCAAGGGTGGTGACGTCGATGCCGGCCCGGTCGGCGGCGGTGAGCCGGTCGGTCAGTTGCGGCCAGAACGGGTCGCCGGTCAGCCGCGGTTCGATGCTGGCCGCCAGTGGTGCCCAGCGGGCGGCGGCGACGCCCGGGTCGCCCAGCGCGGCGGCGACCGCCTGGTTGAGGGCTCGTTGCTGGCGTTGTTCTGCGGCGGGTAGGCAGGGCGGGCCGGTGGGCCGGCGGTCGGTGTCGGGCACGTCGTGGGCGGCCCGCCACACGGCGAGCTGCGCGAGCAGCTCGCTGTCCCGGCCGACGAGCGCACTGGCCCACATCGGTGCGCTGGTCGGTGTCCATCGCAGCGCCCGGTCGGAAACTTGTGCGGCGAGGTCGCGGACCAGCGCGTCGCGGCCGCGCAGATACCCGTCCCAGGCGGGCGCGGCGGTCAGCGCGGTAGGCAGCGCGGGGAGCCACGGCAGCGGTCCGGCCGGGTTGTCACCTTCGTCGCGGGAGCGCTTGCCGGACGGGTCCAGGCGCCAGTACAGGACGGCCGCGGGGTCGCTGGCGCTGCTCAGTTCCCCCGCGCCGTGCGCTCGGGTGAGGGCCTCGGCCGGGTCGTGACCGTCCGCGGCGAGCAGCGCGAGGTGGGAGCGCAGCGTGGAGTAGGCCGGGGCGGTTCCCAGACCTGGGCGCGTCTGCTCGGCGGCCTGATCGATCTGCTCGAGGCGTTGCGGGCCGAGCTGGTGGTGGGCGGCGACGGTGAGGCTGTCGTAGTAGCGGTCGGCGGCGCCGGCGAGGCGGGCGGCGGGGTCGGTGAGTGTGCGTTGCTGGGTGGTGGCGGAGGTCTGCGCGCCGTCGCGGGCCAGGATCCGGCTCAGGATGTCGACGGCGGTGGGTGGCAGCAGAGCGTCGGGGGTGATGACGGTGTGCGCTTCGCCGTCGCCGGCGGTCCTGAGGTAGACGTGGTTGCCGGTGCGGCCTCGGGTCATCGCCACGTACAGGAGCTGCCGGGACTCCGCGCCGGTCGCGACGGTGTGGCACACGTCGGCGGTGACGCCCTGGGCGCCGTGCACGGTGCTGGCGTAACCGAGCGCGGTGTGCGCCCGGACGTAGCCGGCGGGCAGGGTCAGGCGCCGCCGTGTAGCCAGGTGGGTGACTTGCAGGGCGCCGCCGGCAAGGACGATGTTCACGGTCCAGCGGTCACCGTTCTTCACCCAGTCGGTGGCGCTGATCGCCAGGGTGCGGTCGTTGCGGCGGGTGATCAGGGTGTCGCCGGCGCTGGCGCACGACCCGTCAGCGAGCTGCACCTCCGGTCCTTCAGCCTGGTCGTCGGCGGCGGTGATCCGGTCGGTGCGGGCCCGGGCGTTCAGGGTCGCGACGAGCTCGCGGGTGGGGGCGAGCATGACGCTGTCCCGTCCGCCGGCGCGGTCCGCGGCCCAGGCGGTGTAGGCGGCGTCGGTGACGGTGCTCTGGTCACCGACGTGGACCCGGCCGGCGTCGAGGTAGAAGCCGAGGGCGGCGTCGTCACCGGCCCGCAACGCCAGTGACGCGGCGCCCTCGGCGGGGTCGGCGAACCGCACGACCTGGCTGAGCGTGACCGCGCCGGCGACCTCGGCGAGGTCGCGGAGCACTCCCCCGGCGCCGATCGCCGCGAGCTGCTGGTCGTCACCGATCAGCCGGACGCTGCCGCCACGGGCGACGACGAACTCGACCGCGCGGGCCAGCTCGGCGGTGCCGGCCATCCCCGCCTCGTCCAGGATCACCAGCGTGGACGGGCCGATCTGCTGCACCCACGCCGGGGCCCGCCCGCGGCCAGCGACCGGCCGGTGCGGCCCAGGTTCGCTGTCCAGCGACCAGATCAGCTTGGCGAGGGTGTCGGTGTGCGCGCCGATCTCCCCCCCCAGGACCGCCGCCGCCGCGGCCGAAGGTGCCAGCCCGACGACGGTGCCACCGTCGTCGGTCCAGGCCTTGGCCAGCACCGCCATCGCGGTGGTCTTGCCCGTGCCGGCCGGGGCGAGCGCGAGCTGCAGCCGGGCTCCGGACGTCGCGAGCTCGCGGACCAGCTGGGCTTGGCCGGGGTTGAGCTTCACCCCGTTCGCGGCCGATTCGAGCAGCGCCAGCTCGACCGCGGCCGGGGTCGCGACCTGGCCGCCGCGCAGCCGGGCGGTGGCGATCAGGGCTCGTTCGGCGGCAACGATTCGCGGTGAGGTGTACAGCTGCGCGCCGGCGGTGCGGTACACCGACTGGCCGTCCCTGCGGCGCAGCGCGGCCGGTTCGCTGACCGGCTCGGCGACCCCCAGCGGCATCGACTGGGCCGGGGACAGGGCCGCGGCGACGACCCGTTCGACTGCGTCGTCCAGGTGCGCCAGGGTGACCCCGGCGGTACGGGCCCGTCGTTCGGCCTCGGCCCGTACGTGCGCCTCCTGCCAGGTCGCGCGGGAGGTCTGGACGGTCGCCAGGACGGTCTCGGCGGTGCCGGCGACCCAACGCGGGGTGACCGCCGCCGGTTCGGTGACTCGTCGCGGCCGTCGTTGGACGGCGTGCAACATCGCCGCCAGCCGGTCCTCCCCACCGAGCACCCGCAGCGCCTCGGCCCGCCAGCTGGTGCGCTGCTCGGCGAGCGATCGGGGTGCGTGCTTGGCCTGCCGGGTCTCCAAGGTTGCGCGCTGCGCGAGCTTGACGGCTTCGATCGGTCCGGGTGGGCGGCCGTGGTCGATCTGGAACTGCACCGACAGTTGCGCCCGCCGCAGGTCGATGCTGGCCCGGCGGGCGGACCATGTCCGGTTGAGTCTGTCGCTCACCCCGACGATCTCACGGACCGGACGTTTCCCGGGTTCGCCGGCCGCACGTTCGGCGAAACGCACTCCGAGGGAGGCGGTCAGGTGCGCCTCCAGGCGGGTGTTGTACCGCTCGGAGGCGGCGACGGTCATCTTGTGCAGCGGCCGGCCGTCCAATGCCAGCCACCGGCCGTCGGCGGTCTGCACCTTGTTGGCGATCGCGACGTGGGTGTGCAGGTCAGGGTCGCCGGCGCGGGAGTCGCGGTGGGTGAACGCCGCGGCGATCAGCCCGTGGACGTCGACCTGCTGCACCCCGGCTCGGCCGAGCCGGGTGTAGGTGGCGTTGTCCTCCAGCCACCGCAGCGTGTCGGCGACCGCCGCCTGGTGGGCCTGCTCGACCCGGCGGGCGACCTCGCGCGGCGCGACCGCCCACAGCGCCGAGACGCTCTTGACTGGGCTGAACGTCAGGTCGTAGCCGGCGACCGCGGTGGTGCGCTGCCGACAGGAACGGGCCAGGAAGCCCGACAGCTCACGGGCATCCGCGGGGGGCCGGCCGAACTGTCGGCCGAACAGATCCCGGCCGAGCTCGGAGCGCAGCCGGGCCCGGTCGTCCTCCGGGATCGGCCAGTCCCGGGGCAGCCCGGCCGCGGCGTTCCACCCTTCGAACCGCGCCGCGAGCTGCTTACGCCAGTCGGTGACCCCGTCGAACACCCGGTAGGGCGCGCCGAGCCGGGTCGCGGCCAGCACCGCCGGTACACCGCGTCCCGCGGCGATCAGCTCAGCTTCGAGCGTCTCGGCGTCGGGGTGCCTTCCTTCACCGAACAGCGCGACCATCTGCGCTTCGGTGACCTGCGGACCGCAGGAGAACTCTGGCAGCCCGTCCGCCCCGCGACCCATCCACACCCCGGGGGACTCGCCGCGCTGCGCGTAGTAGTCCCCCAGACCGGCGTACCCGCGCTGCGTCGCGTCCTGCGCAGCCACCTGCCGCGTGAGATAGGTGTAGCCGTCCCCCGCCGTCAGCTTGTGCAGCGACATCACCCCGGCACCGTGGCAAGCCCCCCTGACGCCGTGACCTGTTCGTTACCGGGATGCAAGAGGTGTGTAGATCGGATGTGGCTCGTGACCTCGGGGTGACGTGGCACGACTGGTCGGGGTTTTCGGTCGGGTGGGGCGCGGTTGCTCGGGGTTGCGAACGGAGGTCGGAGCGGGTCAAGGCGGGATGAAGAGCGGGAGTCCGTTGAGGGCAGGGAAGGTGCCGGCGTGACCGCCGGAGCCGGGTCTCGCGGGTGCTAGGGCAAGGGAGCCGCTGGGTACCGAGGTCGCAGGCCTGTCAGGGGCCGGTGCTTGCCTCGCTCGCACAGGGCAGTCCAGGTGCCACCCGAGCGGTGGCGGACAGAAGGTGACGCGATGGCGAGTACGAAGCAGGCCGCGCTGGCCAAGGCCCGGCAGCGGCGGCTGGCGCTGGACCAGGACCGGGCCGCGAGGGACAGCCGGGTGGAGCTGGCGG
>JAABUN010004372.1_pt1 | contig 19423 bp, 12 predicted proteins | sample 5559311 | NCBI WGS metagenome assembly JAABUN01 (sample SAMN10711877, study PRJNA513370) | rock metagenome | isolation source: Antarctica rocks | place: Antarctica: Victoria Land, Siegfried Peak sud | reverse complement strand
ATTAGGTTAGTAGCTAATTTTATAGCTACCTAGTTATTAATACTTAGGAGTACTAGTACTACTCCCTTATTATACCCTAGCTCTTTAAGTATAAGGCCTAGATATAGAGCTTCTTTATATACCTCTACTATAGTAATATATTTAGACTCGTATATAGATATTACTACTAGCTTTTATAATTTAGATTACTAGGTAATAGGGCTATTAAATAGTTTATAGATGTACGCCCTAGTAGAATAAGACGTCTTATAGTTATTATAGTATAACGCGTTAGTAAAACCTTCTAAGCTATTATTATTACCTAGTTAATAGATAAGGCTATTATTAACTATTCCTAATAGATAACGTAGTACCCTTTTCACCGCATTTATATATTACAGAGTAGGGTTATTAAGTAAATAACTTAGGTTACTAATAGTATATATAATATCTAGCCTAGTTATAATACTTAGCTAATTAAGTACTCTTATAAGGGACTAATAAGCCTCCCTTTTAGATAAGGAGGCTATATAGCTATTAGAAGTAATAGTAATATTAGCCTATTTTATAAGCGACTTAGCTAGCGAATATTTTTCTATACCTAATTATTTTAATAATTAGTTAATATATTTTATTTAGTTAACTTAAATAGAATAGTTATCTAGATTTCTAATAATATTTATTCTTAAATAGTCTTTTAAGTCTCCTATATATTTAAAATTAAACCTCTTATTAAGTTCCTTCTTTATCTAGGTAATTAGGTCCCGATTATATACTATAAATAGTAAGTTATTAATATATACTATAATAATAACTTTTATAATAGTATTAATAAATATATAATAATTATACTTAAGGCGCTTAAAACCTAGAGACTTAAGTACCTTATAAAGGGTTTTATACTATTTATAAGAAGCTTATTTAAGGTTATATAAAGCTTTATTTAGTCTATAAGTATATCCTTATTTACCGTTAGTAAAGTAGTAAGGTTACTCTACCTAGATTTCTTCCTAAATAAGTAATTCTAAGAAGGCCGCGATAATATCTAAATACTTAATAACTAGCCTATATTTAGCTATTAGGGCTAGGAGGAGTCGCTATAATAATACCTTTAGGGTTTATAAGAATATCTTATTAAAATTAATCCCCTTAATTTAGTAGAAGCCTTTAACTACCTACTATACTTTATATTAGCTAATTTCACCTATTAGCCTATATTTATAAGATAAGACCTAACTACCTAGTAAGATATATACTTTACGAGGTAGTTAATATAATTCTTACTATATTATCTACTTATTATAATTAGCTAATTCTTCTTTAGTAGTAGCGAGCTATTTATCTTTATTAGGTCTACTAAGAGCTACGTCTATTAATATTAGGTAGGGACGCTTCTTAATACTAGTAATAACGCGGGTAAGTATAACTCTAAACCTATTAGGGTTATTAGAAGATTTTATACCCCTCTTATTTATCTAGCTATAGTTAATCCGGGGTTTATTATAAATAGAACGATATAATATATTAGGAATAATTCTCTAAGATTTATTATTTTAAGTTAATTATTTATTAATAATAGCTGATAGTATTATAGTAGTAATTTAGCGTATTAAACTATCCTAACTATTCTAATATTAATTAGTTAGTAATTCTAACTCCGCTTAGCTATTTTTAGTAGTCTAATTATTTAACTTATTCTAATTTAATTTAGGTAGATTATCCTAATTACGTCTATTTAGACTAATAGGCCTACTTATATTATTAGTTAGGCCTAATATTAATTAGCTAGATAGAAAAGTTATTACTAATCTATTACTAGTATTACTAGTATTATTAGCATTTTTAGTATTATCTAATACTCCCTTAACACCCTATTAATTAGGGGTAATTACTCCCTCTAAGGCCTAATTACCGCTATCTAATTAGTTAGTCTAGAGCTAGCCTAGGAGGTCTACTATATTATCGTCGTCGCTAGAGTCTCCCTCTATTAGGAGCTTATTATTATCTATTAATAATATAGCAGCCCTCTTATTAAATATTATATATATTAATTAAGTGACACGTTATCCCTTAATATCCTATACGCGGTAGATACTCTTACTATTATAGCTAAGGAAGCGATATTTAATAGCTTTATTATCTAGTTTCTTCTTATTCAGCGATATATTAAACGAGTAGTACTAATATCTAAATAGCTTTAGGTATATTAATTAAGGTTTATAACTATACTATTTCTTAAAGGGGGACTTCTTATCCTTACTAGGTATAAGGTTCTTAATATAATTAATATAGTAGATAGCCTTACCCTAGAACTCTTATAGTAGTCTAGTATTAATAAGAACCGTTCTAACTTTACTAAATAGTATCTAGTTCTTCTATTTAGCGATCCTATTTTAATAAGGGTTATAGAGAGCTAATAGGGTAATAAATATCCTATATTCCTAGAAGATTTATTAATATTTATAGCCCTAGACTAGTTTATTATTACTTTAAATAAAGGCCGTTTTATACCCCTAGTTATTCTAATATTTTATTTAGAACTCGAGTTTTTATAATAACTCCGCCTGACTAATTATATAATCTATTTAAGTAAATCCTATTACTTTATATATAGATACTATTACGTTAGTATACCCCTTAAGGGTAGTTATATAACTTACTAATACTAGGTTAATATACTAGTATTAGCTAGGGATAGTAACTCTAGCTATTAATATATATAAGGGTATTTAAGTAATTTTCCCTAATATATAACTCTTATATAGTTCCTATTTCTCGTACTTTTATAAGTAATTAGCGGCCTTATAATCGATGTTAATAGTACGTGTTATAGCTTATATAGCCTTTATACTAATATCTATATCTCTTATACTATTAGGTCTAAGACGTATTATTCTTAGCTAGGACTATTAATTTAAGGTAGAATACCCTTATCTAGTTAATTTATATAGTGTCTAGCTAGTATATATAGTTATATAAGAAGGCTTATAATACCTCCTCACCTTATTTATTATAGAATATATTCTTCCCTCTACTACTAGTATATATATAGCCTTATAGGTCTAGTTATATAATAGATAGGAGGTTATATTTAATATTTAGTACGTAGTAAATATTAGTTAGTAAGAATTCACTAATCTTATTATTACTAATTACTAGGATTAATACTATTCTAATCCCTTTAATAGTTATTAGTTTACCCCTAGTTAGTCCTAATATAGTATAGTTCTAGACTAGTAAATAGTTAGTAAACTTAGATTAGTCCTAGAAGATATACTTGTAGTCCCCTAAGTTAACGATAATCTTATAAGACTTGTTATTTTATTATAAGCTATACCTAAAGCGAGTAGTATAGGATTTATCCTATTTTTATTTATCTAGGTTTTATCTACTTTATTAATAACTAGGACCTCTATTTTAATACTATTATTTATCTTATACTTCTAGTTCTTTCTTTATTTTAGGAATAAATCCTTCTAGTCCTAGCTTTAAATTAATATACTAGTAGTCTTTTATATTATACTAGTAGTTATAAAACGTATATTTATTATTATTATTACTCTAGCTCTTATTACTAGGCTTATTTTAATATTAGCCTTATTTTAGCTATTTACTAAAATTACTAGTATATACCTTAAATTCTTTAGTCTTTAAAGATATAAACCTATTAACTAGTAATATAGTAATATACTTAAAATCTTATAACTTACCCCTAGATTAAGCGATCTTAGTAAGGGTATAGACCGCTTCCTTTATCTCTTTTAGTAGGCCCCTCTTAAAGACTACTATCTAGAAATCTATTTCTAGCGGACTATTTATTTATAGAAGCTTATTTATATATTCTTTAAATTTAGTAAGGTAGGCGTAGAGGTCTTTAAATTAATCTAAATAAAGCTTATATAAGGTGAAGTATATTACTTTCTTAGTAGTATAAGAGTCCGTCTTATATAATAACTTTAATTTAGCTTATACTTCTTTTACTATCTTCTAAGTTTTAATTATACTATAAGCTAACGGTAATATAGTAAGATAGATAGTAGCGAGTATTTACTCCTTTAAATTAATATACTTTTCCTATTTATCCTTATCTACCTCCTTAATAAGTAGTTTTACTTCTCTAGTAGTAGGTAAGTTAGGGTTAGTTAGCGGTTTATATTCTAGTCTTATAACCTTAAATATACTATTAACTACGAGTAATACGCGTATAATAATTTCCTATAATTTATAATTCTTAGTGCCTTTTAGCTTCTAAATTTTATAATAATTAGATATAATAGTACCTATTATAAATAGTTCTAGGAATATTTCTTCTAGAGTAATACTAAGTCTTAGTAAAAAGCTTACTATACGATTTATACGGTTCCTAGGTTATATAGAACCTAGGCTTATAACCTATTAAATAGTAATAATATTAATAAGTTATCTATACGTAATTTAGGTATAGTATAATAGTATTATAAACTAATAGATAGATATAGCTATATAGAATAGAATAACTATTACAAGAAATCTCTACTAGTCTGCTAAGACCCCCTAACTAGTCCTAGTTAGTAATATCGAGGTTAACCCGGCCTGATATTTAATACTAATCTATTTTAAATAATCTGGAATATCTAACTTAAATAGGACTAGAACCCTAGAATTACCTGTAAAACTAGCTTATATTAGCTAATCTATTCTAAGTTTTAGACTAGAAATAGCTCTTTAAGTTAGAATAGTTTTTAGGAATAGATTACTAAATTAAAAGTTAATTTAGGTGGTAAAATAGCGATTACATAAGCTGAATCACTGATCTGTTCCTAGTTACAGAACAGTCTGAATCCTACTATTGTGAAGCTTCCTTCAATCAAACCTCGCAATAACAAGAATCCCATTGCATGCTCATATCATTGCAAAAAGAAGACAGTCCGCGCCTCTCAGGCGAACCACCTTGCTTCTCTAAGGATACCCGCCAGCTTCTTAAGTTTGTTGTCCTCTTGCCTCCCTATGCTCGGACGCCTTGGATCCAATTACCCCGATCGCGGTGCACGGCCACCGCCCGCAATACGGTATTGTTGCGCTTGATAAGGGTCAATATCAGGCTGTTGTGTTCCTCCGTCGGCCCGTGATAAGTTGCGGCGATTTCAGAGGGAATAGTGACCATGACGCGCGCGTTGCCAAGTTCGACGATGATGTCGCCATTCCTGTTCAACTCGATCACTGTTGCTGCTGAAAGCACCTCTCCTCCATGGATTACAGCGTCTTCTGGTGCATAGGCTTGAACGTCATAACTCCCATCGACTTTCACGGCTGTCACCTCCGCTCGCTCATATGGGCCCACGGTCAGGGTCATTATGACGCCCAAGAATCGACGGGCTCGCTCGGCTTGGGTGAGAGTGGTTGCCACTGTTGTGGGAATGGGCACTATGGCATTTTCAAGCTCCATGTCATTTTCGTTGGCGAGCCTATTGACGAGCCTGACTGTGTGGATGCGGCCGTCTCCTTCCATGTTCTCGAATACCCCTGCTGCATACACCGTCACTGGACTTGTTCCTCGGTTTCCTGGTGCCGAGATTTGATGGTCAGGGGTGTGGTTGCCTTTAGAGATGCCGTTGGACATGCCGTTAGACATGCCGTTCGAGTTATTCGTCGTTCCGGATTGTTGTTGAGACATTGTGGGGCTTAGTCAGGGTAGCGTAGGAGCTGGCTGCTTGAAGGTGATGTTGTTGTAGCTGTTGTAATCGTTATGAGTAGGTGATTCAATGAGCGTAGGTGTCTGGACTGTGGTGGGCACTGTTCTGAAAGAATTTTGTGGTGCAAGGAGTGTTTCCGAAAGGGTTTCCGTTAAAGTACGAAGTTCCAAGCGAAGCAAGGGTTTACTGTGCCTTTGTGTAGCCAAAGAAAGATTGGATGGAGACTGTTAAGATAGACTCGAGTGATCGTTAAGTGTAGGAAGGTATGACCGTGACACTCTTTGGACGGTGTGCAGGAGTACCTTATAACTGATTGCCTCTTTTCTTTCTTTGGCCTATGAATCGACCCATCTTTAGTGGAAGAAGCTGTGATCCAATTACCAAGATGCCGGTATCCCTAAGGCCGCGTACTACTATTCCTTTCTCGTATAATGCGTGTAGCCGGGGTAGGTATCAAGTACTAAGGCTAATTAATTGAATAGTTATATCTATAGATATTAAAAAGGGGGTCTTCTAGCTATAATTAAGTAGAAGAGTTATTACTTAGGTATAACTCTAGCTAGACTATTAGAAAGATATTATAAAGATATTATAAATCTATTAATAAATAGGAATAGTTATATAATAAATTAAGTAATCTTATTCTATATTCTAGATATATTTAGTAAACTATTAATTTAAGCTTATTATAACTAGTATAAAGTATTTATAATAAAGATATAATTTAATATTACCTCTTATATTAAAGAATTAAGATTAATAATAATAGTTATATTAAGGATCTACTATCTAAGATATAGTATATATAAATTATTAGCTATCTAGAATAGAAAATCTATAATATCTATTAAATTACTTAGTTTATAAGATCTAACTAGATTAGATATAGTATATCTAAAGATAAGTATTAAGATATTAAGATATAATTATATAAGAAAATCCTATATTTATAATAAGTTATAATAGTATTTAGAATATATCTAAGTAATAGTAATAGTATTAGATACTTAAAGATAAGTTATACCCCTTAATATTACTTCTTTATTATAAGTACTAAGATCTAGGAGTTAGTTTAATAAGATTTCTTAGGTAATACTATTAAAAACTTAAGTAATAAAGGTAGAGAGTAAATTATAATAACTTAATTAAATAAGTAGAAGTATAATAGACTATATAACTATATTTTATAAGCTACTTATTTAGAAGTATAAGGTAATTTCTACTAACTAATTAATATATTTACTAGATCTATTAGTTAAGAGGTAGTATACTATAATATAAACTTATTAAATAAGGTAGTTTATAATTTACTTAAGAGTTTATAGTCTCTATCTAAAATAATTTACTTAGAAAGACTCTAGCTAATTTTATAAAGTCTACTTACTAGAAAGATTTTATTATAATATAAGCTAAAACATTTATTATATTAAGTTGAAAGCTTTATATCTTAGTAAGTTTTAGAGTTTTTAAAAAGGTTTTATTAGTAATAATTAGAATTTAAGCTAAAAGGATTATATAACGCGTAGTAATAATATATATATATATAAATAATATAAGTATATTTAAAAATATCTAGTATTATAAAGTACTTTAATAAGCTAAGTAGCTAGTAGTACTAACTTAAAGAAGCTTAGCTATTAACTTACTAGTAGATAAAATAGTAGCTCTTAGCCTTAGAAAGCTAGATTTACTATAGAATATCTATATACTTTATAACTTACTATTATAATATATACTAGAGATATTTATAAAACTAATAATAATTATTATATTATTACTAAAAATAATTAGATATATAAGAAAATATTATTAGTAAGTAGATATTATAATAACTAATATTATTATAAACTAGTTTTACTATATAATAATAATAATAAGATAGAAGTAAACTAGGAACTTATATAGAAAATCTAAACTATTAAATCTATTAAAAGCGCTTTTTTCAGGTAAAATACTAGTAATAAATAGGAAAATTTCAGGGTTTTTTTAATTCTAGCTTAAAAGTTCTAAATATAGAAAATCTAGATTTAAGGCCTTAAAACCGTAATTTTCCTCTAGTACTAGGAAGAAATAGTACTAGCCGGAAAGATATAGGATAGTATAGGATATTTGTCTAGCTAGCTATCCTATAGTATAGTATAAGATTAGGGATTTTAGTCCTATCCCGTTCTAGAATAGTATGGGTTTTCGTGGGATAATCCTATAGGATAGGTTATTCGTAGGATTACTTACTAGGATAGGATATTTTTAGGATATCCCATTATTAGTAAGTATATAACATAGTATTTTAAAAAAATAAAATTCTAGAAATCTTTACTATCTAGAAAGCTATAACTAGAAAGCTGACTAGAAAGGTAAATATTAGCTTTCTAGTTAGCTTTCTAGTTATAACTTTCTATATAGTAAAGATTTCTAGAATTTTATCTTAAAAAATACTACGTTATATACTTACTAATAGTAAGATATTTTTAATAAACCCTACTATTATTAAAAATATCTAGAAATCTTTACTATCTAGAAAGTTATAACTAGAAAGCTGACTAGAAAGCTAATATTTACCTTTCTAGTTAGCTTTCTAGTTATAACTTTCTAGATAGTAAAGATTTCTAGAAAATACTACGTTATATACTTACTAATAGTAGGATATTTTAAAAATAGCTAGGAATCTTTACTATCTAGAAAGCTATAACTAGAAAGCTGACTAGAAAGCTAATATTTACCTTTCTAGTTAGCTTTCTAGTCATAGCTTTCTAGATAGTAAAGATTTCTAGATATTTTTAATAATAGTAGGGTTTATTAATAATATCTAGAAATCTTTATTATCTAGAAAGCTATAACTAGAAAGCTAACTAGAAAGGTAAATATTAGCTTTCTAGTTAACTTTCTAGTCATAGCTTTCTATATAATAAAGATTTCTAGAATATTTTTTTAGAAAATAGTACGTTATATACTTACTAATAATAGGATATCCTAGTAGGAATAGGATATCCTAGTAGGTCCTACGAAAATCCTATCCTACTAAAAAATCCCGTCCTATTCCCGTCTTATATCTTTCTAAAGATATGGGATTAGGACCTGATTTACCTATTCTATCCTACGGTCCTATACTATCCTACATGGGATATCCTGTAAGATATCCTATATCTTTCCGGCTAGTAAGAAATAGGAAGCTTACTAGAGTTATAATAGCTATATTATTAATACTAGTATAATACAAGCTTTAAATTCAGTTAATCTATATAATTTATATACGCGTAGAGTATCCCCCTCTTAGCCTAGCCTTGTATTCTATACCTATATTATATCTACTATTAATTCTTACTAAGTACTAGTACTATTAATTATTAATAAGACTTAATTACTTATTATAATTACTTAGTTAGTACTAGCTCTATATAGTTATTATATTATAGCTAATTAGTAGGACTTGTCCCCTATTAGTCCTATTACCTAGTATTTCTAAAAGTTACTATATATATATTTAGTAACTTATAGTATTATTCTAAGCTTTAAGGCTAGTATATAAGCGCGCTAGTTATATATATATAATATTTATATAATATATATATTTTTATATTTTACAAGCTTCCTAGTTTACTTATATAATTAGATATTTTAAGAGAGTCTTAAAAAAGGAGAGTAATAACTATAATAGCTATTACTACTAAATAAAAGAATAATAAAAGGAAGTATAACTTATAATATTTATAGCTATAAATAAAAAGAAGTAAAATTTATAATAGTTATTACTATAAATAAAAGAAATAAGAGGAAGTATAATATATAATAGTTATAACTAGAAAATAAAAGTAATAAGGTATTTTAAAAAATATCTCTAAGAAGAAGGACCTAGAACCTATTATAAGTAGAAAAATAGCTAATATAATAGAGACTTCTTTAAAAGAGGAGCTCTATAAAAAGTATAAGAAATAATAGAGAAAAGGACTAGATTTAACTTATAATAATTAGGAAATCTCCGCGTTAGATATAAATAGTAATAGCGAGGTTATAGTAGTAATAGCTTAAAGAGAGTATTAGTAATAAGCTCTTCTACTAAGAGAATAAGTAAGTAGTTATATCTATAAAGTCTTATTATTATTATCTTATTTCTAGATACCTTTTTAAACCTTTTTAACTTTCTAGATATCTAGTATAGCTATCGTATTATCTATTAGACCCCTAATACCGTTTAATAATTAGCGCGCGTAACAGTCTTGACGCTAGCTATAAGCAAGCTAGCGTCCTACCAACCCTGATCAGGGCGAAACGAAAAATATCTGTACTACCTCTACTACCATGCCAGATCCAATCACAAATTCAAGTGTTCTCGTGTCGTCCGCACATTAGTATATGGATCAATAGTGTTAAGGTCGTCCGACGCCTCACCGGGAGTCTCTGAATCGGCCCATAGGCCCAGCGAACCTACCGTACCACGACAATGATTCTCGAGTCCCCTTCGGAAGTCTGACTCTAAATCGATCAGGTTTGCCCGGCAGCCAATCAAAGAATTCGTGCGACGCACATTTAATTCCAAATGAAGCGTCCCGATATCCGGTGTACTGCTGTTTCAGCTTCTATTGGCCAAGGAAAAGCCGGAACTCTTTCTTTGTTGACAAGATGTGGGATACACGTACACACGATAATGAGCGAACTTAGTTGGGAATGCTAGGCAAGCAACCTTTTCACTCTTTGGTGTTGTACAAGCTCAATCTGCCCACCCTGTACGCCACATTCGGGTGGAAGTGCTATGAGGGATATCGTAGCTCTAGCCTTTATCGATCAGCGGACCCAACCTAGTATAATCCTTCTTCAAGGAGACCTGGAACCCTCCATTAGTTATGTATGTACCTCTGTTCCCGATTCCTTTGTTGTTTCTCCCGAATATTGGCCCGGACGGATGCACGATCGTGTACCAAGTGACGCAAAGGGAGCCTGTGCCGACATGCCTCGATCCTCTTCTCTCTCCGCTCCGGTCACACAATACCGACCTGAATGGATATGGCGAAACTTGTACCCAACTGCAGGTTGATATTCTTAAACAGGCCAGTCCATGTCGGAGATAGGGATTCGCCTGCCCCAGACCCTATCAATTGACTGATAGGTCTCTTTTACCTAACCAACACACGCGTCACATCGGGTTTCTGATGCGTTCGACCCGGCTATCGCTTTGTTGTTGAGTTATCGCCCCAGCTACATAGAGTTCCCAGCATTTCGGATCGTCTCCGTCAAATTGCCACTAAACTAAAGGTGGATTTGCTGGGTCTGCTGGTTCTTCTCGATCGGGTACCAGCGAAGATATATAAACCGCCTCTCCCTCCCTCTCCTCTGTTTATTTCCAGTCTCCTCATCAAACATCATACTCGATTCCAGATCATCAATCAACCATTCTAGGGTTGTCTTTGGAGAATATCAATAAAACATAAACATCCATCGATTGAACTCTCCTCATCCCCTACCACAATCACAAATCCCCGTCAAGATGGTTTGTGAAGCATGCAATGCCACGCCTCCAGCCTCTTCTTGTCCGGTTTGCAACGGAAACACCAAAGTTGATAAAGCCACCAAGACCACGGATCCAGTCAGCGCTGGGTCCGCCACGGCTAGCCCCCCTCATGCCTCCGATGAGGCTGGCCCTAAACACTCCGTCGACAACGAAAAGGGTGGTGACTCGGGCACGGTGGATCGTGAAGAGTCTTGTTCGGTGTGCCACGATGATGTGCGGCTTGAGAAAAATCAGAAGTGTATGGGCTGCGGCAGGGAAGGGCCTCCAGCGGATGCATGAGTCATCGGCGTTGGTACTGAGTTCACTAATCTCCCCCCTTTCGGCTGACACGGTTGACCATCTATGCAGGCAACTCAAAAGGCAATGAGAATTGTCAACGTCAACCGGCACTTGGGTTTACCTACGGTCATTGTTGAGGGATGGTGGCTTCACCTGGGAGTCTGATTGGGTGGTAGTTTTCCTGGCTAGAGATTGGACTTTCATAAAAATACAGAGAGGAGTGAACATGACGTTGATTTGGAAAGGGCTTGGTTCAGCTTGCGAGTTTATGAGATTGAAGGAGTGGTGTCCGAGATCACAGGGTTTAATAAAGCATCAAGCCACTTCGTTCAAGTCTTCTCTGTGTCTCCTAGCCATTATCCTTATCCCTGTTGGAAACGATGACAATTCCGCGGTTCCAGATAATGCGCATTGTAAAATCCCATTGGCTTGTAGTTCCCATACGTCCAAATGTGAGTAGCAACCATGACACAAGGTTTTCCCAACTTCTCGACAGTGTGTTTGCCTCATCCTTGCCTCACATACAACCGATACCTTCAACGACTTCTTGATCCTCCCTCTCCCCCGCATCTCCGGATAGTACGCTCAATCACCTATCTTGCAATTTCTCCCTCTTTCCTTAGTATATCTACCAATGATAAGAGACCTCCTCTAAATAACTTGCATGCAGTCTATGTTCATGATAATTGATTAATTCTTCAATACTGTTGTAGTCTCCTAAGTAGCGGGTATTAGTACACAAAATGATGATTGTGAATTACTTATAATCTAAGCAGCTTTTTACTGTCTCATGAGAGTAGATGATGGTTTTCTAGTCTGCAGTGGGAGAAACGATTGCGGCTTGGGAGAAACATTTGGATCAAATGCAGTGCTACAACATGGAATAAATTACTCACGAATCTTGTAATGGCTGCGTAGTGGATATGCCTTACGAGTTCACCGAGATAGCGGACATCAAGGTCATATTTGATATTATCATCCTCCGTGTCTAATTTGGGAGAAGATTCAAACATCCCAAGGATAATCTATCATCCACACCACGTTCTTCTCCAGCGCAAGCATCTTTTCAAAGCGGCCAGTGGACTCGACTCACTCTTTTCGGACGCTAAAGTGCAAAAACATCCTCTCTGGAACATCTACTCCCCAGGCCTCCGTATTTGAAATCCGATTGAAGATCTCAGGAGCCTTCTGCAACACAGCCTCTACGTGCCATGTTGTCTGCGTCTGCTTCCTAACCACCTCCCACAGATTCTGGAACGACTGAACATTATGGGCGTAGGCTCTTCCCTCTCCATTTCTCCCTACGACATACTCCCCAGCCTCCATCGTTCCAGTCGTCCAGCCGAAGATAAGTGCATTTGAATTTTCACCAAGGAAGCCAGCAAGGGTCTTAGCGATACGAATCTGCTGGTCAAAGCTGAAGACGTGGAAGAATGCGGAACAGTGTACGATATCAAAAGTCTTTTCCCCCATAGGCAAATTCTTGAGAGGATCATCTGCCCAGATGTTTCCAGTGACGAACGTCAAATCTGTTGTACGATCTTGGAAAAGATAAGAGCCAGCGTCAATCAGTCCTTGGCTCGAATCAACACCATACAGCTTCTTCGCGTTGACACCGTCGTAGGCTAGCTTCCGCAGATCTTGCCCTAAGCCGCATGCAAAGTCCAGCATTCGCTCGTTGTGGCTAGGGTCTGTAAGACGCTGGAGGATTTGGCGGTATATGGGGTGATGGACGATGCAGAACTCTAGGAAAAGCCACATCCCGATGCATGGGTATGGGTTCGTGGACCAGGCTTTCTCTCGCTTCCATGAGCGTTATCATATATTCGCATACTCTTGGGTGAAAAGGGTGATACTTACACTCGCATTGATGTGTTGGACTAGCTGTTCCCCATTTAAGCCTGTAAATTGCTCGAGCATTGGAAGTGCCATTGTGGGAATAGTGGAGAGGGTAATCGCAGGGTTGTACCAATCGGTATTTGAGGAAATATTATGCATGTCATCGTTGGCTGCGAAGCCGCTGTCAGAGTCGAGGGATTGCGAGACCAATGCCATGGTGATTGCTGCGAGGGTAGAAGATGTGATTGTCGATCGTGTGTTGTTTTAAATATGAGACAGTGTTTATGATTGAATGACGAGCTCTGGCTTGGCGGTAAGAAAGAATTGTGCTTGGGAGTGAAATCTTGGTCAAGATTGAAAATTGTTGATTTGCTCCGAGACAAGGATCTGACCGACAAGACCTAGGAAAGAGTCAATGGGGTTGCCAAGGACGTTCAGGATCTTCGAGGAGTGCTGAGAACAGATGCCATCATACCTAATAACAATGGACCTGTGACGTTTCCGTGCCTATTAGTTCAAGCAGAAGTCTACACTTATTAGCCATAGGATGTCAATAGAGAGTCTTTTTGTTACCAGCGAAAGGGTATCGGATATTGGTTAAAGGAGAGAAATTACGAAGTAAGTGTTATACGACAACGTTACACCGTCGAGGGATATCTATTCCGATACCGGTCTCCAAGGTCTCAGGTACGACGTCAAGAACCAAGACGGTATTGATCTGAGGTCCGTGGCGGGTTCTAAACGAATTTCGCGCTCGCGATTCAAGTGTTCCGATGTGATACGTTGGCCTCTTGCCTTAAGAGAGTCTGGGACGGATAGCTATTGGCCAGTCTCGCGGGTGGTACAATGATCCATGCTAGAGCGCAAAAAGTCCGCCCTCACTGTGCGACGTCTGCTACTGCGAAGAGCGTGTAAGAATCGCCCTCGTATCCGATCTTTGAGTTAGCACGTCAGCAAGCCTGTACCACGTACCTAGGTATACATGGGTATCCTTGAAGATCGGTGTGGCATCAATATGAGTCATCTGCTTGGCTCTCGAATCGCAAAAAGGAACCGAAGACCAGGTATTCCTGTAAGATGGAAGATTGTAGCTTCCAAGCTCGTTGAGATTCCCACGCATGAGGATTTCGACCTTGGCTTCGCTCTGTCGACAGTGCACCCCAGGTATACTTGATTTGCAAAGCAGACTCTAAAAGATACAGAGGAGATTCAAAAACGTGATGACTTGAATCTTGGCCTGAGCTGGTCTTAACATCTTAGGTCCGGCTGCATGATTTGTGACTGACCAGGCGACGTCAGTGGTTTCATGCTCTTTTTCTTTACATGCTTGAAAACGTCCAAGTTAGAGGCCATCACAATTATTCACTTGATGGAATCAACCGATTGACTAGAAGCATAATCCACTAGAGTTGAACGATACAAGTGAAGTGCCGGTGGAAGGTTAACAGTCTGCGGTCGTGACGTATCATCAACTACAGTCGTTTATATAATATAAGCGCGAGTGGGATAAGTGAACCTTATGAAATAAGATTTAAAAAGCTTAGAAATCAGTACTTTATAGATTTATAGTATAGAATAAGGTAGATATTTTCTAGAGGAGGCTTATAAGGGACTAGCCTTATAAGGCTAGACGGTTACTAACGGTTACTAATTAAACCCTTCTTAGAGGCGTACCCTTTCTTTATCCTAAGCTATTCCAATATCTCGGTGTAAAGTACTAGAGATCTTACCTAGAACAGGTGACCGCTCTAATGCTTGTTCAAATTCAGAAAGACCTCGAGCGCCTAGACGGCGGGTCTTCTGCATATATCTACGCCGTGAACGATCAGGTCGTTTTGAAATCACCTGTAACATTCGTCCCTCCAGCGGACGACTCCTCGCAGATCGCTCAGTACGAGTATGCTCTACACACAGTCTGTCATCATGAGGACATTGCGAACGAGCGCATCTTACTCAAACGTCTTGAACGAACCCCCCACACCAACATTCTGCAAGCGGTTTCTTTGGATCATCCCGAGGGTATATACCTCCGAAGACATATTCCACTTTCTAGACGCCTGCAGACCAAGAAGGCCGCTCAGTCTATTAGGATTGCTTGGTACAGAGACATGCTCCGTGCTCTTGTACACCTTCACAAACTCGAGATAGCCCACGCGGACGTCCGGCTGGATAATTTCCTGTGCCACTCGGAGGATGCGATCGTGCTCTGTGATTTTACCTGCTCGAGACCTTTCGGACAAGACAACCCATCGGCGACCTGCCCCTCGGAAAGTCTTAGGGTCAACGGCCATTCACAAATTGTATCAGACATCACAGACAGGTTCGCACTGGCCTCGGTCATGTTCGAGATTGAGACCGGTACAAAACCTGACCTTACCCTTGTCAACAATAACCTAGAACTCCCAGCCGTGAAAACCGGCAACAAGATCCTTGACTTGGTGATTGAAAAGGCCTGGCTTGCGAATTACGAGTCGACTATGGATATGCTTAGGGATATAGAATCTCTTTCCGGTCCCAGTGGGCCTGAAATTGGATCTGATCTACAGATGACAGCAATTGAGAGCTTGCAGAATCAGGTTAACGACTGGAGACGCATGCGGATACGAAAACACGGTAAGATATCCACTAGACAACGGCTTGTCTCTCGCTTACTGACGCTTCGACGAAGGTCAAGTATTCCATGGTCTGTGTGCAGAAGAACGAGTCAAAGCTCTCAGGCGGCGCCTGACATAGGCATAAGTTCAAGATTATAAGCACCAAACGGTATGTTAATGCTTTAAGGCTAAACTACGACCCTGCCTAGGCATACCGCCGGCTTAGGATTCCTGTCATCAGTTCCTTCCCCATCAACTATCTCAAGTTCTTCCGGCTAAAAACTGACAAGAGTCTTTAGTACAGCTATCAACACAACCCCCAGTCCTTTCAGTGTTTATACACACCGATCGTAAGCCGACAGAGGCTCATCCGCCATTTGAGGCTCCCGAGCACTGCGCACAATTATACATTCGATTGGTGCTGCTTCCCATATGTTTCTCTGGCCAAGGTTGGGGATACGCTTGACCGCAAGGTGCAGGATCTCGGCGCACGACCGTATGGCCACATTTATACTTAGTGGTATGGACTCTGATTTCACACATTGTTGGGTCTTAAAAGCAGTGTCACTGCAGATGTCAGCTATATCGAAACCTGGGGTAGAAACCATACTTGCCTAGATATGTAGTTGGTGCTGTCAAAGGACTTTGGTTTCTGCGCACACCCTGAGGGTGATAGAGATCTCCTGGCTGAGAATTGTGTATCAATCACTGGATGTGACTCACACCGGAAGGGGGCCTTGAGATTGGTGCCTAGAAGAAACGCCACCGGCCCCAGCCTTGTTAACTGGCGCTGAGAAGGCGACGAGAGTGTCATGGCGTCGAAGCGACAGGACGTCAGAGACGCAAGCCATGCATTAGTGGATAAAATACACTGGAAGACACTTGAGGTACCTAGCCTAGTTCCGCAGGGTAAATATAGATGACGTGTCTGCCTTATACCTTTAATAAATACTAAGACCTATCCTTTCCATCTCTTCACAAAACTGAAAAGTATCCTGCCTAAGCTTCGTTCTGATTTCAAAGGTTACCATTTCATCTGAACTTAACACCAGCAGATTAGCCGAATAGTTAAATAGGATGTCGTCCCAGCTGCCGGCTTTATTTCAGTCTCTCTCCATCCAGGGTGGTCTGTTAACCGGTCTCCAGCCCACTTTCCCGATGCAGAATATTCCTCGGTGCCGTCGATGTGACTACCAACCAAAGTATAGGAGTACAGTCTCATCAAATAATCCTAATGGTAACGCTGGTCGACCCTACTACTTTTACATCAAGTGTAAATTCAACAGAAGGTGCCGAGCTTCGAGAAATAGTTATAGGAGAGGTTAGATTAGTTAGGACGATGCTTATGGCGTTCGTCGAAGCAACCACAACTATGACTGTGGTATTGCGTGTCGACAAGACCGGGCTGGGGTGGATTCTTCTTATCCGGGTCGTGGCTTTTGGACTTGCGCATCCGGACAATGCTCGTACACTTCATTCCGACGGGACGGGCTCACAGACGACGAGGCAAGGTATGGTAGGGCAGCATCCGACGCCGGGTTTGTGCCATGGCTTGTTTAAACATAGCCAGTAGGTTATTTCATTTTTCTTTTGCGAAGACTGTAGATTTTATTTGACTTGCTCAACAGCGCCCTAGCATCTCCCAGGCAAATCTGTCCATGATGCGCTAAATATCGCTCTTATCTGCAGACTGAGAAATGAGACCGATAAGTTAGGCTTTGATGGGAGATCGGAAGTCTGGGAATAATATACCTCTGGTCACAGATAATGTACCAATTTGGAAAGTAACGGCTGTATGTTGATTGTTCTACACTGTGTCAGGCTGTTCCAGATGTAGAGCAGTAGAGGTATATTCGTTGCTTATAGGGACAGCCCGGTGACATAGATTATGGATACATTCTGGAGATCTAATTACTACATTCCAAATGGATCATGAAAGTGTTCGCGCTGAAATCCAGTCAATCACTGGTAGGGGTATCCTCTGCCACGAGAGGACGTGTAGCAGCCTTTGAACTGTATCGTCCGTACCTATAAGGCTACATCGATCTAGATGCGAGCATCAGACCGATGTGGTTACAATAGTAGTAGCCACCGCATATGAGAAAATTCCTTCTCCTTCCGTTGTTGAACAGGGTCGTGAAAAACCTTATTGAGGCTATTTGCTTGAGGCTAGGTATGTGTTCTTGAGGAAATTTAAGACGGCTATATCATATCACGTGCAGCCCAAGCTTCTTGTCGTGTCGGAGGGGTCGATGTTATTTCTGCCGCTTAGATGGCCGCCGGACTATCGAGAAGGTCGATAGCGGAGGTTAAGGCTCGATGTGCCAGGCGCTTTAGACCCTAGAGCTGAATGAACCAAGTCAGCAATCATGATCGAGTTCGATATCACACGTGTAGCAAGTGAGTGGATACAAGGGGGGTTGGCTTATGGCGGCGTCAGTCTCACGGCAAACTCGTCATGTCCATCCCTATTACCATTACCATTTCAACAGGAGGAGCATTGCACGGGCAGTGCGGCTCTTGCAATTACTGAGCTTGTAGGCGTCCATGTAACTCTTCCAGCGGTCTCAAGCGTTTGCGGACTAGAAGAATTTGTTGGATATCAGTATCAGCCCTACATGCTTGGCATGGACTGGAATAGCTCTACTTCTGGTCCAGCCCTACAGTCGTTTGCGAAGGCATTAGCTAGACGCTAGTAGGCCGTAATTCGTCGAAGATCCCTTACTAAAAATAGGTAGTAAGGCCTTAATAATATACGGTTATAATTATAACTTATAAACCCCTAGCTAGATATTAATTAAAGCTATAAATTATCTTATATATCTAACCCTTAGTATTTTCCTTATTACTTATTACCTATAGTCTTACTATTACTATAGTTCCTCCTATTACCCCTACTATTAGGGAGTATATTAGATATAAGTTTAAACTTAGCTATAATAATAAATAGATTATTATAATATATAAAGTTAGCCTTAGGATACTAAGGTATATAAGGAAGAGTTAGAAGGAGTAGGATATAATCTATATACCTTTTTATATACCTTAGCTAGGACGGAATTATATTATTAATAACCTATTATAAGAAGAGCTCTTAATCTACCTAGACTAGTAGCTAATAGCCTACCTTAATAAAATAGCCTAGTTCTTATATAATAAGTTTAAGGTTACTATTAATAAGTTAATAATCTAGTAGTATTTATAATAGCTAGGCTAGTTAAAGAAGAATATAAGGAAGATAGCTTAGTAATATAACTAAGACCTTAGGAACTTATAGTTTATATATCTAGCTAGCTAGTAAGCTAACTAGCTTATCTTCCTTAATAAGAGTACTATATATAAGTGTACTAGTAAGGGACTTTATTAGCCTTCTTTTAGTTATATCTTAATAGTAGTATCTAGGTAATAGGCGTTATAAATAGGTACTACTTATTTAAAATATTATATTAGATATAAAGCTTAAAATAGTTAAAGAGGTAGAGTATATTACCTATATTTATAATTAATAGCTACCTCTTATACCTTATATACTAGGGCTTAATTAGGGCTATTATATT
>JAABUN010004371.1_pt1 | contig 19430 bp, 18 predicted proteins | sample 5559311 | NCBI WGS metagenome assembly JAABUN01 (sample SAMN10711877, study PRJNA513370) | rock metagenome | isolation source: Antarctica rocks | place: Antarctica: Victoria Land, Siegfried Peak sud | reverse complement strand
TCGACTCGCAAACGCTCAGCAGGTGATACTCGTGACGCCACGGACGTAGGTCCTTCCTCGGGAGCTTGGTCGCTATCGAGGGAAACCTACGTCCGTGTCATTTACACCGGAGCTGGGACGCGACCCGGTCGGGGTGAGCAGCAGCTTGTCCATATCGTCCTCCGTGATCGCGAGGGCGTCCAGACATGCGTGCCCGGCCTGTCTCCTCGCTGGTGGTAAGTGCCGGCGCGCGGGGGTCTGTGACAAAAGATCTTGAACTTTCGCGTTCTCGACCCTTGCCGGTCTTCGAGCCGAGGAACCTGCCGAAAGCGGCCGGTCCCCACCGGCAAGGGCCGACACCCTTGCCGAAACGGCTTTGCCCCCCACGGGCAAGGGTTGCAACCCTTGCCCGACCAGGGTCCGCCCCCCACTCGGCCGGATCACCGTACCCTGCCCGGACGGGGTGCCGGCGCGGAGGCCGTCGGCCGCATCGAGGCGCCGAACGGCGGCTCAGGGGTCAGGGTCGGTCCCGGGCGGCCGGCTGTCGGCCACGCCATGCCCGGCGTCACCGTCCTGCCCTGGAGCCTGGCGTAGGCGGCGCCGCTGCGCCGGGCCTGCTCGGCCATGAGCAGCTCGGCGGCGCGTCGGGCGGCGGCGGCCTGGGCTGCTCGGCCCTGCTGCTCGCGCAACACGGCCAGGGTCAGGCTCAGCCGGCTGAGCTGGTCCAGGATCTGCAGGAGCCGGCGGGCGTCGGCGTTGCGGACGAACTCCATGCCCCGCAGCCCGCCGGCGGCGCGGCGGGTCCGCCGGGCCGGGCCGGTCGGGATCGGCGGTCGCCGGCGCAGCCCCCGGGCCGCCCGGTCATACGCATCGGCCGCCCGATGGATCGGCCCGGCCCCGGACCGCTCGGTCAGCCGGCCGACCGCGGCCAGGACCTCACTCGCGGCGACCGCAGCAGCCTCCGCCATCGCCCGCGCCGCCGGATCGCCACCAGCTGCGGCTCGCAGCTGCTCCTGCGCCCGGCCGATCGCCTGCCCGGCGGCGTCCCATAGCGCCTGCCGCTCGGCCGGAGCAAGCTCCAGGCCAGGCGTTCGGGCGCGGGCCGTCGTGTCCGTCGTGGCCGTCTGCCTGGCGTCGGTGCCTTCGCGGCACCAGCGGGCGGTCAGCTGCGGCAGGGTGAGGTCCGGGGCGAGCTTGCCGCCACCGAACCACACCGGCTCGACCCCAGCAGCATCGTCCGCGCCGGTGACGCGCAACGCAACGGCGTAACCGGTGACCTGCCCGGGGTCCAGGGTGCTCATCCGAAGCCGGACCAGGACCCCGTCGCGACTGAGCCGCTCGCTGAACATCTCGAAGCTGTTCGCGCCGGCCAGCGCCGCTCGGACCTTGGCGCGCAGCACGTCCCGGTCCGGACCCACCGGCGCCGGCCTGCCGGCTGCGGTGCGCTGCTCGACCTGACGGGCGTGGCGGCGCTGCTCGGCGCGGCTGGTCGGCCGGTCACCGGTCCGGTCCGCCGGCGAGGTCCGGGTCAGCCGGTAGCGGGCCTCCACAGCCAGGCTCGCCTCCCGGGCCCGGTAGAAGTCGTTGCGCGGCCACACCCGCTTGCCGTCCTGGCGGGCCAACGTCGCGACGACGTGGACGTGGTTGTCGGCGTGCCGGACCGCGACCCACCGCACGGCTTCCTCGTCACCTCGCGGTGCGAGGCCGATCCGGTGGACGAACTCGCTGATGACGTCGGCCCACTCGTCATCGGTGAGGGTCCGATCGGTCTCGGCCGCGCTGATCGCCAAATGGTAGACCGGCCGGACCTGCTTCCACTCTTGTTTGCCGACGCCGGCGGCGAGCAGGGGCGCGTTCAGCGCCGAGGCGAGCAGCCCTAGCTCGCGGCCGCCGCCGGCCTGTCGGGGTGGTTCCAAACCCTCCAGGCCGTCCCACGCGGCGATCAGATGCGCGTCGCTGTGCGGGGCGCTCAGACCGTGCTCTCCTGCCAGGCCCTCCCGGAACAGGTAGCCCAACAGCCGACGTACATCGCTGCCGCGCTGGCAGACCTTGCCGATCACCCCTGCCGCCCGAGTCAGCCTGCTCGGCCGGTGACCCGGCGGGTCGCGGCATCCGCGCTCAACACCGCCTGATGCGCCCCCGCGACCGCCCGCGACAGCCACACCGGGGCGTCGCCGGTGCTGTGCAGCGCAGCGACGGCCTGATTCACGTTCACCGCGTACCGGCGGATCGCCAACCGCAGCCGCAGCAGCTCGCCCAGCAGCTCGCGGTCCGCAGCCTGCGACGGAGGCGGTCCCTGCCCCGCGACCGACAGACCGGCACCGGCCAGGAACCCAGCGACGGTCAAGCCGACCCGCTCGGCCGCAGCGACGAGGGCGGCGTGCTCACGGTCGTCGTAACGAACCTTCACGACCCGGTCGCGTGCCGGGAACTAATGCCGCCGATGCCGCACCACCCTCGACGACGCTGCTGCCTCAGCGCCAGCAGCGGGGTCTGACGCCGCAGCGGCGTGCTCCCCTTCTTCTAGGTTCATGGCACCAGGAAAGAGGCCAAACGCGGCGACTTCCAGAGCTCCCGGCGGTCGTCGTCAAGATGTCATCCGCACCCGTCCACCCCTGTCCTGCGGGCCAGAACAGCCCCACGAAGCCAGGCTGCTGCGACCTCCGAGACCTCCGACGCGAGCCTCGACGTCGGGCCTGTCAGTCGTCGAGGGACAGGCGCAAGGTCCGGGACACCCGACAGCATCACCAGCGGATCGACGCGACCAAGGGAACGCACCAATCGACGCTCGCTGATCGCGCGGATGTCCTCACAGCAGGCGTAGGAGATCTCGTCCAGGGCGCTCTGCGTCGTGGCTTCCAGCTCGATCCGCGTCGGCAAGTCGTGCGACGTCCTCGTGATGGGCAGGACCGTCAAGGTGGGCGCGTGCCAGTTCCAGCCGTCCGCGAACACGACCAGCGGGCGGTCGGCCCTTGCCGTGGGCGTGGCCGACAGGAACGCCAAAGTCTGCCAGCCAGATCTGCCCTCGCCGGGCCTTACTCACGGCCGAGGCCGTCAGCGACCGCCAGCTCCCACACCGGGTCCTCGTCGAGCGTGACGGGGTGCTGCCTCAGGGCATCCTGGGTCTTGCGCCAGAACTCGGCCGTTTCCAACGCCTGCAGGGCCTCCTCGACGACCTCGCCGATCGACCTGCCGCGACTGGCAGCCAGAGCCGCGGCCCGCGCCCGCGTCACCTCCGACACCCGCAGCGTCGCCGCCACGGAGGAAGCGTACGAGCCTGTCCGCGCAATCGCATGCGCCCGATGGGCAGGCGCTGGGTGACGGCGGTCTCGCGCCCGCGGACTTGCGTCGAGAACGTGGCTCGCAGCCCAGCTTTTCCTGTGCTCGCCCGCGCCCGGGCGAGCACAGGACCCCACCTCGGCGACGGGGGCCAGGCCGGTCGCGCAGCGCACGGTCTGGCCCCCAGAGCCATAACTTGCTCGCACCGTGGGGGAGGTTCCGGGCAAGGGCGACGGCAGCGGGGGGTCGACGAGCTCCACGACGGAATGGCGTCGAGCCTCAAGTGCCGGGAGCAAGCCCCGCGGCCGGCGATCCGAGGGATCATGCGGCACCGCTCGACAGCTGGATGGCGGCCTCCGCGACGGGTGACACCTCGATTTCCGCGCCGGCAAGGGCCGCCAGAGCCTGGTTCAGCAGACGTTCAATGCCACTGGTGAAGGTTTCGCATTCGTTGCTGATCTTCGAGGCGTTCTTGTGGATCCCCCCGGCTGTCTTCTGGCTGCCTTCGATCTTCGCCAGCAGCCCCGATTGCCTCCTCGGCCTTCTCCTCGGCGGTGGCGATCTCGTGAGCCCCGCGGCGGGTGCTCGCTGCGATGGCGGTCGCACGCAGCAGCATGACCACGGTGCGCACTCATGGGCGGCGGAGAGCTCGACGGCGTCCGGCAGCTCGGCCCGCGCACCTCGGCGTACATGACCCGCAACCACCTGCCCGGCGACGGGACTCTCACGACCCTCGGCCGGGGCCAGTCCGCCAAGACGGCGTACAACGGCGTGGGCTTCGGCGTATCGGTGGACCCGGTCGCCATCAAGGTGACGACGACGCTGGGCGAGTTCACCTGGGGAGGGCTCGCGAGCACCGCGTTCTGGGTCGACCCAGGCTGACGGCGCACTTCTACACTCAACTCGGCCCCGTCTGCGACCTACCCGATCAGGACCGAGCTGCGGCAACTGGTGTACGCGGCGTTGGACCGAGGTCGGACCGCCCGGTCAGTACCCGAGAGTCGCGCGCAACGCCCGAGCGATGGCGTCGTGGCCAGCCTTCTTTGGGTGCACGTCCTGACGGCTCTCGCACATGAAGGTGTAGGTGCACACGAACGCATTCGGCGCAGGCTGGTCGTTGCCGAAGGCCACAAAGACGTCGACGAAACGCGCTCCGAGCTCTTGCGACACCAGTTGCGTGCGAGCGTTCAGCTCGATGAACACCGCTCGGCTCTCGGGCCGGGCAGCGCAGTCGTTCTGGTACGGGTGGTATATGCCCATCAGCACCAGGTCCCCAGTGCCGGCCAGTGCGGAGCGCAGCGCGGTCGCGGACCGGCGCAGGTCGGCCTCGAAGGCGTCGAGTGCCGCAGGAGCGGTTGTGGCGACACCGCAGCCGCCACCGGTCACGGCGAAAAGGTCGTTCGCGCCGAGCTGCACCGTCACTGGGCTGACCTGGCCGGGATGGGCGGCGATGAAGTCGACAGCCGCCTGGAGCTGCGCGCCGGTGTAGGGGTGCGCCACGGACATCGGGTACGGGCACCCCCCGTCGACGAACGTCCGGCTGCTCTCCCCGGCGCAGGCGTAGTCGACCAGGGTGGTCCCGACGAGACCTGCCGCATAGGTGTAGGGGTAGGCGTCGGTCACGATGCCGGTGGGCGAGCTCCCCTGCGCGATGGAGTCGCCGAGGGCGAGCACATAGGAACGCGGGCCGATCGCGCCACTGGGGGGCGGCGGTGTCGCCGTGGCCGTCGGGGAGGGGGTCGGGCTCGCCGTCGGCGCGGGCTTGTTCGCGCCCTTGCCCGACGGGGACTTGGGGGCAGCAACGGCTGGCGACGCGGCGAGTCCTGCGGCTGCGAGAACCGTTCCCGCAGTGAGCAATGATGCGAGCACGCGGACGACGCGGATCTGCATGACTCTCCTCCGCACCCGCTTCCGCGCGTACTCCAGGACGTGTTAAAACCGACGCGTCCGGTGGCCCAACATGCGGTGGCTGCTCGTCTCCTGCACACTGTAGGAGACACGCGCACCTGTCAAGTACCGGGTTTGACAGCAGTCCCGCAGTCGATCCCGTCAGGCGTAGATGCGCACGTAGTCCACCAGCATCTGCGCGGGGAACGGCGTCGTCGCGTCGGGCGCCCCGGGCCAGCTGCCCCCGACCGCCAGGTTGAGCAGGAAGTAGTGCGGCTTGTCGAAGGGCCACACGCCGCCGGTCGGCATGTCGGCCTTCCGCAGGACGCCCACGGTGATTCCGTCGACGCTGAAGCTGAGGGCATCTGGCCGCCAGTCGAGCACGTACAGGTGGTAGCCGTCCGCGAAGGTCTGCGCGCGGGGGAGCTCGGCGCCCAGTGACCAGTGCCCGCCGGTGGTCGTCGCGCCGTGGACGGTGGAGTGCACGGAGGTCGCGTCGTTAATGAGCTCGAACACGTCGATCTCTCCCCTAGCCGGCCACCCGAGCTTGGCCGTGTCCGTCCCGAGCAGCCACGCGGCTGGCCAGATCCCCTTTCCGCTGGGCACTTTCGCGCGCACCTCGACGCGACCATACGTGAAGGCGAAGCGATCGGCGGTCGTGATGCGGGCACTGGTGTACTCCGCGCCGTTGCTCCAGGCGTTCTGCAGCGACTCCTTGCGTGCGGTCAACCGCAGGGCACCCGCTCCGTCTGTGCTGGCGTTCTCCGAGCGCGCCTGGGTGTACTCCTGGAGCTCGCCGTCCCCCCAACCCAGGCCGCCCCAGTCGTACGTCCACCGGCTCGGGTCGGGCAGCGCGTTGAGGCCCCCTGAGAACTCGTCCGCCCAGACCGGCGCCGGTGCGGCCGCGGCCGTCACCGGGACCACCTCGAGGGCTGCGATGGACGGGACATCACGCACGCCGTTGAAGGTCACGTCCAGACGTCCGTCCGTCACTGTGGTGGTGAAGGTCCGGTCCACTGCCCTGTCCCGACCCCCGGCGGCGGCGAGCACGTCGAACGACGCGAGGACCCTGCGCCCCTCCAGTGAGACGTCGAACAGGCGCTTGCCTGCCGTCCGGAACGAGGTCTCGGCCATCTTGAAGGTCACGGCGTAGGTCCCGTCCGCCACCGGCACGGTGTAGGCCCGCATCCCTTCCCGGACTGAGCGGTAGAGCACCGGAGTCGTGGTCCCGGTGACGGTCCGAGGCGAGACGCGGACCTGGCCTCCGTCCGCGTACGTGTCCGCCGACCACGTGAGCCCTCCGACGGTGGTCGCCGTGCCACTGCCGGCGTCGATGCGCACCGCGGGCGTCGTCCCCTCCGCGGAAGCAGCGACGCCTGGAACGGCGGTCCCACTAATCGCCGTGACAAGCAGCATCGCCCCGATTGCGACCGATTTCCCCATGTCTGTCCCTCCTGAGCAGCCTGTGCGTCAGGTGGGGGGATCGGCAGGACGGGCTACGTGCTTTACACCTAACGGGTGACCAGACGAACGGCGCCCGAGTGGCCTCGCGCGGAGACCGGTCGGCGCGGCGACCTACCCGGCCCGGCGCTGCACAGAGCGCCGACGTGCGAGCAGGACCCGCCGGGCAGGTCGTTCGACCGCGTGGTGGAGGAGGACCGCGAAGACGCAGGAGAGCACGAGCGCGACGACGGACAGAGCCGCTCCGGCCAGCCCGGGCACCGCCTTCAGGTTGAGGATCACCATCTCGTGCACCAGGTAGAAGGCGTAGGACACCTCTCCGGCGTAAACGCCGGCGCGGGTCGTCAGCAGGCCCCGGCGACCCTGCAGGTCGTACTGGGCGGCGAGGACGATGACGACCAGGAACGAGGGAGCCAACGTGACGTCGCCGGATGGGAAGGGCAGGAGCAACGCCGTCGTCGCGGCAGACACGCCCGCGACCAGCGCCGCCAGCGGCAGGCGCAACCGCCAGCCATCTTTGACCGCCAGCGCAGCCACGAGACCGAGGACGAACTCCCCGGACCTCAGGATCGGGTTCGTGAAGGCTGCCGTCGCCGCGTGCCCGCCGACCTCGGCCAGGACGAGGACCACGGCCGACAGCACGGTGGACAAGATCAGGGCAAACGTCCACCGCCATGCCGAATGGCGCGGTCCGAGCAGTCGCAGGAGAAAGGGCATGGCCAGGTAGAACGCCGCCTCACAGCTCAACGACCAGGACACGCCGTTGAGGGCGAAGGCCACCTCCTCGTTCGGTGACCAGGCCTGCAGAAGGACGACGCTGGCGATAGCGCCTTCGAGCGTCACCGGGTACGCGGTCACCGGGACCAGCAAGCTCGCGATCAAGCAGACCAGGTACAGGGGGTATACCCGCGCGATGCGCCGCCAGTAGAACGGACCCGCGGCGGCGTCCGTTACCGTGGACCAGGCCAGGACGAAGCCCGACAGCACGAAGAAGAACGACACCCCGACGTAGCCGATGCGGGCCGGTTCGAACGCGAGCACGTCCCACCGCACGAGGTGGAAGCTGAAGACGCCCAGCGCCGCCAGCGCTCGCAGCGACGTGAGGCGCAACAGCACCGGAACCGCCGGCTTGACGCCCGGCACAGCCGGCGCGACCTGCAGGCCGGAGACGGGGTTGCCGATCATGCGCTCCGCCCGGAGTCCTCAAGCACCACAGGGACGTCGCCGGCATCGGCGGTCCGCGGAGGGGCACCGCCGTGCAGCGCGATGTGCAAGTACCAGCCGCAGAGCGCCGCCACGAACACGTTCGTGATCGCATAAGAAACCGCCGCACCGACAGGCCCGTAGGCATCGGCCAGCAGCCAGCACAGGCCGAGTGCCACGGGTGCGCGGACCGTCTCGACGAGCAGCAGGACGCGCAGGTCGCCGCGCACCCGCATCACCGCGGTCGCGCAGTCGATCACGACTCGCAGCGGCAGCGCGATCATCAGGACCCGCAGCACCGTCGTAGCCTCCTGCGCGTAGACCTCGCCGAACAGGCCCATGACGGGCGCTGCCAGCGCTACGAGGACCAGACAGCCTGCGGCGACCAGCGGGAGGACGCGCCCGAGCATCTGGCGGGTCAAGCTGCGTACCCGGGTGGTGTCGCCCCCTGCGCCCTCGACGGTCAGAGCGAGCCCCAGCGATGCCAGGGCGACCTCGAAGACGGTCAGGACCTGCCAGGCGACGAGGAAGTAGGCGCTGCCCAACGCCCCGACCTGCGCCAGGACGAGGACGGGGACCAGCCGGACCGCCAGCATGGACGCCGTCCCGCCCGGGAGGTCGTGCGCGACGAAGCGCACCACCTCGCGACCGTCGAGCCCTGCTTCACCATTCGCCCCCCCGCGCGCGGGGAGCAGGCGCAGGAACACCAGGCCCGTGACCAAGGGGATGAACAGCGCGGCGGGCGCGACCCAAGCGATCACGAGGGCCCCAGCGGGGAGCGCTGCTGCGAGCGGCAGCAGGACAACCAGCTTCACCACGCTGTAGGCGGCGTTCTCGTAGGCCACGAGCTCCGGACGCCGCAGGCCGACGAGGACGCTGTCCTGCAGGCCGAACAGCGCCCAGACGACTACTGACAGCACCGCCGTCGCGCCGACCCAGCCGGTCAGCCCGGACGCAGAACCGGCCACCAGAGCCCAGAGGCCCCAGCCGGCCGCGCAGACGACTGCGGCCGCCGTGACGGCGGTGTAGACCCGCGCGACGAAGGTCCGGCTGCCCGCGCCGGCGACCGGGAGGAAGCGGGGCAGCACCGTGTGCATGCTCAGCTGCGCAATCCACGCCAGCAGCATGACGACGTTGAGCGCGGCGCCCTCGACGCCGAGCACGTCTGGTGGCAGCAACCGAGCTGCCACGATCCAGAAGGCGAAGCCGACCGCCGCGTTCAGAAGCGTGCTGCCGCCGAGCCAGGAGGCGCTGCGGTACATCTGACGGACGTGGTCGGCGGCCGGTGCTCGTCCACCGCTCCTTCCGTGACGCCAGGTCCACATGCTCACGAGGCCGGCTCCGGAGCGCTGCGCGGCCTCATGCGGTACACGCGCACGTCGCTGTTCTCGTACACGAGACGGAAGGAGGACGACGAGGCGACTGCGTCCTCGATCTCGGCGAGCGGCACTGGCAGCGCCAAGTCGTAGGTACGGGCGTAGCGGAACTGGTTGGTGGAGAAGACGACGAAGCCGTCCCGTGCCTGAGCCCGTGTGTACGCCTCGATCTTGTCTGCGATGACGTCCGGACGCCTGTCGCCAGGCCGAAGGCCCACCTGCTCGGCCACGGAAGGAGTGCTGTCACCGGTCGGTCCTGCGGCCCGGTCGTACCTGGCGCTGACCCGCAACGGGAAGCCTGGAGCGCCGAGGACCACGACGTAGTCTGGCAAGTCTCGTGCATAGATCCACTCGCTTGCCGCCACCTCCGCCGGCCGAACCGCGTTGAGGTCCTCGTTGCCCAGGAAGCTGACGACGAACAGGCCGGTCAAGGAGACGAGTAGTACTGATGTCGCTCCGGCCATCACGGCACGCCAGCGCTCCACGGGCATCAGCAGCCAAGCCGCGGCAACGCAGAGCCATGGCAGGCTGAACAGGATCACGCGCAGTCGAGCTTCGCCACCGTAGCTCTGCACCAGGAGCAGCAGCAGAGGGCTGAAGGCGAGTAGGCCGACCAGGACCGCCTGGCTAATGTCGCTGCGCGCTCGCCGGAGCAGGCCCCCGAAGGCCAGCAGCCAAGGAAGCAGGGTCAGCAAGGTCGTCGCCTTGTCGCGGGCCAGCTTCTCGGGCAGCAGGGGAGCGTGGCTGTAGGTCACGGCCGCGTTCTCCACGGGATTGAAGCCCCCGAACAACGACTGGCTCTCGAGCAGGTAGCCGAGCTGCGGCAGGAGGTACGCGCCTGTGAGGAAACCCAGCGCCAGGACGGTCCGGCGCGGGCGGACGTAGCCGAAGAAGGTCGCCACCGACAGGGACAGCACGAGCAGGTAGGGCGTCAGCTGGTGCGTGACGACGATCGCGGTATGCAGGACCAGCACGGCAGCGACGGTGGCCCCCTGAGCGGCCGGCTGCCGAGCCTGCGCTGTGGAGCCCGATCGTCGTCGCACGACGCGTCGCAACACCCCCTCGAGGACCCGTCCGGGACGCGACGGCGGACCGGACAACCGGGAGACGACCACGATGACCATGCCCAGGCCGAGGGAAAACGCCAGGGCCTGCGGCGCGAAGTAGCCCTGGCCGACCCAGTTGCACACCGAGAACAAGCCGCTCGTTAGCACCGCCTGCTGCAGGCCGCCGCCCAGGACGCGCACCAGCGCGACCATCAGGACGGCGTTCAGCGCACCGAAGACGATCTCCGATCCACGCGCGAGGTCCAAGGGGTCTAGGCCGGTCCCCCGGCTGAGCGCCGCCACCAGCGCGAAGAAGCCGGGCCACCGGTGATAGATGTCCACGTAGCGGTCGACAGCCTCGTTCTCGAGGATGTACCTGGCAACACCGACGTGCTTGAAGGCCCAGTAGTAGCGCGCTGTCGGATCGACCAGCGGAGCAGTGCCGTAGAGCACGAGGACGAGCCCGCTCAGATGTGCCACCAGCAGTCCCGCGGACGCCGAGCGCGCCTGGCAGAGGACCCCTAGTCCCAGCAGGAGGGCGCTCAGCCCGACGTACCAGGACCAGGGCAGTTCAGCAACGAGTCCCCAGGGTCCGAGGTCGCCGACGTCGACCGACCGGAGACTCAGGAGTGACACGACCACTGCGGTGGCGGGAAGGAGGATCCAGGCATACGCCGTCGGCCTGACCTCCACCGGGGTTCCGGTGGCGCGACCCTCTTCCTGCAGCACGGCGGCGGGCGTCACGCCGTGCCGTCCTGCCGCTCTGCCGCGACGCGTCGCGCGCGGGCGTAGAGGAACGGACCGGCCACCATCCCCCGCAACTCGTGCATGAGCAGCCCAGACGGCAAGCGCGCTTGCTCCCCCGACTGCTCCCTCGCCGAGGTGCGGGTGCTACGGCGCACACCGGTGAGGTGCACCGCCCCGACGGGAACTCGACGAAGGACCTCCCGCCGTGTAGCTGGATCGGCGAGGTGCTTGGCGACGAAGGCGGTCAGGCCAGTGCCGTAGGCGTGCATCTGCCTGCGGAGTTCGTCCGTCTCGGACCGGTGGTAGTGCCAGACGAGAGCGGACGGCTCGTACGCCAGCGCGAACCCCTCGAGGAGCAGTCGGACGAAGGCGTCCAGGTCTTCGCCTCCAGCCGTGAGGCTGCCGGCGCCGAGTGCTTCGTCGAACCCTCCTAGGTCCCGCAGCACCGACGTCCGGAAGCCGAAGTTGGCACCCGTGCCGAACAGACCCGGCTGATAGGGGAACAGCGGGTCGCTCGCGCTGGACGAGCTGGTGTGGAACAGCCTCGGCGCACAGCTGTCGGACCAGGAGACGCGGGCGTCGAAGTACCGCTCCGCGGCGGTGTCGAGGGAAGCACTCGCCACAAGACCTGTGACGCAGGCGACGTCGTCCCGACGCAGGAAACCGCGCGCTAGCCCGGTCGCCCAGCCCGGATCCACGACGACGTCGTCGTCGGTGTAAGCGATGACTTCGCTGTGCGCTTCGGCCAACCCTCGGTTGCGGGCAGCGGACAAGCCAGGCCGCAGCTCCCGGACGTAGCTGAGTCGCTCGTCACGCTGCATCTCCGCCTCGACCAGGCGTTGGGTCGCATCGTCGCTCGGGGCGTTGTCGACGATGAGCAGGTGGAGTCTCGGATGGTGGAGGACACGCAGGTGCGTCAGACAGCGACGCAGCACGTCGGCCCGGTTCCGGGTGCAGACGACCACCGTGACGCCCACGTCCGGGACGGTCGAGGCGGGGCAGCCGGCCGCGGGACCTAGCAGTGCGGTGTCCACCGGAGACTGCGCGCCCGGACCTCGTGCCTCGCCGGGACCTCGTGGCTCGCCGGCCAGGTGCTGCGCGATCCTCGACTGCAGCCCATCCCTGGCCTGACGTGTGACGTCCGCAACGCTGACGATGCCGTCGACCACGGGAACTCGGACGAAGCCGACCGGATCACCGTGGAGGCGGACGAGGATTCGTGCCGTTCGGTAGCGCTGACCGCCAGGCACGGTCAGCGAGGCGCTCGAGCCGGAGAGCTCGAGCTCCGCGGACCAGACTGCACCGTTCCGGTCGGCAGGGTCAGGGGTCACGAAGGATCTCCGAGCGCACGTGAGCGACCGGAGTGCGGAGGCCGTCGATAGCGAACTGCAGGCGCCGCAGGTGCACGATGACCGCCGGCAGCAACGCGACGAGCGCCGCACGTCCGGGGGTCCAGACTCCGAGAGCGAGCAACCCCGTGCCGACAATGACGTGCACGGCCAGGCTCATCGTCACGACCAAGGCAGCCGAGGCCCACCGGTCCGACACCGACAGGAACGACGTGAGAGCGCTACCTGGGACCACCGCGGCGACCGCGAGGACCGCGGCGACTCGCAGCCCGCCGCCGACCTGGAGCACTGCCAGAACCGAGGCCGCCAGCACCAGAGCGAGAGGGAGGAAGTCGCGGACGAGGGCGTCCGGCTCCCGTCGGGCCGCGTCGGACGAGACACTGGACCGGACGATGATGTGGCGGCCGCGCCCGGACGAAGGCCGGATCACGTGCCGCGGCGCCCGATGAGCCGCGTCCGTCACGTCAGCGCCGACGCCCACAGCGAATCCCCGTGGCTGAGCGGCGGGTGGTCGGGAGAGCTGCTCGGCGTAATGGTCAGCCTTCACAGGTCGAGTCGGTGGCGGCTTGGGTTCAACTGGTCGTCGCAACACCGGGGGGTGCGGTCGACAATAGTTCGTTTTAGGACCTCAGCTGGTGTCCTCCAGCCCAGGGTCTTCCTGGGTCGTCTGTTCAGGGCGGAGGCCGCGGCCGCCAGCTTCGCGCTCCTTCCGTTGACTGACCGCACGCATTCAGCGGCACGCGGCTCCTCCGCCCGTTGCGCAGGACGGCAACCGCAGCGAGCAGGCAGAGGAGCGCCAGGTGGGGGCCGTACGGCAGACGGACGTGCTCCGTGCTCAAGGGCCACAGCAAGGGCACCCCGGGACCGGTCGACAGGTCCCGTAGGAGGTGGAGTCCGATCCCGGCCGCTGCGGCGAGGAGGACAGGACGGGCGCGTCGCAGCCAGACTGCGGCGAGCGCCAGCAGCACGACGGTGCTCACGGAGTGCGACGCGGGACGACCGCCCTCGGCCGCCCCGGGCACCCCTGCGTACAGGGGCAGGTGGTCGAGATCGATGGCCACCGACGCGAGCAGCGTTGTGGCGACCTCGACCCTGTGTCGGTCCAGGCGTGCAGGTCCTGCGACGGCGAGCAGGACGAGGAGGGCCGTCGACAGGTGCGCCACCTCGTCCGTGACGCCGTCCACGAGGAGCCCGAGCGTGGCTGATGCGCGGAAGGTGTCGAGGACCGCGACACCGACGAGCAGTACGACAGCGAGGCAGGGGCACCGCATGACGCGCGTACGAAGGTCGTGCAGGTAAGCAGCGACCTTGACGCCGTCCCTTCTCCTGCTGCTCACGTCCTCGCGGGCAGGCAGCGGAGCCGAAGTCCCGGACGCACCCTCCGCCACACGTAGGCGAATGCCGTCAGCGCGAAGCCCTCGCACACCGCCCAGGCCCGCCGTGCGCCTGACCGGTCACCGGCGATCGCCTGCCGGACCCCCAAGGCAACGCCGGAGGGCAGTGTCCGCGTGGTGTACGTCCGCTCGGTGGACAGCGCCTCTTGAGGACCGGCCAAGTCGCTGACGAGGGCCTTCGAGCGTCCCTCCGCACGGCACCGCTCACGGAAGTAGGACCGGGTCACGCGCTGCGGAGTGACCGCGTGATGGACGACAGCTGAGGGCTCGAGCAGGATCCGCCCGCCCGGCGATGCCTGGACTGCACGCAAGGACAACTCGGTCTCCTCGCACCCGGCCGCGTCCTTGCCGACCCGGCCGATGCTGAGGTCGAAGCCGCCGGTGCGCTCGAACACGGAGCGTCGGAAGCTCATGTTGGCGCCGATGCCGTTGCGGACCTGCGCCCGTTGCGTCGGCTGCCCCCGGTAGCTGCACCCGACGACCCAGAGGAACTCCTCCGGGAACCAGTCCGGACGCGGAGCCCGCCACTCCGGCACCACGAGTCCCCCCACGCCGACGACGGTCTCGTCGGTGTAGGCGGCGAGCATCTCGGCGGCCCAGGTCGGATCAGCGGCGGCGTCATCGTCGAGGAACGCAACGACGTCCCCGGTGCATGCCGCGACGCCCGTGTTGCGCCCGGCGGAAAGCCCCATTGGTCCTGCGTTCGGCAGCACGACGGCGCCGGCGAACGACTCCCGCGCCCGCTGGACAAGCTCGTCGTTGTGGTCGACTACGACCACGACCTCGTGCACGGGCACGCTCTGCCGCTGGACGCTTCGGACGGCCGCACAGAGGTCGTCCCACCGCTCGAGCGTGTAGGCGCAGATGACGACGGACAAGGACGGCACACCACCATGCTAGTCCGCGTGGTGACGCCTTCCGCTCGGTAAACAGTGTACGTCCGAGCAACAGCCGGACCGGGTGACCGGGCCTCCCTCAGGCTCCGCCGAGCACCGAGCAGCACCCGACCGGGTACGCGGGATCGAGTGATTGGGTGCATGCTGAGGCTGTGTCGGCGAATCGACGGTCAGCTCGCCGCTCACCTGGCGAGTACTGGCCGGCGCTGACCCGAGCAGGGCGCGCACGGCTCCGTGACCGGCGCCTGTCCGACATCCGAGCATTCGCTGACTCCAACGGCTGGCACGTCCTCGGGCTGCACCAGGACCTGTCCGTCCGCCACCCCGTGCCTCCGCTCCTTGGGGCCGTGAGCGCACAGGATGAGCTGGCCGTGGCAGGAACGTGGGAGCAGTGGCCGGCACTGGTCGCGTCGGTCCTCGTCCAACCGACGCAACGCCCGGGCAGCCCCAAGCAGCGGGACCTCGTCGTGCAACTCACGACGCTCGACACCGGACCGCTGCCCGGCCAGTTCACAGCGGCGGTGCACGGCGACGGCGCCGAGGTGGTCGGACTCAATCGCCCGGGGGCCCTCACGGCGGAAGCCTTGCGGTCCTGGCTCGATGATGCGCTCGTGGCGGGCACGCTGCAGCCAGGAGACCACATGGCGGCTGACGAGGTGGACCTGCTGCACACGCGGTCGCTGGGCGACGGCAGAGCCCGGATCGACCTCGAGAGTCCTTTGCACGCACTGGCATCGCTCGCGCGGCTGCTGAAGGCCGACCGACGGTTCGGCCAGCTGTGAGGCAAGTCACCGAAGCTTCCTTGCGGAGAGGAATTAACCGGGGCTTCATCCGGAATGCTGGACGTGGGCCCATTTGTACGTAATTCTGGCCAGCAGCGGCAGCGTTGCTGCTACAAGCACAGGGTGAGCGTTGATCCGTCGGGCGACATCGGTCGCCAAGGCCCGGCGGGGAGCAGAGGCGAGACCGGGCCCTTCGGAGCACAGCCCCCTCTCCTGAGCCTGGAGCCACTTCATGTCGCGCGACGTCGTTATCGATCTGGACCGCCGCACCACCACCGAACGCCGGCGCAAGCCACGGGTCAGCGTGATCGTCCCGACCTTCAACGAAGCGGCGAACCTGCCGCACGTGTTCGCACTGCTGCCCGAGGACGTGTTCGAAGTCATCGTCGTCGACGGCCGCTCCACCGACGGCACCCTCGAGGTCGCGAAGTCGTTGCGCCCCGACGTGCGGATTGTGCTGCAGAACCGCCGCGGCAAGGGCAACGCCATGGCCTGCGGCTTCGCCGCCGTCCGCGGTGACATCGTGGTCATGCTCGACGCCGACGGCAGCGCCGACCCCCGCGAGATCCCCCTCTACGTCGATGCGCTCGTGCGCGGCGCGGACTTCGCCAAGGGCACCCGCTTCGCCACCGGCGGCGGCAGCAGCGACATCACCCCCCTGCGGGCCTGGGGCAACCGCTGCCTCAACCGCACCGCCAATGTCCTGTTCGGCACCGGCTACACCGACCTGTGCTACGGCTACAACGCGTTCTGGACCTCCTGCCTGCCCGCCCTCGAGCTCGACGCCGACGGCGACGCCCAGGACCGCAAGCTGTGGGGCGACGGCTTCGAGATCGAGACGATCATCAACACCCGCATCGCCAAGGCCAACCTGCGCATCGTCGAAGTCCCCAGCTACGAGTTCGACCGCATTCACGGCCAGAGCAACCTCAACACCTGGCGCGACGGCACCCGCGTCCTGCGCGCCCTGCTCGTCGAACGCATCAACCGCAAGGGCCGTCACCACGACACCGGACGCCACACGCTGGCCGATGTCACCGGCACCGGCACGACCACCTCGGTCACGGAACGGACCTCCGGGCGCCGCAGGGTCGTCCGCGCCGGCTGAGCGCAAACCGGCTCAGGACCTCGCTGCGCCTACGGTCGTCGGCGTCTGGTCGAGTTGTGCCTGCCCTTCCCTGTGGACGGCCCTTCCTCTGTGGACGCGCTCGACCGATCGCGTCGCTGACGAGCAGCCCGCTCGCGCACGCGGACCGGTGAGCGACGGCATCGCCCGTGCGGCGCTGCTCCGCTGAACCGGACGTCGTCGGCGGTCGGACCGGTCGGCGAGGCTGGTGCAGCACATCGGCCGAGACCCTGACGCGACGCACGACCGGACCCCCGACGGCTGACTCGGAGCTCGCCGTGTTCTCGCACGCCACCCCTGGCCCACCAGCCGTCCCCTCCCCGGATGCGCCTTGAAGCGTGCCGGGACTCCCGAAGTTTGCTCGCGAGCGGATCGACGACGGGGTGAGCCGAGGCCGTAAGCCCCCTCCGCAAGTGGCAGCCAAGTTGGCAGCCAATGGGACGGAAAATGGTGGATCCGGCCGGACGCCACCGGAAGCGATCATGCCGCCGACCTGTAGGTATGCACATCAGTGGATGTCTACGGACCACCCCTTGATCGCTCTGAAAAGCGTGTGGGCGGCGGTTCGAGCCCGCCCCTGACCACCCCCTCGTACTGCCTTTGACCTGGGAAATAGGGTCCGCGGCCCTCCCGGCCGTCAAGGGCCGAGCCCAATTGGCAGCCAGATGGCAGGCAACGCTCACGGCAGCTTCCGCCGCACACCGCCCACCGACACCTGGTTCTCCCCATAGGGCGAACGCCATCAGCTCTGCCGCCTCACTGTTGAGCTCACCCGCCGCACACCCGCATTCACGACGGGCCGGTCCATGGCTCCTTACGCGTCATGGGCGGTGGACCAGCCCGGCTGCCTGGACGCTGCCGCCCGTCCGCCCGCAGGCATCCCCGCAGCCACGAAGGGCCGGTCCGTCGCGCTGAGCAGCGACCGCCGCGTCACAGGTCGACATCGGAGCTGGGGCAGCGCCAGGAGGCCAGCGCCAGGCCCACCCGCCCCGCGACCTCGGTCAGGACCACCTTGTCCTCCCAGGCGGCACGAGCCGCCCGCTCGTCCAGCTGCCACCACAGGTTCTCCAGCACCTGCTGCAGGTCGCAGTCCGGTCCCGCCCGTGGCTCGACCGGGAACACGTGCGGGCCGCGCAACGGCGCCCACGCCCGCAGCGCGTCGACGAGCAGGACTCCCACCCTGGCCGGCACGTCCGCGTCCAAGGCCAGCCACGCCAGCACCGCATGCTGCTGCTGGTCGGTCGGTGGTGGGTCCGAGGGCCACTGCTCGGCCGGCGGCGCTGGGTCGGGTCGTGCTCCATCGGCTGCTCCCCCTTCGACGACGTGACCCCTCACTGTCAGCGCTGACCGACCGGGAGGGTCGAAGACCGGCGAGATCGGTGGACAAGACGCGTCCGCGCACAGCAAGCCTTGACCGCCTTCCCGCAGCCGAGCTCGGGCTGCGGCAGGGCTGGGCGCCCGGTCTTGCCCGTGGGGCAGCCAGCCAGGATCGGGGCGCTGCCGCCCTTGCCCGTGGAGCGTGAGCCCTTGCCCACGGCCGCTACTACGACCCGAAGTGGGGCAGGGCCCCGCCCCCGACCGGCGCCGCCCGGCCGCATCCGACCGAACGGCGCCAACGTCCCTTGCCCGCGTTCCCGGCAAGTCTTGCCCGCGGACGCCGGAGTCTTGCCCGCGGAAGAAGGTGGACGCGGTCCTGTCACAGCAAGGGGTCAGACCGCACCTACAACAGGTAGAGGCCGCGATCGGCGCGACGCTCCCCGTCTCCGCGAGGTACCCGATGAACAAGCTCCTGCTCACCCCGGCCGAAGCAGCCAAGGTCCTTGGCATCGGCCGCTCCAAGACCTACCAGCTCCTGCAGAGCGGCCAACTCCAATCCGTGCACATCGGCAGCTGCCGCCGCATCCCGCTGCAGGCCGTCCACAACTTCCTCGCCGAACTCACCCGCGGCCGCTGATCACTGCGACAGTCGACACCAGAAGGAAGGATCGACTCATGCGAATCGATGGCGAACGGCGCACGCGACCGTGTCACGGTCTACCGGCTAAACGTGCAGAGGACCGGGAGGCTGGCGGTGGCAAGTAGGCGAGCTGCCGGTGAGGGGTCGGTCCACAAGCGCAAGCAGGGCGGCTGGCAGGGCTCGACCACGGTCGGGATCGTCGCCGGCCAGCGCCGGCGCAAGACGGTGTACGGCGCGACGCAGCGCGAGGTGCTGGAGAAGCTGGCAGCGATCCGGCGGACGCTGGACTCCGGGCTGCCCGTCGGCACGGGCAGGCCGCTGACCCTCGCCGAGTACCTGGAGGCATGGCTGAGCGACACGCTGCCCAGCACGGTCCGGCCGTCGACAGCCGCGTCGTACACCAGCCTGACGCGACAGCACATCGTCCCGGGACTCGGCCACCACCGGCTCGACAAGCTCACGGCGGTACACATCCGTGCGTTCCTCAAGGGCAAGGGCTCGGAGACCAGCGCCCGGACCGGGCGGCCGTTGTCCGCCCGCACGATCCAGTACCTGCACGCCGTCCTGCGTCTCGCGCTGGAGCAGGCGCGGCGGGACGACCTGGTGGTGCGGAACGTCGCCGGCCTCGTCGCCGGGCCGAGGGTGCAGCGCGTCGAGATCAAACCGCTGACTCCTGACGAGGCCGCGCAGCTGTTCGCCCACGCCGCCAGCGATCGGCTCGCTCCGTTGTGGCTTCTCGTGACCGCGCTCGGCCTGCGCCGAGGCGAGGCGCTGGCATTGCATTGGCAGGACGTCGACCTCGAGCGTGGGCACCTGCAGGTGAAGGCGACCATGCAGCGCCTCGGCGGCTCGCTCGTCCGTGAGCAGATGCCAAAGACGAAGAGCAGCCGCCGCGCGCTCCCTCTGCCGCAGCTGGTCGTCGAAGCACTGCGGACGCACCGGGCGAGC
>JAABUN010004370.1_pt1 | contig 19435 bp, 17 predicted proteins | sample 5559311 | NCBI WGS metagenome assembly JAABUN01 (sample SAMN10711877, study PRJNA513370) | rock metagenome | isolation source: Antarctica rocks | place: Antarctica: Victoria Land, Siegfried Peak sud | reverse complement strand
GCGGGCGTCGCCGACTGGAACCGCCGTCCGACCCCCTTCCTCTGGGGCCGCCCACCGAAGACACGACGCCTGTTCAGGCGCAAATATGTCTACCGGATTTGAGGAACGACGCACTAAGAGTTCCTGGAATGAAATCTGGACCCGACCGGTCGAGCGGCAAATTCGTGAGGAGTTGGCGTTCTATCGGGAAGAGTTCCCGCTTATCCTCGAAGATCTGACTGCTTTCCCGCCTGACACGCCGATCGTTGCCGAAGGGACAGCGTTACTGCCCGAACTCGTTGCTCCGCTACTGCAAGGCCAGTGTCAGGCTATCTGGCTCGTGCCGACCGCTGCATTTCAGCGTGAGCATTATGTGCGTCGTCCCTGGCTGGACGATATTCTGCGGCAGTGTGCCGACCCCGCGCTGGCTTTCGACAACTGGATGCGGCGGGATATTGGATTTGCCGATGTTGTAGAAGGGAGCGCGCGAGCGCTCGGTTTGCCCGTAATCCGGGTCGATGGTAAGGAGGATGCGGAGGAAGTGCTTACGCGAGTGTGCGGTGCCCTGCGACTGTCGTCGCAATAATCATTCGTCTTTATCGAGCATTTTGGTGGCAGCGGTAGGTCTGATAAACCACCGCTGCCACCAAACGTGTGCAGACAACCCGGTGCTCTGTGACGAGCTACGTAAGGCTGCGAGATTCGGCCCTACAAAATGTAGTTGCTCAGATCCTCGTCCTCGACCAGATCGCCGAGGCGTTCGCGGACGAATGCGGCGTCGATCGTAACCGTCTCGCCGGAGCGTGTTGGGGCCTCGAACGAGAGGTCTTCCAGCGTTCGTTCCATGATCGTCGCGAGGCGACGCGCGCCGATATCTTCCTGGCGCTCGTTGAGGGTCGCGGCGAGCGCGGCGATCTCGTGCAGGGCGTCATCGGCGAGGACGAGGGTTACGCCCTCCGTGGCGAGAAGCGCCGTATATTGTCGCGAGAGCGAGTTGGCCGGTTCGGTGAGGATCGCATACAGGGCTTCTTCATCGAGCGGATCGAGTTCGACGCGCAGCGGGAAACGGCCCTGAAACTCGGGGATGAGATCGGACGGCTTGACGCCGTTGAACGCCCCCGCGCCGATGAAGAGGATGTGATCGGTCTTGATCGGGCCGTAGCGGGTCGTGACCGTCGCCCCTTCGACGATCGGCAGGAGATCGCGCTGCACCCCTTCGTCCGAGACGTTGGGGCCGCTCTCGCCGCCATCGCCGACGATCTTGTCGACCTCATCGAGGAAGACGATCCCGCCATCCTCGACGCGCCGGATCGCCTCATCGAGGACGCCGTCCCAATCGATCAGCCGGTCGGCCTCCTCTTCGGTCAGGACACGTCGCGCATCGGCGACCGGCAGGCGGCGCACACGCCGCTCCGGGCCGAGCTGCGGGAAGGGGCGACGACCGCGCCCCGCTGGCTCGACCGCCTCGTGGCCGTCCCCTTCGTGGAAGTCGAACGGATCGGGCGGGGCGACCTCCACCTCGATCTCGACCATCTCGCTTTCCAACTGCTTGTCGCGGAGTTGTACCAGGATTCCCTGGCGCTGCTGTCGTCGGGCCTCGGCGCTGACGCCGGGCTGCTCGGCCACCGCCGGGGCAGCGGCACCGCGTCGTCCGCGTCGTGCTGCCGCGCTGCGGCGGGTGGGACTGATCCCTTCGCGCTGCTGGAGGATGTAGGTCGCCAGGCGCTCTTCTGCGGCGCGTTCGGCCTCGACGCGCACATCCTCGAACTGCCGCGCATCGACCTGATCGACGCTGACTTCGAGGAGATCGCGGATGATCGACTCGACATCGCGCCCGACGAAGCCGACCTCGGTGAAGCGCGTCGCCTCAACCTTGATGAATGGCGCATCGACAATCTTAGCGACCCGCCGCGCGATCTCGGTTTTCCCCACCCCGGTCGGGCCGATCAGCAAGATATTTTTGGGGCTGACCTCGTCGCGCAGGTCCTCGGGCAACAGGGCGCGGCGCATCCGCGAGCGCAGCGCGACCGCGATGGCGCGCTTGGCGTCACGCTGCCCGATGATGTATTTGTCGAGTGCGGCGACGATCTCCGCCGGAGTCAGGCTATCCATCGTGCGTTGCGCTCCGTGATGCGGTACAGGGCGAAAGGATGCCATGCTGTGCCGGGTGATAAGCTATCAGCCAGGTTCTGTTGACGAGAATGGGTAGACTCCTCCTCAAGTAAGCTCGTCAACAGAACCTAAGAAACGTCAGCAGATGCGTCGTCTTTGTCTGCTGGCTCATCGCCGGATTGTACCGCATCGCTGGCGGCATCGAGCGATTCGATCAGCAAGGTATCGTTGGTGTAGATGCAGATTCGCGCGGTGATCCGCATCGCGGCCTCCACGATCGCGCGGGCATCCATCTCGGTATGTTCGAGGAGCGCCTTGGCGGCGGCATAGGCGAACGTGCCGCCCGCGCCGATCGCGATTGCGCCGTCATCCGGCTCCAACACGTCGCCGTCACCAGACAGAAGGAGCAGGGTATCGCTATCGGCGATGATCAACTCGGCTTCGAGGTGGCGGGTCGCCCGATCGGTGCGCCAGTCTTTTGCCGTCTCGACCGCCGCCTTGCGGAGATTGCCGCGCCAGGTCTCGAGTTGGCTCTCGAAGCGATCGATCAACGTCAGCGCGTCGGCGGCGGCACCGGCGAAACCCGCCAGCACCTGCCCATCGTGCAATCGCCGCACCTTACGCGCCCCGTGCTTGACGATCACGTCACCTAGCGTCACCTGACCATCACCGGCGAGCGCCACTTTCCCATCGCGCTTGACCGCGAGGATCGTCGTTGCATGTGGCCGCAGGGCGGGAGAAGGCATTGCTAGTGGTGTCCTTACGAGTCGGCAGTCGGCAGTCGGTAGTGGCTGGGCGGTGGGGCTGCTACCTCTGCGCCAGCCACGAACCTCTACTAGCGACTACCGACTACCGACTGAATACTAATCCGCCGTCACTAACTCTTGCTCGGCGTTGGCCGTCGCCGCTTCGCGCGAGGTGTTGCCGCAGGCGGTGCATTTCGCGCCGCTGCCGCGTTTGCCCGCTTCGACCATCAGCCCGCCACAGACCGGGCAGGGGGTTGGCAGTGGGCGGTCCCAGAGGGTGAAATCGCAGGCGGGGTAGCCGTTGCAACCGTAGAAGATCCGGCCACCCTTGCGCGAACGCTTGACGACGATCTCGTGCTTCTGGCACTTCGGACAGGTGACGCCGGTCCCTACCGCGATATTGCGCGTCGTCTTGCACTCCGGGAAACCGGTGCAAGCGAGAAACTTGCCGAAGCGCCCCAGCTTGATCACCATCGGCTTGCCGCAGGTTTCGCAGATCTCGTCGGTTGGTTCGTCGGCGACCTTCACGCGCCCGACCGAACCTTCGGCCAACTCGACCGAGGCGGCGAAGGGGCCGTAGAACTTCGCCAGGACCGGCACCCACGGGCGTTCGCCCGCCGCGATCTCATCGAGTTCTTCCTCCATCCGGGAGGTGAAGCCGATATCGAAGATCTCTGGGAAATGCTCGACCAGAATGTCGTTGACTACCTTGCCCAGATCGGTCGGGTGCAGGCGTTTCTCCATCATCTCGACGTAAAAGCGCGTCTGGAGGGTGGCGACGGTGGCGGCGTAGGTGCTCGGTCGACCGATCCCCTGCTCCTCCAACGCCTTGACCAGACTAGCCTCCGTGAAGCGCGGCGGTGGCTGCGTGAAGTGCTGATCCGGCGAGAGCTTCAGCAGATCGAGCGGCTCGCCCTGATGCAGCAACGGCAGCGCATCTTTGTCGAGTTCGTCATCCGTCCCGTCGTCGCGTCCCTCGCGGTAAACCGCCAGGAAGCCGGGGAACTTGATCACCGAACCGGTCGCGCGGAAGCTGTAAGGGGCTTTCTCGGTGGCCGGGCGATCCGTCGCGATCTCGCGACCGGCATCGATGTCGACCGACGTGCTGTCCAGCAGGGCCGGGCGCATCTGCGACGCGACGAAGCGCTGCCAGACCAGCTTGTAGAGCCGGTATTGTTGCGGCGAGAGGAAACCGCGCATCGCTTCGGGGTCGCGCACAACGCCGGAAGGGCGGATCGCCTCGTGGGCTTCCTGCGCCCCCTTCGCCTTGCGGGTATATACCGGTGGCTTCTCCGGCACGAACTGCGGGCCGTACTTGGCGGCGATCATCTCGCGCGCCTCGTCCTGCGCCACGCCCGCGATATTGGTGGAGTCGGTACGCATGTAGGTGATCAGCCCGACGGTTCCCTCCGGGCCGATATCGACGCCCTCATAGAGTTCCTGGGCCAGTTGCATCGTGCGGCGGACACCGTAGCCGAGTTTGCGCGACGCCTCTTGCTGCAACGTGCTGGTGATGAACGGCGCGGCGGGACGGCGCTGCGTCTCGCGCGTGCGGACCTCGCGAACGATGTAATTTGCGCCTTCGAGGTCGGTGGTGACGGTGGTCGCCTCGGCCTCGTTGTGAAGCTCGGCCTTCTTCCCGGCGATCTGGTTCAGGGTTGCCCGGAACTGGTCTTCCCTACGCGGCGCGGGCAAGCCCATCCGCTTGGCGAGATCGGCCTCGATCGTCCAGTACTCGACCGGGACGAACGCCTCGACTTCGCGCTCACGCTCGACGATCAACCGCAGCGCGGCGGTCTGCACGCGCCCTGCCGAGAGCCCACCTTTGACCTTACGCCAGAGGAGCGGACTCACCTTGTAGCCGACCAGGCGATCGAGGACGCGCCGCGCCTGCTGTGCATCGACCAGGCGCATATCGATCGGGCGGGGATTCGCCATCGCCGCGCGGACAGCGCCGGGGGTAATCTCATGGAAGACGACCCGCTGAACCCGCGAAGGATCGGGATTGGTCGCCTCGACGAGGTGCCAGGCGATTGCCTCACCCTCGCGGTCGGGGTCGGTCGCCAGGAAGATCTGGTTCGCCGACTGGACCGAGCCCTTCAGGTCTTTGATCACCTGCGATTTATCTTTCGAAACCAGATACTGCGGCGTGAAGTCGTGTTCGACATCGACGCCCAACTTGCTCTTCGGTAGATCGCGCACATGCCCCATCGAGGCGGTGACGCGATACCCCGGCCCGAGGTACTTGGCGATCGTCTTCGCCTTCGATGGCGACTCGACGATTACAAGATTGGTCGTGCCACGGCGCACCGGCGCGGCATCGCCCGCGGCGCGCTTGGTGGCGACCTTCCGGGTCGTGGTCTTCGCGGCGGTCGCTTTGGTCGCGGCGGTCTTGCCCGTCACCGCTTTCGTGGCGGTTGCTTTGGCGCGCGTCGTCGCTGTTTTCGTGGTGCTTGTCGCGCGGGCAGGCTTCGCGGCGCTCTTCGTCGCGGTTGCCCGCGTCGTGCGCTTCGGCGCGGTACTCGCCGCGACCAGTTCTTGTTCGTCGTTATGGTGCTCGACCATTGATCTTTATCCTGTGCTTCCCTTCCCGCAAACCGACATCGTGCCACGGGATGAATAGCGAACTATAGTTTATGGTAAGCGATCGGGCGATGGTCGCTCGATGATTCGGCGGGGAAGGATCGATTCTTACCCTTGCATACGAATGAACGATACCATCGGTTGCACTATTCCAGCACCACGAAATGGCCCCGAACCTGTATGTACGTCCTCTCGTTATACTCGACACATCATTATGCGGCAAGCCCTCCCTTGGTCCTGGTTTGAAATCCCACTGCCCTTTTGGCACGACTCCTGCATAGATTTTGTCGTTCTTGTCGGCCAGTGTCGATGTTCTGGGGAGATCGGTGAGGGTGTTATGAGCGAACAATGGACAACGGGCGATACTTCAAGTGAAGCGATCTACCGGCATCCCGAGGACTATGATCTGGAGGTCACCGCGCACGATGTTCGTGATCTCCCTTTTTGGCTCGATCTGCTGCAACAAGAGCGCCCGCAACGTGTGTTGGAAATCGGCTGCGGTACCGGGCGCTTGACTGTGCCGCTCGCTCGCGCCGGGGCGCAGTTTGGTTTCATGGTGACCGGCCTTGATCCGGAACTGGAAATGTTGACGCGGGCGAATAAATTGACTGAGGCCGAAGCGCCAGCAACACGAGCGGCACTCCGCTTCGTGCAAGGCGATGTCTGTGCGCTCAATCTCGACGGTGAATATGATGTGGTGCTGATGCCCTACGGCACGGCGCATCATCTCCTGGGACTCGACGCGCAGATTGCCGCGTGGCGTGGCGTGCGACAGTTGCTGCGACCGGGCGGGCTCTTCGTGGTCGATGTGAGCGCGCCGGATCTGGCGATGCTGGCGCAAGCGCGCGAAGGGACATCACGTCGCGAGGATCTGGTGGTAGGCGGCGTGGATGGCCGCAGCTTGCAGCGAACTGCCGCCACCACCTATGCCGCCGCGATGCAGCGGGCGATGATCAACTTTGAATATACAGTCCATGATGCCGATGGCGAACGCCGCGAATACGCATCGCCATTTGCCATGCACGTCTACTATCCTCGCGAACTTGAACTCCTCTTTCTCCTGACCGGTTTCCACCTCGAACGGACGGTTGGGTCATATGCAGGGGAGCCGTTCGCCGATCGCTCTCCTTTAATGATCGCCATCGGGCGTGCCGATAGCGTGTAAGCACCCACTATCCAGGTCTATTGTTCTTCCTCCGCTGGTGGAATGCCGAAACCGCGCTCTGGGCGACTGCGCCATGATGGTTCGCCATCGCGTTCGCGGCGGCGCTGTCGTCGCGGCTCCGGTGGCTGGGCCGCCTCGTAGCGTAACCAGTCCATAAATTGCGGGGAACTGTGGGCCATCTGCCATTCGAGGAGGATGTCGGAGCAAACCCCGCGTGCTGCCCCGGCGGGCAGGTCGAGCGTGGAGGCGCGTTCGAGGAGCGTCGTGGCAAATTCGCTGGCCGTTGGTAGAGCGGTGAGCAGGGCGTCCAGGATCCGATGCTTGATGGTGATACCGATCAGGTCCGGTTCCAGGTCACGACTGAGGCGTGGCGGCTCGCGGTCGACGAGTTTTAACAAGCGACAAAACTCTTCTGGGTCAATCATGAGGCTTTGGGCAGGCTCTACCCGATCGTCGCCCATCGTGTCACCGCCGTGATCTGTTTACGGGCGTGGCGTGCCCCCCAAACCCGGTGTGCTGGGATTGGCCGGACCTGCTGGCGCGGTCGGCACCGCCGGTTGATTCGCCGGAGTAGCCGGGCCGGTCGTGGCTGTCGGCAGCGCGGGGAGTGTCGGCAGGGCACCAGCGGTCGCGTAGGGGATATTCGTTGTCGGTTGGACAACGAGCGCCGGTTCGCTGATCTTCGTCGGTGGGGCCTCGGGACGGAATGAACCGCCGAGCCCGCCATTCCGTTGGCGCGTCGCCTCCGGGCCACACGCTGCGACGCCGAGCGCGATCAGCAGCAGGATCACCAGCACACTGCCGCGCGCCGGTCGCCACTTGGTGTGCTGCATCGTTCCCCCTCTGTTCCGGCCTGTACACCCGATTCCGATGAATATGGGAACTACTCGGTTTCTGTTCGGGGCCGCTCGTGAACAGCACGAAGGTCTTTCGCGTGCATCCGCTCATGAAAGCCGATCACGCGGAAGATCCCCTCGACCGTCGTCTCCTTCACCACCGGGTGATACGCCGACAGATCAAGCTCAGCATCGGTGGCCTGTTCGAGGCGTTGTAACGTCTCCTGGCGTGCCGCTTCCATCTGCGCCAGCAAATCCGGCACAGTCTGGTCTTTCGCCCGGCGTAAACGGCCTTCGTTGTAGCGGTCGATATCGAAGGCCGGATCTGCGAGGGGCGGCTTGCCTCCGATGGTCGCCGCGATCAGCCCCAGCATCCCGCTCTCGGCGTAGGCGACGTGGGCAATCAGTTCGCGCGCATTCCAGTGCCCGCCATCGGTCCAGACCGACGCGGCGAGATCGCCCTCATCGAGTGCTGCCACCGCCGCCAGGAACGTTTCGCGCCCGGAGGCGAGGCGTTCAAGCAGTCGCTGTTTTCGTTCGTTGTGCGCTGTCACCACGGCCCCTCACCTCCTGAGCGCAGTTTGTATGCCCGGCTAGCGTATGTTCCGACGGTAGCCGGGCCGACCTTGCGGCGTTGCTTATCCCGCCGCCGCCGCGATTTGCTCACCCGCGAGGCGATCGACCTCTTGTAGGAAGGCATCGCGCTCGGCCTCGTCCCCGACGATACGGCAGCCCGCCGCCTTGCGGTGCCCGCCACCGCCGAACTTCTCGGCGATTGCGGCGACATCGACCGCCTCGACGAGGGTGCGGAGCCCCGCACGCCATTCCCCCGGCCCGCGATGGAGCAACACGGTCGCTCGCGCATCCCTGGTGCCGGTGAGGAAGTTGATCACCCCGCCCGACTCGCCCTCGGACGAATTTGCCGCCGCCAGCATCTCCGGCGTGATCTGGCTCCAGACGACCCCACCGCACCACGCGGCCTGTTCGAGGGTCGCGCCCCAGACTTTGACGGTGGCGAATGGGCGCGAGCGATAGAAGTTGTTGACGACACCGGTGTGGTCCGCGCCCGCCGCGAGGAGATCGGCGACGACGCGCACGACGCGCGGCGATGTGCTGGTCGTCTGCAAGCCGAGCGTGTCGCCGTAGATACCGGCGAGCAGACAGGTTGCCGCCTCGGGAGAGATCGGTAGCTCCCAGGCCCGCGCCAGCAGGTAGAGAATCTCCGCCGTCGCGGCGGCGGTGCTGTCGATGAAGTTGGCGTCGCTGCCATCGGGCGCGACCCCGAAACGCGCATTCGTGACGTGATGATCGATCATCAGCGTCGGGCCGGTGGCGAAGCGGTTGGCATTCTCGGCGTGGAGTTTGCCGAGCCGACCGGTATCGGAGGAATCGAGCGCCATGACCAGATCGGCTTCCGGCAGCGTACCGCCTGTGTAACGCACGATCGTAGCGGCACCGGGCAGGAAGGCGGTGATCTTCGGGAAGTCGCCGTCGCTGGCGTACACGGTCACCGTTTTCCCGAGCGCTGTCAGCAGATGATAGAGCCCCAGCGCACTACCGACCGCATCGGGATCGGAGTTGATATGGAAAGGGCTGATGATCCGCTGCGCTTGTGCGATGAGCGGCCAGAGCCGGGCCGCACCCTCATGATACGCTGCGTCAACCCCTACAAGATTGCTCACTCACATCCTCCCAATTGTCATGCGCCGCGTGCTGCCCTGCCGATCGTTCGCGGCGTGCCGGTCTGCCCTCGAAGTATAGTCGTTTGCCTGGTACGTAACGCTCTGCCGGTTGCCACGGCTTGCGCGACGTAGCGTGCGCGCTCATCTGTTGCCTCCCGCAAAGCGGCGGGTGGAGCAAGCACCGCCCGGTGTCTGCTCCGCCCGCCGCATTGCGTCTGTTCTCGCGTTATTCTTGCGACTTGGCCGCTTCTGCTGCCTCTGCTGCCTCGCGCGCATCGGCGGCGGCCAACTCCGGCGCAAGCGCCTGCAACGTGCGTTGCACGCGCTCTGCCTGCTCCATCGAGTGATCGAGTTGGAAGTTGAGTTGCGGCGTCGTCCGTAGCCGAACGCGCTTGCTGATCTCGGTACGCAGGAAACCTGCCGCGCCGCGCAGGGCACGCAGCGATTCTTGCTGCGTCGCCTCGTCGCCATAACAGCTAACGTTCACGCGCGCATTCCGCAGATCCGCGCTGACCAGCACGCTCGTGATCGTCACGAAGCCTAGCCGCGGATCTTGCATCTCGCGACTGATCAGATCGCTCAGTTCGGCGCGAAACAGATCACCGATCTGCTCTGTACGACGAGTTGGCATGGTGTCCCTTCGGGGGAGTCGTGAGCCGTGGGTCGTGAGAACTTGTTTGTAATGAATACTTTGCTCGTAAACAGAGTACCCGCTGACAATCAGTTCTCACGACTCACGACTAACTTACGGCAACCTTCTCGATATGATAGAACTCGAGCTGATCGCCTTCCTTGTAGTCGTTGAAACTGTCGAGGCTGAGTCCGCACTCGTAGCCTGCGGCAACTTCGCGCGTATCGTCCTTGAAGCGCTTCAGCGAGGCGACGGTGCCATCGTGGACAACGACGCCGCTACGCAGCACGCGCACCCGATCGTTGCGGAGCGCCCGCCCGTCGATGACGTAAAGCCCGGCAGCCTGGATCCGGTTCGGCAGCTTGAAGATCTGCCGCACTTCGGCATAGCCGTCGGTCATTTCGCGCGTCTCCGGCTCCAGCAGCCCCTTCATCGCCGACTCGATATCGTCGACCAGGGTGTAGATGACATCGTAGAAACGCACATCGACCCCGCTCGCCAGGGCGGCGCGCTGGGCAGCGGCATCCGGGCGAACGTTGAAACCGATGACGATCGCCCCGGAAGTCGCGGCGAAGGTCACGTCAGATTCGGTGATCGCGCCGGTGCTCGCTAACAGGGTGCGGAGTTGCACGTTCTGCTGCTCTTCGGTCACGCGGCTGATCGCGTTCTGCAACGCGCCGAGCGAACCTTGCACGTCGGCCTTGATGACAATCCGCAGTTCCTTCGATTGCCCGCTCTGGATCTGCTTGCCGAGATCTTCGAGGCGTACCGGACGATCGTTCACCTGCGTGCCGACACGCCGCTGAATGGTCCGCTCCTCGGCGATGGCGCGGGCTTCGCGCTCATCCGCGAGGACTTGCACCGGATCGCCCGCCTCGGGCGTTTCGAGCAAACCGAGAATTTCGACCGGCATACTCGGTCGCGCCTGCCGCGCCTTGCGTCCACGATCGTCGTTCATCGCGCGGATACGACCGTAGGTGGCCCCGGCGACGACGACGTCACGCAGATTGAGGGTGCCGGTCTGGATAAGGACCGTCGCCACGACACCGCGGTTTCGGTCGATCCGGCTCTCGATGACGACCCCGGCTGCGGGGCGGTGCGGGTTAGCTTTCAGTTCCTGCAAGTCGGCGACGAGCAGGATGACTTCCAACAGTTCCTCGATCCCCAGGCGCTCGCGCGCCGAAACCTCAACGGTCGGAATATCGCCGCCGTAGCTCTCGGCGACCAGGCCGTTTTCGGCGAGTTGCTGCTTGACGCGGTCGGGGTTGGCGTCCGGGCGGTCGATCTTGTTGATCGCCACCACGATCGGCACGTTGGCCGCACGCGCGTGGGCGATCGCCTCCAACGTCGTCGGCATCACGCCATCATCAGCCGCCACCACGAGGATCGCGATGTCGGTGATCTGGGCACCACGGGCGCGCATCTGGGTGAACGCTTCGTGGCCCGGCGTATCCAGGAAGGTGATCCGTCGGCCCTGTAACTCGATCTGATACGCGCCGATATGCTGGGTGATCCCGCCCGCCTCGCCTTCCGCGACGTTCGCCGAGCGGATGGCATCGAGCAGCTTCGTCTTCCCATGATCGACGTGGCCCATGATCGTGACCACCGGCGGTCGCGTCACGGCGTCCGGGTCGTCGCTGGCTTCTTTCTGGCGCTGCTCGGCGGTCATCACCAGCGTGCCGGAAAGGGCCTCGTTGACCTTCTCCTCGGTCGGGATATTCAGCGCCTCGGCGACCTTGGCAGCCGTGGCATAGTCGATCTGCTGATTGATCGTCGCCATGATCTTGCGGTTCATCAACTCTTTGATGATCGCGATCGGCGTGGTACTCAGCGCCTCGGCCAGTTCGGCCACCGTCATCACATTCGGCAGCGCGACACTCTTCGGTGGCCCGACCGGGGCCATCCGGCGCATCGTGGAGCGCGCGCCACCGGCTACTGCGGTGCCCGGCCCCTGCATCGGGCGACGCTTGCGCCGCCGCCGATAGTCGCCCTCACTCTCGCCGCCGCCGCCGCCGCCGCCGCCGCCGCCAGTATTCCCACCGCCGGTATTTCCGCCACCGGCATTGTTCGGGCCGCGAAAGCCGCTCATATTCTTAACCATGCACATCCCCTCTTTTAGAGTGAAGCGCTCAAGGGTGCCTGCCCCTGTGCTTCCTCTTCGTTATCTTCGGGGCCTTCTGGCACCCGTTCATCGGCGTAGCGCAGCAAGTCTGCGCGATTCTGCTCAGTTAATCCGTCAAGCCGCAGGGCGCGTACCAGCGTCTTCTCGTTGATGCCACGCTCCCAGCAACGTACTCGCGCACAAAGATAGGCACCGCGTCCGGCTCGCTTCCCTGTCGGATCGACCTCGACCGACCCTTCCGGGATCCGCACCAGCCGGATCAGCGTGCGCTTGGCATCAGTGGAGCGGCAGGCCACACAGGTTCGTTGCGGCACATGCTTCGGTCGCGGCCCCTTCGTCTTGCGCCGTTGCGGCGCCGGTTGCGTCTTGGTCAGTTCTTGGCTCATACCAGCCCCCAGGGAAAGTACGAAGTCTAGGTAAGGAGTTGTACTGCCGCGTACTTCGTACTTGGTCTCAGTCAGTTAGTGCATCGTCGTGTAGTGGCAGCGGCTCATTTTCGCGCGAGAAGCGCGCGAGCAGTTCGCGATTATAATAGACGTTGACGGTGTTGTCCTCGACCTCGACCTCGACCTGATAGCCCGCCAATCGTTCCGGCAAGGGGCCGAATTCGCCCATGCCGCTGACCCGTACCAGCAGCGTCTTGCGGTTGACCAGGCTCGGGCTTCGACCCATGTTCATCAGGCTATCGAACGCCGATGGCATCGCGGCCTCGGCCTCCTCCTGCGCCTGGCGCAGCAGATCGCCACTCTGGCCGAGCAACGATTCGGGATCCTTGACATCGATCCGCCAGCCGGTCAGCTTGTGGGCGAGGCGGGCATTCTGCCCTTCCTTGCCGATCGCCAGCGACATCTGATCCGATGGCACCAGGACGCGCGCCGTCTTGTCGTCCTCATTCAGCGTCACGTTGAGGACGCGCGCCGGGCTGAGGGCATTGGCGACGAAACCAGCCGGGTCGGGTGCCCACTCGATCACGTCGATCTTCTCGCCCTGCAGCTCGTTGACGATATTCTGGATTCGCACGCCGCGAATCCCGACGCAGGAGCCGACCGGATCGACGTTGTCCTGGCGTGCGACGACGGCAACTTTCGAGCGGGTGCCTGGCTCGCGGGCGATCGCCATGATCTCGACCACGCCGCTGAAAATCTCCGGCACTTCCAACTCGAAGAGGCGCTTGAGCAGGCCGGGATGGGCGCGGGAGACGACGAGTTGCGGCCCGCGCTGCTCCTTCGAGGCATCGACGAGGTAGACCTTCAGGCGCTGCCCAGGGCGATACCGCTCGGATGGCACCTTCTCACGCGCGGGCATGACCGCCTCGGACTTGCCGAGTTCGACCACGACCGCCTTCTCGTCGGCGCGCTGGACGACCCCGTTCAGCACCTCGCCGATGCGGTCATGATATTCGTTGTAGACCATCTCGCGCTCGTAGTCGCGGATCTTTTGCAACACGACCTGCTTGGCCGTTTGCGCGGCGATCCGCCCGAAGTTCTTCGGCGTGCGCTCGACGATCAGCGTCTCGCCGATCTTGATATTCGCCTTTTCCTGGCGCGCCTCGGCGAGGGTAACCTGCGCGATCGGGTCGGAGACATCATCGACGACCTGGCGGTGGACGAAAATCCTTGCGCCGCCGGTTGCCGGGTCCATGCGGACCTCGACATTCTCGTCTTCCTGGATCCCTGCTTCCTTCTTATATACCGTCTTGATCGCCTGCTCGACCGAGCTGATGACCGCTTCTTTCGGAATACCACGTTCGGCGGCGATTTGGGCGATCGCAGTATAGAAATCGCTCTTCATCCCACACACCTCCTCCAATAACCCACGATGCTGCTAATCGACCTTCGATGCGACTCCGCTGCAAAGACCGACCCAACCCTTGATTCCATTTCACTGCAAGGATCGAGAAAGAAACGACAATGTGGCACGCACGTCGGAACACCGGTCGGTGTCCCCGTGTCGGCCAGAGGCGTCTCTTCAGGCTGTGACGGCAGGGGGACGGTAACGAGCGAGCGATGCGCCCGTGAATGGTCGGTGTAATCGCACTGCTGAAAGACAAAAAAAAGCGGGGGTGATCCCCACTCGCGCGAGGCTCTCAGTTACCACAGGTCAAGTATACCAAGGCGCCTGCATTGTTGCAAGCATCGCGGCATGTCGCAATTTTGGCGACAGAATAGGAAAAAATAGCCTGCTGACTTGTGGTATCGTGGCCGCTTCGGTTGAGCCTATTGCCGCGACGCTTGGTCGAGGATCGCTTTGACCGCCTCGATAGTCGGGTCGATGGTGATCGGCGGATTTGCGCCCGGTCGCTCTCCTCGCGGGTCGGGCTGGTGGTACGCCGCGATCACCTCGGCATCTTTCATCAGGTTGCCGGTGAGGATCGCCAGGACCGAAGCCTTGGGGGAGAGGAGGCCATCGGCGATCAGGGCGCGCAGCCCGGCCAGGGTCGCGGCGGAGGCTGGCTCGCAGCCGATCCCCGCGCGGTCGATCTGCGCCTTCGAGGCGAGTATCGCCGCATCGCTGACCGCCAGGACGATCCCCTCGGTCCGCTGGATAACCCGGCGGGCGCGTGGGTAGGAGACCGGATCGCCAATCGCGATCGCGCTCGCCACCGTGTGCGCCTCCACCGGCTGGTAGCTCCCGGGGGCAAAACCCCGCGCGAACGCCCGCGCGAACGGTGCCGCCCCGCTGGCCTGCACCGTGATGATCTGCGGCATCCGGTCGATCAGCCCGAGCGCCAGCGCCTCCTCCAGCGCCTTGCCGAAGGCCGAGGTGTTGCCGAGATTGCCGCCCGGCAGGACGATCGCGTCCGGCGTCTGCCAGTTGAGCGCCTGGAGCGCATCGAAGACGATCGTCTTCTGCCCTTCGAGCCGGAAGGGGTTGATCGAGTTGAGCAGATAGACGCCGTATTCCGGCGTCTCCGCGACTTCCTGCACCAGGCGCATCGCCGCGTCGAAATCGCCCCGGATCTGGATGACCTTCGCGCCATAGGCGATCGTCTGCGCGACCTTGGCGTTCGAAACCTTCCCTTCCGGCACGAACGTCAGCGCAGCGAGCCCGGCTGCGGCGGCGTAGGAGGCGAGGGAGGCGCTGGTATTGCCGCTGGACGCGCAGGCGACCGTGCGTGCGCCGAGGCGGCGGGCGTGGGTCATCCCCACCGTCATGCCGCGATCTTTGAAGGAGCCGGTCGGGTTCTCGCCCTCATGCTTCAGCCAGAGTTGCCCGACCCCCGACCATTCGGTCAGGCGCCGATCTTCGTAGAGATTGCCGCGCCCTTCCGGCTTACTGACGATCTCGTCCGGGGTATAGTCGCCGAGGAGTTCGCGGAAGCGCCAGACGCCGCTCTGATCGAGTTTGTCGCGGCTGGCGAGGCGGGCGTCGAAGAAGTCGCGAGAGACGACCTGGCGCAGGGCTTCTAGCGGCTGCTCGACGGTCAGCAAACCGCCGCAGGTACAGCGATAACGGGGCACGTTGGTCGGATATTCGGCCCCGCACTCCGCGCAGACCAATCGTACCGTCGTTCGCTCCGTTGCCACCATTCCGCACGATCCTTTCCGAATCCCATCGCCGTTGAAGGGGTCAGCACTCCGTTAGGGAGTATCGGCTATTGGCTGACATAAACGCAACTTGCCGCCTGAATCTGCGATTCAGCGTATCGAAATCTCTTCTTTGGTGGCACGTTGTGTCATCTATTGCGCCGGTAACTGTTGTCAGGCTGCGACGAGCGAGTCCAGGTAGCGCATCAGGTGATCGACAGCCCAGCGCATATGGGTGGGGTCGCGGAAGAGTTTGCTCATCATCACCGCCCCTTCGAGGGTGGAGGTGATGATACTCGCCAGTTCCCGTGGGTTCACCTCCGGCTGTAACTCGCCACGAGCGACACCTTCCTTGGCGGTCTTGCCGATCAGTTTCTGCCAACTGATCATCGCCGCTTGCGCCCGATCCAGCAGGACCGGATAGGCGTCATCCGACTCGATCGCCATGTTCAGCACCGGGTCACCACCGGGGAGCGGCGGTGCATCGGCCAGGCTGCGAAAGACGCCGACGATCGCGCGCAGGCGATCGATCGCGCGCTCTTGCCCCGCGAGGGCTTGATCGAAACGCTGGCCGACCAGGGCGACCGAATAATCGAACGCGGCCAGCGCGAGGGCTTCTTTGCTATGGAAGTGGTTGTAGAGGCTGCCCTTTTCCAGGCCCGTTTCGCGCGCCAGATCGGCCATCGAGGTCGCGAAATAGCCGCGCACGCTCATCACGTTCGCCGCCTGCTCGACGATCCGCTGGCGTGTGCGCTCCCCTTTACTCTTGATCACCGACATTCGCCCGCCTATCCCCGCATTGTCATATTGCACATTGAACGCAGGATAGCACACGCAACACCGTAAAACAAACGATCGGTCGGAAAATGACGCGGGGCGTTTTTAGTTTATGAAGCAGCGGAACCTGCCATTACTCGCGCCCTGACGCGCGCCAGCGACGGGCATACCAGGCGGAGAGGTGCGACACGATCAGCGCGAGGATCAGCCGCGCCCCGAGCAGGGGCGCGGCGATGATCAGGGCGATGAAGTATTGTGGGGAGGGGTCGAACGCTTCGAGAACGATCATCGCTCCTCCACTGCCTCGTACCTTCGGCTTCGCGGATCGCGGTATATTCGGCGGTTCGTTCACAATAGCACCAGCACATCATGAATACTATCCCTTCTGCACTCGCATTGTGTCACGGCGTACAATCAGTGTTGATGACTACCCGCTTGGTGGACAATTTGCGATGCGAGGGGAGCAGATGTATCAGGACACGATCGCCGCGATTGCCACTGCGGTCGGGGAGGGCGGGATCGGGATTGTGCGCGTCAGCGGGCCGGACGCGGGCGTGGTCGCCGGGCGCGTCTTTCGCCGCGCGCGCGGCGGCGCGAAACCGTTGCCCTCGCATCGCCTGATCTACGGGCTGATCGTCGACCCAGAGAGTGGCGCGACGATCGACGAGGCGCTGGCGGTGCGGATGGCCCCGCCACATTCCTACACGCGCGAAGAGGTGGTCGAACTCCAGTGCCACGGCGGGCCGATCGCGACGCGCGAGGCGTTGCGCGTCTGCCTGCGTGCCGGTGCCCGCGCCGCCGAGCCGGGGGAGTTTACCTTGCGCGCCTTCGTCAACGGGCGTCTCGATCTCGCGCAGGCCGAGGCGGTCCTGGGGGTCATCGGGGCACAGACGCCGGAGGCGTTACAGGTGGCGGTCGCGGGGCTGCGTGGGCGACTCGGCGGCGAACTGCGCCCGACGCGCGATCGGCTAATTGACGCGCTGGCCTACCTCGACGCCTCCGCCGATTTCCCGGAAGATGAGATCCCGCCCGCCGATGTCGGCCCGGCGCTGGCCGAGGCGGCAGAGCGACTCGAGCGGTTGGCGCGGCGCGCGGCGGTCGGCACCCTTTTCCGGGAGGGAGTGCGGGTGGCGATCGTCGGGCGTCCGAATGTGGGCAAATCGAGTCTGCTGAATGCGCTCCTGCGCGAGGATCGCGCGATCGTGACGCCGGTCGCGGGGACGACGCGCGACGTGATCACCGAGAGTATCACCCTGCGCGGTATCCCGGTTGTCCTCCTCGATACGGCGGGGATCGCCGCGACAACCGATCAGATCGAGCAGTTGGGGATCGCGCGCAGCCATGCCGCGCTGTCTGCCGCCGCGCTCGTCCTCTTCGTCCTCGATGCCAGTGCGCCGCCCGATGCCGATGATCTCGCCGTGGCGTCTGCCCTGCGCGAACGGCTCGGGGCCGACGACGAGGGGCGCGGCGTTTTGCTCGTGCTGAACAAGACCGATCTGCCAACCGCTGCCGAAGATGCTGCCTACGCGCCGATCCGCGCCATCTTGCCCGCCGCTCGCGCCGTCTCCCTCTCCGCGCGGACCGGTGCCGGGATCACCGAACTGGAAGAGGCGCTGTACGCGCTGGCGACCGGTGCCGCCAGTGACCTCACCGCAGAGACCGATCCGGCGCTCGCCACGACCCGCCAGCGCGAGACGATCGCCCGCGCTCGCGATGCCGCACAGCACGCCGTCGAAGCGTTCGAGTCCGGGGTGCCGCTGGATCTCGTCGCCGTCGATGCCCGTGCGGCGCTCGTGGCGATCGGCGAGATAACCGGCGAGACGGCCAGCGAGGCGATTCTGGATGCGATCTTCTCGCGGTTCTGCATCGGGAAGTGATCTGTGAGCAGGTACGCCGTATCTATACTTCAGTCAATCCCGCGATCGACCGCGAAAATATGTGGACGACGACGTGGGAAGAGGCAACAGCATAGCGCGTACGATTGGTCGCTGAGCGGGGTAGCCAGCCGAGATAAGAGATCTTCAGGCGGGAAGCCACCGAGCGCAAGGCGTGCGAGTGTAGTCTGCGGCAGCGTTATCCTCACTTCCTCCTGGGCTTGCTTACTCCTGCCCACATGAATGTGACTGCCACCATTGACGGACAAAACCACGGCATCCTCGCGGGTGCGAAAGCAGATGTCGCCGACAAACTTGGGGGACATCTGGCGTAGCCGCCTCTCGAACTCCGGTACCATCGCGCTAAGAAAGCGACTAAGATCGAGGATTTGCGCCATAAAACTCCCGTCGCGGACGCAATTGGTGAGCAGTGTCGCATCCTGCAGGAGCGCGGCATCCGCAAGCGGTCCAATCTGTGGCAAGGGGAGTGTGACTTTCTCGATGGGCCGTCCTCGTTCCACTGCTTCCTCACGCGCCCACGCCCGGCAAGTAGCCAGGAGCGCATCGGCAGCGACGGGGTTAGCGGCTATCGCTTCACCGATTACTAGATCGTTAGGGCCGTAGCGCTCACACAGTCGCACATACCAACAGGGCCTTACACGCCAGGCGTAGCCGCCAATCTCGCCAGCGGTATTTTCTACCACACGACAGCTATCGTCGCTGGTATCATCGACTGTCTGTGCTAGCTGTTGCCATGCCGCTCCGTCCAGCGCCCGAACTGTGGCTCCCGTTATCTGGGTACTACTGTGATCATATATTTGTTGGAGACGCGGTAGATCAGTCAATACGAATGGGCGTGCGCGCCAGCCCTCGGGTAATGCCGTCGACTGTTCCAGCCTTGTAAGTTGGATATATTGTTCGGGTCCAGCTTGAGCAAAGCCAAACTTCGGATAGAAGTCATCAATTCCGTGGAGCAAAGCGAGCGTTGCTGAGCTCTGTCGCTGCTGGGTCAATGAGGTTTCCAGCGCCTGGCGCGCATAACCTTGGCCGCGATACTCCGTTACGGTTTCTACAGGGCCGATATAGGTGATCGGTAAGGCTGCCCCTCCCACACGGATTAGTTGTGGGGTGCTGACAACCCAACTGATCGGATCTTCGCCGCGCCGGATTTCGACCCTCGTTTTGCCAGATGTATCAGCTATGATGCTGGCTGCTGTGTTCTTCATTGCTGGCTTGCGCTCGCCCATTTTGCTAACCCCATTCCTGCATGGCAGATTACAGCGGTTCTCAGAGTGATTGACCCGAGGGGGAATAGCCGCAGTGGCGGAACCAGCCTGCCGCATCGTGGGCGGTGATGGTGTCGAGCGCGGTGGCGATGGCGGCGTCCAGCGCCTCGCGGGT
>JAABUN010004369.1_pt1 | contig 19438 bp, 16 predicted proteins | sample 5559311 | NCBI WGS metagenome assembly JAABUN01 (sample SAMN10711877, study PRJNA513370) | rock metagenome | isolation source: Antarctica rocks | place: Antarctica: Victoria Land, Siegfried Peak sud | reverse complement strand
TCGCCGTCGCCAGGGAACCGAGGTCGCTGCGTTTCGGGAAGTCGTTGCAGCAGGTCAGCAGGCGACCGTCCCAATCGACGATCAGGTCGTAGGCGAGGTCCTGGGTGCAGGCCCCGGTCACCGGCGCCAAGTGCATCCCCAGCACGCCGGGGGTCATCGCGGCGCGGTTGGTGAAGGGCTGGTGGTCCACCCGGCCGCCGCCGAGGCCGCGCCACCAAGCCTCCAGCGCCGGCACCTCGGCCACGTTCTCCCGGTGCACCGGCAGCGCCAGCACCGCCTTGCGGCCGGCCAGCGCCACCAATGCCTCGATCCGCGGCAGCACGGCGGCCAGGCGCAGCGGCGCCATCAGGCGTTCGTAGGTCTCCGGCACCAGGCTCTCGACATGTACGGCGATGGCGTCGGCGGCCTCGATGACGGGCGCCTGCCGAGGCACGTAGGCGGCGCCGGTGGTGCTGACGGTGATCGGCACGCCGGGCAGCGCCGCGCGGAACTGATGGATGCGCGCGGCCAGGCTGCGGTCCAGCAGCGGGTCGCCGAACAGGCCGAAACCGATGGCGCCGGTGATCGGCAGGCCGCAACCGGCCAGGCCCTCGACCAGCCGGTCGAAGATGCGGGGCGCCATGATCCCGCCGCGCGGCACGCCGAGCCACGGCTTGTTGGTCGGGCAATGGACGCAGGAGGCGGTGCAGATCCCGCTGTTGCCGATGACCACGCCGCGGAGGCGGTCGAGCGGCCAGCGGTCCAGCCGGCCGTGGGTGCCGGACCAGTCCAGCGCCGCCAGGCCGGTCTCGGCGCGCTGCACCTTCACGGCCCGCAGCCGGAACCCCGCGACGTTGGTGGAGGCCCAGAGGCGGACCTCCACGGGCTGCGGCGCGTCCAGGCGGAATTCCAGGGTCAGGCGGTCGGCGGCCTCGACCATCGCGGCGTCCACCGGCCAGACCCCGCGTGCGGCAAAGCCCCGGCCGTCGCCGTCCAGGCGGCGGACCTCGACGGCCAGCGTGCCGCCGGGTGGCGGCTGCGGCAGCATGACGTTGCAGCGGATGGCGTGGCGGCCGGCCGGCAACGCCACATGCTCGGCGAAGAAGTAGCCGGGGCCGGCGGGGTCGGCGGCGGGCGGCCGGTGCTTCGGCGGCGGCGTCACGTGTTCGTAGAGGATCGCCTGGGGCTCCGCCACCGCTGCGTTCTCCGGTCCGGTCCGGAATAGCCGATCCGGACGGTCGGACGCCAGCGTTGCGGGGCTCGCGCAGACTTCGCTTGCGGGTCGGCGCCAGCGGCCCATGTTGCATTGCAGCATGACCGGTATGATTCCCACACGGCTGGCGCCGGGCTTCCGCGAGCAGGCGCTGTTCCAGCCGCGCAGCGTGGTCCTGGTGGCCGATCCGGCCCTGCCGGAAACCCCGATCCTGGCCCGCAACTTCGCCGGCGGCGGGTTCCGCGGCACGCTCGGCGTGGTCGGGCTGGCGGCGCCGGGGCTGGCGGAGGCCGGCTCCGTGGCGGCGCTGCCGCAGGCGCCGGACCTGGCGGTGCTGTGCCTGCCGCCCGCCGCGATCGAGGCGGCAATGGCGGCCCTGGCGCGGCGCGGCTGCTTCGCCGCGATCGTGCCGGGCGCCGCGCCGGACCTTGCGGGCATTTCGGCGCGGACCGGGGTGCGGGCGCTGGGGCAGGGCAGCTTCGGGCTGTGCCTTCCCGGCATCGGGCTGAACGCCTCGCTGGCGCATCTGGTGCCGGCGCCGGGGCGGCTGGCCCTGGTCACCCAATCTTCGGCGCTGGCGCGGGTGGTGCTGGACTGGGCGGCGGCCAAGGGGCTGGGCTTCAGCCACGTGATCGGGATCGGCGGCAATGCCAGCCTCGGCTTCGCCATGGCGCTGGACTGGCTGGCCCGCGACGCGGCGACCGGCGCGGTGCTGCTCGACCTCCGCCGCATCCGCAACCGCCGGGCCTTCGTTTCGGCGGCGCGGGCGGCCTGCCGGATCCGCCCGGTGGTGGCGATCCGAGCCGGCGGGCGGATCGGCGATGCCGGCGGCACCGCCGACGCGGTGATGGAGGCGGCGCTGCGGCGGGCCGGGGTGCTGCGCGTCTCCGGGCTGGAAGACCTGCTCTCGGCCGCCGAGACGCTGGCGCGGGTCCGGCCGCGGTCGGGCGGCGGCGCGGCGGCGGCGGCGCGTGGCGACCGGATCGCAGTGGTGAGCAACGGCGTCGGCCTGGGCCGGCTGGCCGCCGATGCGGTGCTCGCCGGCGGCGGCCGGCTGGCGGAACTGGCGCCGGCGACGCTGGCCGCCTGCAAGCTGCTGCTGCCGGCGGCCTGGCGTGCCGAGGATTGGGGGGCGCCCGGCCCGCTCAGCCTCGGCCCGCTCAGCCTCGGTCCTGCCGCCGGGCCTCGGCTGGGAGAGGCCGCGGCGCTGCTGGCCGGGGTGGCGGAGGTGGATGCGGTAGTCGTGCTCCATGCCCCCGCGGCGGACCAGGACGGCGAGGTCGCCGCGGCGGCGCTGGCTGCCGCCGCGGCGGCGGGCAGCGGCCGGGCGGCGCCGATCCTGGTCGGCTGGATGGGCGAGGCGACCGCCGCGGCGCAGCGGCAGGCGCTGGGCCAGGCCGGCCTCGCCGTCTTCGCAACGCCGGAGGCCGCGGTGCGCGGCGCGCTGCACCTGGCGCAGGACCGCCGCAACCGCGCCGCCGCCGCCGAGCTGCCGCCGCGCGAGGTGCTGGAACTGGCGCCCGACCGCGGCCAGGTGCGTCGGGTCTTCGCCGCCGCCCGCGCCGCCGGCCGGTTGGAACTGACCGAGCAGGAGGCGCTCGGCGTGCTGGCCGCCTACGGGGTCCCGACCGTGCCGGGCCGGCTGGCCGCGGGGCCGGAGGAGGCGGCCTATGCCGGGGCCGTCCTGCTCTTCCCGGTGGTGCTGAAGCTGCTCAGCCCCGACCTTCGGCACAAGAGCGAGGTCGGCGGCGTCGCAGTGGGGCTGGACTCGCCGATGGCGGTGCGGCGGGCGGCGCGCGCCATGCTGGAGCGGGTGCGGCGGCTGCGGCCCGAGGCGCGCCTCGCCGGCTTCCTGGTGCAGCGCCAGGCGGCGCGCGCGGTGGAACTGCAACTGCGGCTTGGCGACGACCCGATGTTCGGCCCCTGGATCGGCTTCGGCCCCGGCGGGATCGCCGCCGACCTGGCCCGCGCCGGCGGCGGCCAACCCGTGCCGGGGGCCGGCGGCGAGGATGCCTACGACCTGCCGCCGCTGAACCTGGCGCTGGCGAACCAGCTCATCAGCCGGTCCCCGGCGGCGCGACTGCTGGCCGGATTCCGCGACTGGCGGCCCGCCAACCAGGGCGCGGTGGCGGATGCGCTGGTGCGGCTGTCGCAGCTTGCGGTCGACTTCCCGGAGATCGCGACGTTCGGCGTCAACCCGTTGTTCGCCGATGCCGAGGGGGTGCTCGCGGTGGATGCCCGGCTGGCGCTGCGGCTGGCGGGCGAGGCGGGCGTGCTGGCCGTGCCGCCCTACCCGGCGGAGCTGGCGCGGCCGTTCACCACCGCGGCGGGCGAGACGCTGCTGATCCGCCCGATCCGCCCGGAGGACGCGGCCGCCCATGCCGAGGCGTTCCGCCGCCTGGCGCCGGAGGACGTGCGCTGGCGGTTCTTCTCGCCGCTGAAGGAGATGCCGGCGGGCCTGGTCGCCCGGCTGACGCAGATCGACTACGACCGGGAGATGGCGTTCATCGCCACCCGGCAGCGCCCCGGCGGGCCGGTCGAGACGCTGGGCGCCGCCCGGCTGATCCGCGAGCTGCCGGGGACCGAGGCCGAATTCGCGGTGACGGTGCTGCCGGAGGCGAAGGGCCAAGGACTCGGGCGGCACCTGATGGAACGGCTGTTCGAATGGGGCCGGACCATCGGGGTCCGCACCGTGGCCGGGCAGGTGCTGGCGGACAACGCTCCGATGCTGGGCTTCGTCCGGGCGCTGGGCTTCCGGCTGCGGCGCTCGGCGACCGAGGGCGAGGTGATGGAGGCGTCGCTGGAACTGCCGCCGGCGGAGCAGGCCGTTCAGGCCTGGGCCTGACGGATCATCTCCCGCACCCGGATCGCCGCGGCGGTGCCCTTCAACGCATCCCGCCAGGCGGTCTCGGCGACCCGCTGGTGGATGGCGATGGCCTCGTCGGCCGCGGTGATCAAGGCGACGCCGCCGCCGCCGCCTGGGGCGGTGTCGGGGGCGAAGGGGCTGCCGATGACATGCGCCCGGTCGCGCCCGCGCACCACGATGAAATTGCCGGCCGGATCCTGCGCGGCGCCGAGGCCGAGCTGCACGCCGATCGGCACGGATTCCATCAGCGCCGCGATGTTCTCGGCCTCGGCGAAGGCGGCGCCGCGGCAGCGGGCGCGGGTGCCTTCCGGCACCGTCAGGCCGGGCGCCACGCCATCCTGGAGCAGCCGCCCCAGCGCGCCCTCGGCCAGGATGCCGATGATGTTGGGCCGCCGCTGCTGGTGCAGCTTGCGCCGCGCCGCCAGCAGGCCGAGCGCCTGGTCGGCGGCGGAGCGCGCCTGCACCCGGTCCGGCGCGCCGTTGGCGGCCTCGGTCCAGGCTTCCGCCAGGGCGCCTTCGAAGCCGTCGGTCGTGGTCTGGAAGGGCAGCGCGCCACCGACCAGCAGGATTTGGTCGGCCTGTTCCTCGACCTGGCGCAGGCGTTCCAGGAAAGCGACCGGGCGGGCGAAATACTCGACGCCGATGCCGAGCAGCGACAGCGGCGAAATCTTCAGCAACTCGGCCAGCCGCCGGATGGTGTCCAGCTTGATGACCTCGCCCTTCTCGTAGCGGTAGAGGGCGGCGCGGGAGACCCCGAGGCGGGCGGCGATTTCCTCGGCGCGGAGGCCGGATTCAAGGCGATAGGCCCGCAACTGCTGGCCGATGTCGGCGAACCGCATGATATCCTCCGGTCAAGACCTTGCGCCTGCGCCGCCGGGGAATGAGACGGCATCTCACGGGGCGCTCGCCGCCCGAAAAAAAAGATACCGCGGCGGCGGCCGGAGATCAAGCCTTCTGGTTGAACCGAGTCGCCGTGGATGGTCCGCGGTCAGCCTTCCGCGTCGGGAGCCACCTTGTGGGCCGCCATGGTCTCCAGCGCCCTGACCAGGCCCGAATGATCCCAGGCCCCGCCGCCGGCCGCGACGCAGGCCGAGAAAAGCTGCTGCGTGCTGGCGGTGTTGGGCAGCGCCACCCCGAGTTCCCTGGCCGATTGCAACGCCAGGTTCAAATCCTTCTGGTGCAGCGCGATCCGGAAGCCGGGGTCGAAGGTGCGCTTTATCATGCGCTCGCCGTGCAGTTTCAGGATGCGCGAGGTGGCGAGGCCGCCCATCAGCGCCTGCCGCACCCTGGCCGGGTCGGCGCCGGCCTTGGATGCGAAGACCAGGGCCTCGCCGACCGCCTCGATGGTCAGCGCCACGATGATCTGGTTGGCGACCTTGCAGGTCTGCCCGGCGCCGTTGGCCTCGCCGACCAGGGTGATGTTCTTGCCCATCGCCTGGAACAGGGCCATGGCGCGGTCGAAGGCCGACTGCGGGCCGCCGACCATGATGGTGAGCGTCGCCTGCATGGCGCCGACCTCGCCGCCCGAGACCGGCGCGTCGAGGTAGTCGCAGCCGAGCGCGTTGACGCGGGCGGCGAAGTCCTTGGTGGCGGTCGGGCTGATCGAGGACATGTCGATGACCAGCTTGCCGGTGGACAGGCCGGCGGCGACCCCGCCTGGGCCGAACAGCGCGGCCTCCACGTCGGGCGTGTCCGGGACCATCAGGATGATCGCCTCGGCGTCGCGGGCGACCGCCGTGGCGTCGGGCAGGACGGCGGCGGCGGCGCGGAGGTCGGCGGCCAGGCTGGGGCGTTCGGCCACCAGCAGGGTGTGGCCGGCGGCGTGCAGGTGCAGCGCCATGGGCCTGCCCATGATGCCGAGGCCGATGAAGCCGATCTTCATGGGGTGAAATTCCCTGTGGTTGCGGCGTTCACGCCCGGTACGGCTGGAACCAGCCAAGCCCCGCCTCGGTCGCGCCCGCCGGGCGGTATTCGCAGCCGATCCAGCCGCGGTAGCCCAGCGCGTCGATGCGGTCGAGCACGAAGGGCCAGTTGACCTCGCCGGTGCCGGGCTCGTGGCGGCCGGGGTTGTCGGCCACCTGCATGTGGGCGATCAGCGGCAGGTGTTCCTCGACGTGCCGGACGATGTCGCCCTCGGTGATCTGGCAGTGGTACAAGTCGAATTGCAAGCCGAGTCGGTCCCGGCCGATCGCCTCGATGATCGCCGCGCCCTCCGCCAGGGTGTTGAGGAAGAATCCCGGGATGTCGCGGTGGTTGATCGGCTCGATCAGCGGCTGCACGGCCGCCGCGGCGCATTCCTCGGCGGCCCAGGCCAGGTTGGCCGCATAGGTCGCCAACAAGGTGTCGCGCGGCACGCCGGCGGGGGTCAGGCCGGCCATCAGGTGCAGCCGCGGGCAGGACAGCGCGGTGGCGTAGTCCAGCGCGCGCTTCACGCCGTCGCGGAACTGTTGGCCGCGGCCGGGTAGGGCGGCGTTGCCGCGCTCGCCGGCGGCCCAGTCGCCGGGCGGCGCGTTGAACAGCACCTGCGACAGGCCGTGGTCGCGCAGCCTGGTGGCGATCTCGGCCGCCGGGAATTCGTAGGGGAACAGGAATTCGACCGCCTCGAAACCGGCCGCGCGGGCCGCGGCGAAGCGGTCGAGGAATGGCGCTTCGGTGAACATCAGCGAAAGGTTGGCGGCAAAGCGCGGCATGGCCCGACGGCTCCCCGGTCCGGTTGCCGGCAGGCTAACGGTGGCGGCGGGCAATGGCTACTGTATGGCCTGCCGACCCAGCCCGCCGGCGCGACCGCCCGGCCGATCGGAGACCTCATGCCCGAGCCTTTGAACCCCGCCCGTGCCCTCGGGCTCATCCTGATCCTGGCGCTGGGGGTGGGCTGCCTGCTGGTGCTGCGGCCCTTCCTCTCGGCGCTGCTGTGGGCGGCGATCCTGGTCTACTCGACCTGGCCGGCTTACCGCTTCCTGCGCGAGCGCGGCCGGCTCAGCGCAGGCTGGGCGGCGGGCGCCATGGTGCTGGCCGAGTTCCTGCTGATCGGCCTGCCGCTGGTCTTCGCCACGCCGACCAAGCGCGAGGACATCGAGGGGCTGCGCGCCGCGTTCGAGACGCTGCTGACCCAGGGGATGCCCGGCCTCGGCAACTGGCTCGGCCGGGTGCCGGTGGTCGGCCCCACCCTCCAGCCCTGGTTCGAGGGGCTGGATTTCGGCCTCGCCAGCCTGGCCGAGGCCTTGCAGCCCTATGCCGGGACCTTGGCGCAGAATGCGCTGGCGGTGCTGCTGGCGGTGCTGTCCGGCCTGGCCGAGGTGCTGGTCGCGATCTTCCTCGCCTTCTTCCTGTACCGCGACGGTCCCGCCATCGCCGCCCGCTGCGAGGCGGCGCTGCACCGCCTGGCCGGCCAGCAGACCCATCGCCTGGTGACGCTGGTCGGCGACGTGACCCGCGGCGTGGTCTACGGCCTGCTCGGCACCGCGGTGGTGCAGGGCATCATGACGACCTTCGGCCTGTGGCTGGCCGGGGTGCCGCGGCCGGTGCTGCTGGGGGTGGTCGCCGGGGTCATCTCGATCCTGCCGGTGGGGGCGCCGGTGGTCTGGATACCGGCCACGCTGTGGCTGTTCGGCCAGGGCGAGACGGGGTGGGCGATCTTCCTCGGGCTGTACGGGGCGTTCGGCATCAGCAGCGTGGACAACGTGATCCGGCCCTGGCTGATCTCCCGCGGCGCCGACCTGCCGCTGCTGCTGACCCTGCTGGGGGCGCTGGGCGGGGTGTTCGCCTTCGGCTTCCTCGGGCTGTTCCTTGGGCCGGTGCTGCTCGCGGTCGGCTATACCCTGCTCAAGGATTGGGCAGCGGAGCGCGAGAGGCCTGCCGAGGACCGGCCCGAGGGACTTCCGCAGCCTCCGGCCGCGCCGTAGTAAGGCTGGGTGCGGAACCTGGGAACCGGGCCGCCGCGGGAGACGGATGATGCGGGCTTCGGTTCAGGCGGCGCTGCTGGCCGTGCTGCTGACGATGGGCGGCCCGGCCGCCGAGGCGCAGACCGTGCGCTGGACGGCCAGCGGCGACCCCAACACGATGGACCCGCACAGCCAGAACGTCGGCACTGTCACCATGGTGCTGCAGCAGGTCTACGACGCGCTGCTGGCGCGCAACCAGGATCTGTCGATCGGCCCCGGCCTCGCCACCGCCTGGCGGCAGGAGGAGCCGACGCGCTGGCGCTTCACGCTGCGGCCCGGCGTCCGCTTCCACGAGGGCGAGGCGCTGGGCGCCGACGACGTGGTGTTCTCGATCGGCCGGGCGCAGCAACCCACCAGCAATTTCGGCATCTATGTCGACACCATCGACCGCGCCGTGCAGGTGGACGAAGCGACGGTCGACATCATCACCAAGGTCGCCGACTCGATCCTGCCGAACAAGCTGGCCAGCGTGTTCATCATGTCGCGGGCCTGGGCCGAGCGGCACAACGCGACGCGGCCGCAGAACACCCGGGCGCGCGAGGAGATGCACACCACGCGCAACACCAACGGCACCGGCGGCTACCGGCTGGCTTCGCGTGAGCCCGATGTGCGCACCGTGCTGGCCCGCAACACCGAGTGGTGGGGCTGGCGGGAGGCGGGCAGCCGCGGCAACGTGGCCGAGATCGTGTTCCGACCGATCGGCTCCGATGCCACACGCATCGCGGCGGTGCTGTCGGGCGAAGTGGATTTCGTGCTCGATCCGCCGCTGCAGGACCTCAACCGGCTGCGCGCCGCGAACGGCGTGAAGGTGCTGGAGGGGCCGGAAGTGCGGACCATCCTCCTGGCGATGGACACCGCGCGGGACGAACTGCTGTACAGCGACGTCCGGGGAAAAAACCCGTTCCGCGACCTGCGGGTGCGGCAGGCGCTGTACCACGCTATCGACATCCAGGCGATCCACCGCACCACCATGCGCGGCCAGTCCGTGGTGACCGGCACGCTGTTCCCCGAACAGGTCAACGGCTACGCGCGGGAGGAGGACGTGCGGCTGCCGTTCGACCCGGCGCGGGCGCGGGCGCGGGCGCTGCTGGCCGAGGCCGGCTATCCCCAAGGCTTCCAGGTGACGCTGGACTGCCCGAACAACCGCTACATCAACGACGAGCAGATCTGCCAGGCGATCACCGCCATGTGGGCGCGCATCGGCGTGCGCGCGCAGTTGAAGTCGCAGCCGCTGGCGCCGTTCCTGGCGCAGGTCCAGCGCGACGACACCAGCGTGTACCTGCTGGGCTGGGGCGTGCCGACGCTGGATGCGCTGTATTCCTTCCAGTCTCTGCTGGCGACGCGGAACGGCGCGCCGGGCGACGGCATCTGGAATTACGGGCGGTACTCCAACCCCGCGATGGACGCGCTGGTGCAGCGCATGAAGGTGGAGGCCGGCCCGGCGCGGCAGGCCACCATCCGCGAGGCGCTGGCGCTGTACCGGGCGGACGTGCCGCACATCCCGCTGCACCACCAGATGATCCCCTGGGCGATGCGCGCCAAGCTGAGCATCCCGCACCTGGCCAACAACCAGCCGTATTTCCGCTGGGCGGTGGTGGACTGAGGTGTTCGCCTTCATCGTCTCCCGCGTGCTGCAGGCGGTGCCGGTCATGCTGACGGTGGCGCTGATCAGCTTCGCGATGTTCGCCTATGTCGGCGACCCGATCTCGATCATGCTGGGGCAGGATTTCAACGAGGCGCAGCGGCAGGCGCTGGTGCGCGACCTCGGCCTCGACCAGCCCTTCTTCGTGCAATTCGCCGAGTTCGTGGTCAACGCGCTCCAGGGCGAGTTCGGCCTGTCCTACCGGCTGTCCCGCCCGGTTGCCGAACTCATCGCCGAGCGCGCCCCGGCGACCCTGGAACTGGCCTTCTGCGCCGCCGCCCTCGCGCTGCTGGTGGGGGTGCCGATGGGCGTCTACACCGGGCTGTACCGCCACTCCTGGCTCAGCAAGTTCTTCCTGACCTTCAGCCTGATCGGGGTGTCGCTGCCGACCTTCCTCATCGGCATCCTGCTGATCCTGACGTTCTCCGTCTGGCTCGGCTGGCTGCCCAGCTTCGGCCGTGGCGACACCGTGCAGCTCGGCTGGTGGAGCACCGGCTTCCTCACCTGGTCGGGCCTGAAGGCGTTGATCCTGCCGTCGATCACCCTGGGGCTGTTCCAGCTCACCGTCATCATGCGGCTGGTGCGGGCCGAGATGCTGGAGGTGCTGCGGACCGACTACATCAAATTCGCCCGTGCCCGTGGCCTCGGCAACCGCGCCATCAATTTCGGCCATGCGCTGCGGAACACGCTGGTGCCGGTCATCACCATCGCCGGCTTGCAGCTTGGCGCCATCATCGCCTTCGCCATCGTGACCGAAACCGTGTTCCAGTGGCCCGGCATGGGCCTGCTGTTCATCCAGAGCGTGGGCGCCGCCGACATCCCCGTGATGGCCGCCTACCTGATGCTGATCGCGCTGGTCTTCGTCACCATCAACCTGATCGTCGACCTGCTGTACTACGCGGTGGATCCGCGGCTGCGGATCGAACGCGGCACCGCGAAGGGAGGCTGACGCATGGCGACCAACGCCCTCGCCCGCGCGCTCGACAGCGACCTGTTCTGGTCCTTCAGGCAATCGCCGGTCACCATCGCCTCGGCGGTGGTGGCGCTGCTGTGCATCGGCGGCGCGGTGCTGGCGCCGTGGCTGGCGCCGCACAACCCGTTCGACCTCGCCACCCTGAACCTGTCAGACGCCTTCAAGCCGCCGGCCTGGGAATCCGACGGCGAGGCCAGCTTCGCGCTCGGCACCGACGACCAGGGGCGGGACGTGCTGTCGGCCATCCTGTACGGCGCCAAGGTGTCGCTGCTGGTCGGCGTCTCCGCCACCGTTTTCGCCACCCTGCTCGGCGTGTCGCTCGGGCTGCTGTCGGGCTACGGCGGCGGCATCCTGGACGCGCTGCTGATGCGCATCGCCGACATCCAGCTCACCTTCCCGTCCATCCTGGTGGCGCTGCTGGTGGACGGCGTGGTGCGCGCCGCGCTGCCCCGCGAGGTGCACGACCAGATCGCGCTGTTCGTGGTGATCTTCGCCATCGGCATCAGCGAATGGCCGAAATTCGCCCGCACCGTGCGCGGCTCCACGCTGGTCGAGCGCAACAAGGAATACGTGCTGGCGGCGCGGGTGATCGGGCTTTCACGGTTGCGGATCATGCTCACCCACGTGCTGCCGAACGTGCTGGGGCCGGTGCTGGTGGTGGCGACGCTGAATCTCGGCCTGGCGATCCTGGCGGAGGCGACTCTGTCCTTCCTCGGCGTCGGCGTGCCGCCGACGCAGCCCTCGCTCGGCACCCTCATCCGCATCGGCAACGACTTCCTGTTCAGCGGCGAGTGGTGGATCACCATCTTTCCCGGCCTGGCGCTGGTCGCCATGGTGCTGTCGGTCAACCTGCTGGGCGACTGGCTGCGCGACGCGCTGAACCCGAGGCTGCGCTGATGAGCGGCACGCCCCTGCTGGAGGTCAGGAACCTCCGTGTCGAATTCCCCACCCGCCGCGGCACGCTGGTGGCACTGGACGATGTCTCGTTCAGCATCGCGGCGGGCGAGGTGCTGGGCGTGGTCGGCGAATCCGGCGCCGGCAAGTCGATGACGGGCGTTGCCATCATCGGCCTGCTGGAGCCTCCAGGTCGCATCGCCGGCGGCCAGGTCCTGCTGAACGGGCGGCGGATCGACAACCTGCCGTACGAGGAGATGCGGCGCATCCGTGGCCGCGAGATCGGCGCCATCTTCCAGGACCCGCTGACCACGCTGAACCCCCTGTACACCGTCGGCGACCAGCTTACAGAAACCATGCAGACCCATCGCGGCATGTCCGGCGCCGAGGCCCGGAAGCGCGCCATCGGCTGGCTGGAGATGGTCGGCATCCCCGCCGCGGCGCAGCGCATCGACAGCTATCCGCATGAATTCTCGGGCGGGATGCGGCAACGCGTGGTGATCGCGCTGGCGCTGTGCGCGGAGCCCAGGCTGATCGTGGCGGACGAGCCTACGACGGCGTTGGATGTCTCCATCCAGGCGCAGATCATTTCGTTGCTGAAGCGCCTGGCGCGCGAGCAGGGCACCGCGATGATGCTGATCACCCACGACATGGGGGTGATCGCCGAGACCGCGGACCGCGTCGCCGTGATGTACGCCGGCCGTATCGTCGAGATCGGCGCGGTGCGGCAGGTGGTGCGGCACCCGAGGCACCCCTACAGCGTCGGCCTGATGGCCTCGATCCCGCCGCTCGACCGACGGGTGGAGCAGCTCGCGCAGATCGACGGCGCCATGCCGCGGCTGTCCGCCATCCCGCGCGGCTGCGCCTTCAACCGGCGCTGCCCGGATGTCTTCGCGCGGTGCCTGGAGGAACGGCCGGAGTTGCTGCCGGCCGGCGCCACCCGTGCCGCCTGCTGGCTGTACGACGCCGCCTCGGCCAAGCGTGCGCCGGAGATTCCGGCCGATGCCTGACGCGCCGCCGATGCTCCGCACCGAAAACCTCGCCAAATATTTCGACGTCTCGCGCCCCTGGCTGCAACGCGCGCTGTCACGCGAGCCGCGGCGCATCCTGCGGGCGGTCGACGGCATTTCCTTCGACATCCCGAAGGGCACCACGCTGTCGCTGGTCGGCGAGAGCGGCTGCGGCAAGTCCACCGTGGCGCGGCTGGTGGTGGGGCTGTACCGCCCGTCGCGCGGCCGAGTGTTCTTCGACGGCATCGACCTGGAGCGCGCCCGCGCGATGGCCGACCAGCGCCGGCGGATGCAGATGATCTTCCAGGACCCCTATGCCAGCCTGAACCCGCGCTGGCGGGTCGGCGACATCATCGCGGAACCCATCCGCGCCTTCGGCCTGGCCGCCGAGGTCAAGGCGCAACGGGAACGCGTGGACGAATTGCTGACCCAGGTGGGCCTCTCGCCGCTCGACCGCGAGAAGTATCCGCACGAGTTCAGCGGCGGCCAGCGGCAGCGCATCTCGATCGCCCGCGCGCTGTCCTCGAACCCTGAATTCCTGGTCTGCGACGAACCCACCAGCGCGCTCGACGTGTCCGTGCAGGCGCAGATCCTGAACCTGATGAAGGATTTGCAGCGCCGGCTGGGACTGACCTACCTGTTCATCAGCCACAACCTGGCCGTGGTGCGCCAGGTCTCGGACCGGATCGGCGTGATGTACCTCGGGCGCGTGGTGGAGCTGGCAGCGGCTGAGACGCTGTTCACCGCGCCGCGCCACCCCTACACGCGGGCGCTGATGGAGGCGATCCCGGACCTGGCGATGACCGGGCGCCAGCGTATCCCGGTTGGCGGCGAGGTGCCCAGCCCGATCGACCCGCCGCCCGGCTGCCCCTTCCATCCACGCTGCCCGCTCGCCGACGACCGCTGCCGGGTGGAACCGCCGGCGCTGATCCAGGCGCGCGGCACTGCGGAGGCGGTGGTCGCCTGCCACGCCGTCGAGGAAGGCCGCGACGCCGCGATCGCGACGCCGCTCGCCACTCAGCGGGCGGCGGCCGGCGCCACCGCCGTCGGCACCACCGCGACGGCGTTGAACGGCGAGCCGTCCACCAGCTTCGTCGACCAGGCGAGGTAGATCAGCACCCCGCGTTCCTCGTCGATGAACCGGACGACCCGGGTTTCCTTGAAGAACAGGCTGGTGTCGCTTTCGTATACCCGCTCGCCGCGGTCGCCGCGCGATGCCCCCGCGGCGATTGCGATGGCGCCGGTCGCGGTGCAGCTCAGCGCGAAGCGGGCCGGGTCCTCGGCGAGGCCGACGGTCCCGGCCAGGCCGCCGGTCCGCGCCTGGCTGATGTAGCAGGACACGCCGCGCACCTTCGGGTCGTCGAAACGCTCCACCACCACGCGGTGGCTGCGGGTCAGGCCGAGGTTGGTCAGCGCGGTGTTCACGTGGCCGACTTCCTTGGTCTCCTGCGCCGGCGCCGTGCCGGGGGCCAGGAACAGCGCAAGGAACAGGGCAGCGGCCGGCGCGAGGGGGTGGCGCATGGAGTTCTCCTTGGAAAGGCGCGAGCGGGGGAAAGGCGCGAGCGGGGGAAAGGCGCGCGCGGGCGCCGATCGTTCCAGTCCAAGACGCCGCCGGGGCGCCGTGGTTTCAGTCCCCCACCGCAATACCGTCCCGCCGCGGATCGGCGCCCCCCAGCAGCCGCGGCCCATCCGCCCCGGCGGCGGCGGCGCGCAGGATGCGGATGGCGTGCAGGCCGGAGGTCATGCCGCGGACCTCCACCGGGAAGCCGCGTGCCGCCAGTGCCGGCGCCAAGGCCGCCGCGGCGGTCCCGGCCTCCAATTCCAGCGTGGCGTTCAGCGCGCCGATCCGTGGCAGGGCGACCGCCGCCTGCGGGTCCAGTCCCCAATCCAGCATCGCCACCAGCGCCTGCGCCACATGGCCGATGATGCGGGCGCCGCCGGCCGAACCCAGCACCGCCACCGGCAGGCCGCCGGCGTCGAACACGATGGTCGGCGACATCGAGGAACGCGGGCGCTTGCCGGGACCCACTCGGTTGGCCACCGGGCGGCCGGCGATCTCCGGCAGGAAGGAGAAGTCGGTCAGCTCGTTGTTCAGCAGGAAGCCGCGGACCATCAGCCGGGCGCCGAACGCATCCTCGATGGTGGTGGTCAGCGCCACCACGTTGCCGGCGGCATCGACGATGGACAGGTGGCTGGTGCCGGCCTCCGGCTGCGGCGGCTGGCTGGCGGGGGAAGGCCCGGCCTGCCAGGGCGGGTTGCCGGGGCGCGGCGCCGCCAGTGCCCGGTCGCGGTCGATGAGCTGCGCCCGCAGCATCAGGTAGAAGGGGTCGAGCAGCCCGCGCAGCGGCACAGCGACCTGGTCGGCATCCGCGAGGTAGCGGTTACGGTCGGCGAAGGCGATGCGGCCGGCCTCGCCCAGCAGGTGCGCGGCGTCCAGGGCCCGGATCGCCGCCTGGGTTGCCGGCCGAACCGCCGCCGACCGATCCGGCCCCGCGACGTCCTGCGCGGCGCCCCGTACGGCATCCGGTGCCAGCGCCGCCATGTCCTGGTGCGCCAGCAACGCGAGGATCTGCAGCACCGCCACGCCGCCGGAGGAGGGTGGGGGAAAGCCGCATACCGTGTAGGCGCGGTAGGGGCCGCACACCGCCGCGCGGCGGATGGCTGCATAGCCGGCCAGGTCGTCGGTGGTCAGCAGGCCGGGGTTCGGGCTGCCCTGCACCGCGGCGGCGATCTCGGCGGCGATCGGGCCGCGGTGCAGCGCCTCGGCGCCCTGCTCGGCCACGGCGCGGAGCGTCGCCGCCAGGGCCGGGTTGCGCAGCCGGCGGCCGGCCGGCAGCGACTGCCCGTCCGGCAGGAAATACGCGGCCGCCGGCGGGTCGTGGCGGAGCCGCCCGGCCTCCTGCGCCACCAGCGCGGCGAAGCGGGGGGAGACGGTGAAGCCCGCCTCGGCCGCCGCGATGGCCGGGCCGAACAACTGCGCCCAGGGCAGCCGGCCGTGCTCGCGGTGCGCCGCCTCCAGCATCCGCAGCACGCCGGGGGCGCCGACGGCCCGGCCGCCGATTGCGGCCTCGTGGAAGTCCATCGGCTGGCCGTCGCGGAGGAACAGGCTGGGGGTTGCGGCGGCGGGCGCGGTCTCCCGCCCGTCCCAGGCGGAGAGGCGGCGGGCGGCGGCCTCCCAGTGCAGCAGCAGCGCGCCGCCGCCGAGGCCTGAGGATTGCGGCTCGACCAGCGCCAGCATGGCCTGCGTGGCGATGGCGGCGTCGAGCGCGGTGCCGCCGGCCCGCAGCATCGAGAGGCCGGCCTCGGCCGCCAGGGGATTGGCCGCGGCGACCATCTGCCGCCGCGCCACGGCCGGCGCCTGCGCGAGGGCGGGGAGGGACGACAGCAGCAGCAACAGAATGATGAAGCGCATGGCCCTGCTTTCGGCGCGGTGATGGCCGACACATGGCATGAGCCGCCCGGTGCCGGCCACAGCCGCCATCCGGCCCCTGGCGTTCCGTCCGCCGACCGGGGCCGGAGCCGCGCGGCTTGGCCCATCGCTCCGGCAGGGGTTCCGGTCGGAGCCGCGTTGGCCGGACGGCGGCGCGCGGCGCGACGCTGTCCGGCGGAACGGCCTGCGGTCAGCCGCGATCGGTAATCAACCCGGCCTATCGGGCCGGCAGAAGCGCACTCCGCGCCAGCCCGCGGTGGCGGAACGCCAGCGCCTCGGCCAGATGCACCCGCTGCACCGCGGCGCTGTCGCCGAGGTCGGCGATGGTGCGCGCCACCCGCAGGGTGCGGGTGTAGCCGCGGGCCGAAAGCCGCAGCCGGTCCGCCGCCTGTTCGGCCAAAGTGCAGGCCGCGGCATCGGCCTGCAGGGTGCGTTCCAGCACCACCCCCTCGGCCCCGGCGTTGCAGCGTGGGCCGTCGGCGCCGTAGCGGCGGCGCTGGCGGTCCCGCGCCGCCTGGACCCGCGCGGCGACGGTGGCGCTGGCCTCGCCGGTGGGGGCGCGGGCGAGGTCGGCGGCCGGCACCGCCGTCACCTCGACGGCCAGATCCATGCGGTCCAGCAGCGGGCCGGACAGCCGCATCTGGTAGTCCTCGCCGCAGGGGGGCGCCCGGCCGCACTCGCGCGATGCGTCGCCGAGGTAGCCGCAGCGGCAAGGGTTCATCGCGGCGATGCATTGGAACCGCGCCGGGTAGGTGACGTGCGCGTTGGCCCGGCTGATGGTGAGGCGGCCGGTTTCCATCGGCTGCCGCAGCGCCTCCAGCGCGGCGCGGGGGAATTCCGGCCATTCGTCGAGGAACAGCACGCCGTGGTGGGCCAGGCTGGCCTCGCCGGGGCGGGCGCGTCCGCCGCCGCCGATCAGCGCCGCCGGGCTGGCGGAGTGGTGCGGCTCGCGGAACGGCGGGCGGACCACCAGTCGGCCGCCCCGCAGCATCCCGGCGATGGAGTGGACCATGCTGACCTCCAGCGCCTCCGGAATTAGGTAGCAACCACACCAAGGCGTTTCGCAGCCGGAGCCGTATCGGATCGTTCAACCCTCGCCACCATCCTACGCGAGGAAGCGATGACGGACTACGTTCTTGTCGGCTTGGTCAAGCGCCGGGCTGAGCTAACCGGCCAGATAGAGCAGGCGCATGAGGCGCTTCGCAAGATGCTGGCAGACCTGGAAAGCCTGGACGCCACGATCCTGCAATTTGACCCCAGCCATCGGGTAGAGGCGATTCGCCCCAAGGCGTTCCGGCCGCCCAAGGACTGGTCGAACCGGGGCGAGATGAGCCGGTCGGTGCTGTCCATCCTGCGGCAGGCAACGGAGCCGCTCACCAGTTCCGACATTGCCTTGGAGATGCTGGTTAGCCGGGCGTTGGACAAGGCGGATCGCAAGCTGCTGCGGCTCATGGGCAAGCGGGTGGGCGTGGCACTCAGGACGCAGCGGGAGAACGGCACGGTGCGGTCGGAACAGGGGCCGGGGCAGTTCGTGTTGTGGGAGGTGGTGCGCTAACGAGTTGGGATGGCGCTGCGGCGGCAGGAACGGAACGGGGCGGTGAAAAGCGAGCGGGGGTCGGGGCGGGCCGTGGTATGGGGGCTTGCGGGCTAGGGTTGCGGACGGGATGCCCGCCCAGCAGTCCCGCTAACTAATTGATCCTGTTGAGCAAACCTAAGCCCAAGCGTATCAGGCGCGCAAATTGACAAACGCAATCAGCAGCTTGTATAGATACGGCCACGGCGCCTGTTCAAAGCCGATGCCGCTGTAGGCTAAGGTCAAGAGTGGAGGGGCCGGCGTCCCGGACCCCACCGTGCCGCCCTTGTGGCGACTGCCGGTTGCGGCGGAGTGCACTTCCTCCGCAACCGGGATGTGTTAAGGCGGCTCCATTTGGGCCTCCTGTCGCTGTTGTTGTGTCCCTGAACGAGGGGCGACCAGTTGGCGCTGACCGATTCCCCTAAAAGTCAGGGGGTCATGTTGTCATATACCACCTCTCCGCGCCGCGCCGCGTTGTTGGCGTTGCACTAGTGCCCTCGGGGTTGGCCCTGAAACCTCGCCCCTTGGGACCTCTTTGGAGCCGCCCGGCGAACGCTCGCCGGGCGGCTTCGTCTTTCCAGGCTCCGGCCCCGCGTCGGCAGCGCCAGCCCTCATCCTCCGTTAGCCTTCCTCACTCGAGCGTCCCTCCGCCATCTCGCGGAGCTTCGCTTTCGGCAACGAGTAGAGATCGGCCTTGCGGTTCACGCGCCCGGCTTGGACCATGCGCCACAACGCCGGTCGCACGTGATTTGGATCGACCTTGCCCCAGCGGTTGATGATCGCCCAGAGGATTTGCTGCCCCTCGGCCCCTTGCGCCCCGGCGGTGTGAAACTCGTTCAGCGCGAGGGTGATCATGTCTGGCACCGTGGGCCGCTTTCCGTCGTCCCGCGGCGGCAGGGCGGATTTCGGGGGCCGGAATGCGAACTCGGGTTGTTGCGTAGCGGCGGCCAAGCGTTGCAGCACACGGGCCGTCACTTCGAGTTCTGCGTCCTCCTGATCCAACTCGGCGATCTTCGTCCTCAGCTCGTCCCTCTCGGCAGCGATCTGCTGCCGTCGGGCCGCGATCACCGGGATTTGGCTGAGATCGACCATCCGCGACCTATAACGCCACGACGTTGCACCCGTCAAGGGTGCGTGCAACGCAAGCTTGTAAAGGCGTTGGCGACGTCAAACGGCGCGTAGCGACCACCGAAAGCGCCCGTTGCATGGCGCCGGTGCCCGTGCTGGGGCAGACGACCCGTTGTGGAAGGGCTGCGCCCTCTCTAGCAAGCAGCGCGTTGCCAGTACCCCTTCCACACCCGCGACACCGGATGGCCCAGCGCGGCGCCCGTGGCCAGCGTGTGCAGCGCGCCGTTGGCCTGCCGGCGGGTATCCTCCCGCCATGCCATCTCACTGGCGTAGGCGCCGAGGTACTTGCCGCTGATGTGGTGGTGCTGGCCCCACTCGGCGCGGCGCAGCCGGGCGAAGTAGCTTTCGGCCTGGTTTGTGCAGGCGCCATCATCCGAGAACGCGATGGAGTGGTTGATCCGCTTGGTATCGAACCGGGGGTGCAGCGCATCCCAGCCCGGCGCTTCGTCGGCATAGACCGTGGTGCCGGTAGCGACCCGCTCGCGGATCGTTGGCACCGCTTCTTCCTCCAACCGGAACACGAAGGGCAGGGTCCGGCCGCCGCGCTCGCGCATGACCACAACCACCTGGCGTTTGCCCGTCTGGTTCTCGGCCAGCCGGCGGTCCTTGCGATCTTCCTTCCGGTTTTCCTGCAATACCGTTCACTTTGAGATCTTGATTGCGGCGGTGAAGTCGATCCGTAGAGTTGGCAGCGGTGTGCGAGGTCGCAGTGGGTAGCCGCTCATCTTGCGCTTGACCCCACGCGGCACCTGCCGACCCCTGCTGCTCGCCACACGCTCCTCGAGGATC
>JAABUN010004368.1_pt1 | contig 19449 bp, 19 predicted proteins | sample 5559311 | NCBI WGS metagenome assembly JAABUN01 (sample SAMN10711877, study PRJNA513370) | rock metagenome | isolation source: Antarctica rocks | place: Antarctica: Victoria Land, Siegfried Peak sud | reverse complement strand
GCCGCGCGCCTCGGATTAGTAATGGGCACGTGCGGCAGGTCAGACGTTTTCCTCATCGATTCGCTCTTGGATCAATTCAATCTCCCGCGCCAAGCGGGAGTCGACCCGGAGCAAGTACTGGGACTTCTGGGAAACGACAAGAAGCGAACGGCGGGTACGCAGCGCTGGGTACTTCCGCTCGGGGGTGGGGGCGTCACGATCCGTGACGACGTTCCGGCGCGAGTCGTGCGGGACGTGGTGACCGAGGTGACGGGAAGAGGCGACGCCGTAGCGTTGGTCTGATACACAGCCGGCGCCGGGGCGATCTTTTCGCACTGATCCTCTGCCGCGTGCTATTCTCCGGCGGTCTCCGGCGACGCGTCTGTTTCGTTGCCGGCGCGTTTGGCTGGAACTTGAGGAGCGACAACGAGTTTGACGAGCACGGAACCGCGTGACCGGTGGGCTGAAGGAGTACCGCGAAGCATCGTCGTCAGCGCGTCTCTCGCTTTCGATTACATCATGACTTTTCCAGGTTCATTCAAGGACCATATTCTCCCGGACAAAGTGCACGTTCTATCCGTAAGCTTTCTCTTTGACTCGATGCGCCGCCACCGCGGCGGGGTCGCGGGAAACATTGCCTACAACTTAGCGTTAATGGGTGAACCTCCCACCGTGGCCGGGGCGGGAGGGAGCGATTTCCAGAGCTATCGCATGGCGTTCGAGCGGTTAGATATCGACATGTCTCTGGTCGTTGACGTGGCTGATGAACTCACCGGCTCAGCGTTCATGACGACTGACTTGGACAACAATCAAATAGCGGGTTTTTTTCCTGGCGCATCCAGTCACGCCGGTGCGATTTCGGTGACTGAGGTCGCCGCTGGGGCACGAGCCGGCGTTGTTGGAGCGACGACGCCTGAAGCGATGAGACGGCATGTCACCGAGATGGCGGGCGCTGGATGCCCGGTACTCTACGATCCGTCCCAACAAGTGGTGGCTCTGACAGCGGAGGATCTGGCGGCGGGCATCGAGGCGGCGTGGGCTGTGGCTGGGAGCGATTACGAACTGGCGATCATGTCCCAGAAGACGGGCATCGGCGTCGATGAGCTCGCCCGGCGGGTGCCGTTGCTGATAACCACGTACGGCGAGCAGGGATCGGAACTGCGAGCTGGGGGTGAAATCACGCGAATACCGGCGGTCCCGGCTGAGCCGCTTATCGATCCTACAGGCGGCGGCGATGCGTATCGGGCCGGCCTCCTGAAAGGCTTGCTCTGTGGCTTCGATCTCACCGTAAGTGGTCGACTGGCGTCTCTCGCGGCGACGTACGCGGTTGAGCGACGCGGAACGCAGGAGCACGGTTATTCGCCCGAGGAGTTCGTCGCGCGGTTTGATCGCGCCTTTCCAGGTGAATCGGGTGTGATCGAAGCAGGCGTGTTGCGCCACGCCGCACCGAAAACGGCGGCACTCGGCGGACTTAGTTTGTAACGTATGTTATCGAGCGATCGAGAGGAGTTTCGGGGGATGGCGACAGTACTTGGAGGCCCGCGACCGTTTGACATCAAAGATCCATCGCTGGCGGCGGACGGGCGTCGCAGAATAGATTGGGCGAGCCGGGAGATGCCCGTCCTCCGGCAGATTCGAGAGAGTTTCGCGGCTGACCGGCCGCTGGCAGATATTCGCATTCTTGTTTGCGCCCACGTAACGACCGAGACAGCGAACCTGGCCTTGACGCTTCAGGCGGGCGGCGCTGACGCGGTGATCTGCGCCAGCAACCCGTTGTCGACACAAGATGACGTGGCCGCCGCGCTGGTTGAGGAGGGCATCCCGGTTTTCGCGATCAAGGGCGAAGACAACGAGACCTACTACCGGCATATCCGCACGGCTCTGGAACATCGGCCCCAGCTCGTGATTGATGACGGTGCCGATGTTGTGACCATGCTTCATCAGGAGCGTAAGGATCTTCTAGCAGACGTGATTGGGGCGACGGAGGAAACGACCACCGGCGTCGTTCGACACCGCGCGTTGGAGCGCGAGGGTCTTCTTCAATTTCCAGTTGTCGCGGTGAACGACGCAGACACCAAGCATTTCTTTGATAACCGATATGGGACGGGCCAGAGCACGATCGACGGCATATTGCGGGCTACCAATATCCTGTTAGCGGGGAAAACGATTGTCGTGGCCGGTTATGGCTGGTGCGGTAAGGGAATCGCCATGCGGCTGCGGGGCATGGGCGGCCGAGTGATCGTGACCGAGATCGATCCCGTCAAAGCGCTTGAGGCGGCGATGGATGGATTCGCGGTGACGACGATGGCGCGGGCCGCGGCATTCGGCGACTTGTTCGTCACCGCGACCGGGAATATCAACGTGATCGACCGCGTCCATTTCGAGCAGATGAAAGATGGCGCGATCCTGGCGAACTCAGGACACTTCAACTCGGAGATCAATCTGAGGGCGCTGGAAGAGATGTCGGGCGAGGGACGTCGAACGCTGCGCACGTTCGTCGAGGAATATGTGCTTGGCCCCGAGCAGCGGCTGGTCGTTCTCGGAGAAGGCCGGCTGGTGAACCTCGCCGCTGCCGAAGGGCATCCCGCGAGCGTGATGGATATGAGCTTCGCCAACCAGGCACTCGCTAGCGCTTACCTGGTCCGGGAAGGACGGTCTCTAGAGCATCGCGTGTATCAGGTGCCGGAGGAAATCGACAATGAAATTGCCCGCTTGAAGCTCGTCGCGATGGGCATCGAAATCGATCAACTGACGTCGGAACAGGAGAAGTATCTCACGTCCTGGGAGGGTGGCACCTAGACGGCGCGCGAAGGGAATCTCCCTTCGGATGAAAGAAAATCGGTGGTCGGTGGGTTGAAGCGCTCTCCGACGCGGCTGTCAACGATGATGACGAACGTTCGCGAGGAGAGACAGGCGGTGGCGACTGAAGGCTCGTTCCACACGGCAGAGCGGAGCGTTTTTACCTCTGAGTCTGTCACGGAGGGCCACCCCGACAAAGTCTGCGATCAGATATCCGACGCGGTGCTCGACGCGGTTCTACGCGACGACCCGGATGCTCACGTCGCGTGCGAGACGGCGACGACGACAGGCATGATCCTGGTCTTTGGAGAGATCTCGACAAGCACATACGTCGATATCCCCGCCTTGGTCCGTGATGTGGTCAGAGATATCGGTTACACCCATTCGAGCTACGGCTTTGATGCGCGAACCTGCGGCGTGATGGTGGCGATCAAGGAACAGAGTCTGGAAATAACTAGCGGGGTCGAGCAGGCGCTCGAGGTGCGAGAAGGGCATAAGGTCGATCAATACGATCAAATTGGCGCCGGCGACCAAGGGATGATGATTGGGTTCGCCTGCCGGGAGACGCCCGAGTTGATGCCGCTCCCAATCTCGCTCGCGCATAAGATTTGTCAGAGTTTGGCCGAGGCACGCCGGAACGAGGATATCAGTTACTTACGACCGGACGGCAAAAGCCAGGTGACGGTCGAATATCGCCGGGGACGGCCGCACCGGATCGATACGGTCGTGGTCTCGACGCAACATGCGGAGGAGGTCAGTAACGATCGGATCGAGCGGGACGTACAGGATCTGATTATTCGTCAGGTCGTGCCGAAAGATCTGCTCGACGATCGCACTCGCTTTCTGGTCAACCCAAGTGGCCGTTTCGTGATGGGCGGGCCGATGGCTGACGCGGGCCTGACGGGTCGAAAAATCATCGTCGACACCTACGGAGGGATGGCGCGGCACGGGGGCGGCGCGTTTTCTGGCAAGGACGGGACGAAAGTAGACCGCTCAGCAGCCTACGCCGCTCGCTACGTTGCAAAAAACGTCGTTGCAGCGGGCCTCGCGGACCGTTTCGAAATTCAACTGTCATACGCGATCGGTATGGCCCATCCCGTGTCGATCATGGTCGAGACATTTGGTACCGGCCGCGTTGACGATGGCATTATCCGGTCTCTCATCGGAGAACACTTTGACCTCCGCCCAGCGGCCATCATGGAAACGCTAAGTTTGCGACGACCGATCTTCAGGCAGACGGCAACCTACGGTCACTTCGGGCGTGATGACCTAGACCTACCCTGGGAACGAACGGATAAGGCAGCCGTGCTCGCGGCGGCCGCTGGGGTATCAGTTGTCGAGGCGGTAAGCGTTTCCTAAGGGAAATTGAACGTGATACGGGATCCGCTTGAACGATCGGTGATCGCGGCGCCGGCCCTCACTCCCCTACCCCGCGCCCAGAGGGCACCCGCGCGGTGCGCGGGAGAGGGGGAACGACGTTCAAACACGCGGTTATCGCCGGGAGCCCGTATGACGCGCCTTTCCGCCGGGCATCGGATTTTGCTCTTGCGCGCTGGAATGGAAACGGTCCGAGGTGCCGACATCCATGAGCATCCGCCGCGGTAACGGTACGAGTCCATAAAAGCGAACGACCATTCCCTGCGGCGATCATCAATTAATGACCAGCCGCAGCGCGAACCTATTGTCATAGCCGTGCCGTGACGGCTGACGGGTGATCCTGGCTTTCGATGGGTCGCGGTGTCGATCAGTAACGCCTAGCGAGCACGGGGCTTGTTGGTTAGACGATAGATCGTCGCGGGCCCCCGGCTTACGTGGTCGTCGCTTCAGCCAGCTCGGCGCTACTGTAACGAGCCTTCTCGGAAAGCATGGGCGCGAGGAGTTGCTGAAGCGTCATGACGTGGCTGCAGGTTCCGACCGCATGGGACGAGAAGGTGTGGCACGAGCAAGCCCAATCATCGTCACTTAGGCGGACGACGTAGTCATCATGTCCGCCCCGGAATGAGGCCTCAAACGTGTTGATGTGGACGCGCTCCGGTTCGCGGGCATAGCGGTGAGCCTTTTCGATCTTACCGATCATGCTTGAGTTCACGTGCTGCTCCTTCACACCGCGCTAACGAACGAAGGCCCGGCCCTGCTCCGATCCGACGACTACCCTCCCATTTCCTTAAAAAGTCAACGCCTGACAGGTTAGTGTCAGGCGGCGATCGGAATCGAGTTGACGAGACCTGTCATCGCCTGATCCCGCGCTTACCAATCCATTTGGCGCTCGTCTGGCGGCCGACCGTCTGCTTGTCACCAAAGTATACTGGTCTGCCCCACGAGACGCTACTGTCGCGAGCCTTGGTCCGACGGCGGTGATTCTTGGACCGGAGCGATCATCTCGTGGTGCCGACAAACCTCCTTGCCGGCTTTACTTGGATGGCTATGAATATGATGAATGGTCCGCTTAGCGTCGCGGTGCTTGCTGGCGGCAAGAGCTCGCGGATGAGGGTCGACAAGGCTCTCCTTCCATTGTTCCCCGAAGGACCGCCGCTGCTCCAACTGGTGCTCGACAATGTCCGCGGCGTTGCGTCCGATCTCTTCATCGTCGCGCGAGACCGGCCGCAGTATGAGGGTTTCGGCGTGCCGGTGGTTCCGGATTTCTACGAAGCGGCGGGAACGTTGGGCGCAATCGCCACCGCGATCGCCGCTTGCGCTCACGACGCATGTCTCGTGGTGGCTTGTGACATGCCGTTTCTCTCCCCGCCCCTCCTTTCGTTACTTGCGGATCATCCACGGGACTACGACGTCTTGATTCCTCGACTGCCCGGGGAGAGTCGTCAAGGTTCCGGCCACGTATACCAAACACTGCACGCAATCTATACGAAGCGGTGTCTCGAGCCCATCGAGCGGCGGCTTCAGGAAGGGAACCGACAGGTTATCGGTTTTTTTGACGATGTCGACGTTCGAGTAGTGGACGTTAAGGACGTTCGGAGCATCGACCCCGAGCTGCGTTCGTTTTTCAACGCAAATACGCCGGAGGCTGCCGCGGAAGCGCGTCGAATAGTGGAGCGGGGTGCGCGGCTCGCGCCTTGACGGAGGTCAGCTCGTTGATGGGAAGCAAACGATTGCAGTTCGGACGAAATGAGGACCCCGCAGCGCTTCTGAGCTTGGTGGACTCATTCGGCGGAGGCGGGCCAGATTGTCGTCAACCTGTTGTCGCGCCAACGCGATCGATTGAACGCTTTGCGCCCTCACCAATGGTTACCTCGACACAAGCGGTCGTTCCCTGGGCTGGCGGGGCCTTGACCCATATCCTACATTTGGTCGGGCCAGGGAAACGCCGATGTATCTTGCCCAAAGGTGATCGAACTCTGCTGGAGAACCGTACATGACGATCCGGGCGGCGCCGCGGCGGAACGATGGCCGGGGAGCCGCTTGATTCACGAGCCCTTATGGCACTTCCAGGAATAGATGGGAGGATTTTGAACCCATAAGGGTTTCCGGATCAGACTCGTTTCAGTTCGGGGGGTGGCGGTGGGTCGATCCTTATCCGCGGTGGATGTGTGCTAAGAAGGGAGCTGGGATGAGTTTTTCTCGGGAAGAATCAGTGGGAGTTCCGGAAAGCGGAACGCGGTCGAGACGGACGGGAAAGAGCGCGGGGCGATCCGTGAATCGCGCTCAGGTTCAGGCGATGGAAGCGAGAACGCAGCGGATCTTGTCGGGTCCTAGCCAGGGAACTAGAAACGCCGCTGCGGTCCAGGAGACCCCGGTGGCGGCGACGTCCCGTACTACAGGGGCTCGATCCACGGCGCGGGCACGAAATCGCGCCGTGGCCCGTCCTATGCCACTGACTCGTACGGAGGAGTACAGCTATATACGCGCAGACCTTCGCCGCTTGCTGGTGACAGCCGGCGCTCTGCTCGTGGTCATGATCGTGCTGCTCTTTATCTTCGAGCGATAGGATCTGCGAAACGAGTGGGGCAAAGGACCGGAATTTCAACGAGCGTCGCGAACTAGGTGAGCGGGGAAGACACGTCGCAAGAGAAGCCCTCCGGTCCCGCACCTAAACAGTTTGCTCTTCTTCCTCCAGCCCGACTGGCTCCTCCGTGAAGGTATCTGCATCCGGTTCAGCAGGCTCGTCGTCATCGCTGTCGGAGGCGACCGCTTCTTCTTCCTCGTCATCGTCATCGAGCAAAAAGAAATCAGCTTCGTCTCGTTGGCGGAGAAGGTCTCGCTCCCGGAGATAGGCACGTGAGGTGATCTGGCGCGGGAAGGAGACCGTCGTAGCCTGGCTCGGATCGCGGTAGACCTCTCGAAGAATGACCCTGAGACTTTGCGTCGAGAGTCCGAGCGCGTAGGCTTCATAGCGGTTGCCGGCTTCGATCATCGCGATCACGCGCTCCGCGGTCTTGGCTTCAATCTCACCAAGGCGTAAGCCGTCGTTGCGCTTCACGACGAGCCGTCTTCCCTCAACTTCGAGAAGTATTTGATCGGAGGAGAGCACTTGGGCAAGCTCATCAATCGGCGCCGGATTGACAAGCTCATCGACCCACGTCTTACCAACTTCCTCAACGAAGACCGTCGTATTGAGCGTCGTCGGCGCGGCGATGTCCTCGCTAGCGACTGCCTCGGTTTCGCTACCGTCGCTTGAGCGGTGGCGCAGCGTTTCCAGCCGCTGCAGGTTTCGGCGGGCGATCATATTGGCGGGATCGGCACGCAACGCGCCTGAGTAGGCTTCGGTGGCCGGTCCCGTACGCCGGAGCGCGAGCAGAGCTCGGCCCAAACGGTTGTAGGCCTCGGCGTCTCGGGGGTAGCGATCAATTATCTGTTGGTTGAGCTGGAGCGCTACATCCCAGTTCCCTTGTAAGGCGGCGTCGCGCGCGTCCTGGACCGTCTGCCGTCTCGTCTGGTTCTTTGTTTGGCTCACGATTTGTCTCTCCCGTCGTCGTCGAGCTCAACGAAGCTCGGGGCGCTTCAACACATTCATGTCCAGTATGTCCAGGGTCAGCTGGGCTGGTTCGCTGAGGCGCCGATAAGGAACCAAGGACTCGTGTGGGTGATCTCGACGTCTACAAGCTTTCCTTTCAAATCGCGGCTATCCTCGAAGTGGACGAGCGTGTTTCCTCGTGTCCGTCCGGTCCATCGCCCTTTGGCCATGGTCTCTACTAAAACCTGGACACGCTCCCCTCGTCGACTCGCGTTTCTCTCGGTGCACAGCCGCTCCTGGAGCGACTCAATGGCCTGGTGCCGCCGCTGTTTTTCGTGTAACGGGACGTCGTCGGCCCAGCGGGCGGAGAGGGTACCGGGCCGGGGAGAGTACATCGCGAGGTGAACCTTCTCGCAACCAACGTCGGAGAGAAGATCGTACGTCGCTTGAAATTGGCGATCGGTCTCACCAGGAAATCCGACGATGACGTCGGTCGCGACGGTGATATTCGGCATGCGTTCGCGCGCATACGCGATGCGGTCCTTCCAGTAGTCACGCGTGTAGGTGCGACGCATGCGCCGTAGGACATCATCATCGCCGGCTTGAACCGGGAGATTGATGTGCTCACAGACGGACGGTAGTTCGGCCATGGCGTCGATGATCTCGTTGGACATGTGTTTCGGGTGGGAGGTGAGGAAGCGCAAGCGGTCAATCCCTGGCACGGCGTCGACCGCTCGAAGGAGATCGGTCAGCATCGCGCGACCATCCGTGTCGCGCCCGTAGGCGTTGACAGTCTGACCGAGCAGCGTGACCTCGCGAACTCCTTTGGACGCGACCTCTTCCACCTCGCGAACGATGTCGGAGATCGGCCGGCTCCGTTCCTTGCCCCGGCGGTAGGGCACGATGCAGTAGGAGCAGAGGAAGTTGCAGCCGTAGATGATCGGAACGTAGGCCGTGACGCCCGGGGCTCCGCTCGATTCGGGCAAATAATAATGAGGAAGTTGAGAGAGATCGTCGTCAAGATCGGCCAGTTCCGGCACCACGCGCTGGAGCTGATCGAAGTCGGATGGATCGAAGAACAAGTCGACATGCGGAAACCGTTGGCTCAGTTGTTCTTGCTGGTTGGTGACGAGGCAGCCCGTGACGAGGAGGGAGGTCTCAGGACGGCGGCGTTTTAAGCCAACCAACGCTTGAAGTTTTCCGGTTACCTTGTCTTCGGCCGCTTGACGAACGACGCATGAGTTAAGGACGATAACGTCGGCTTCTTCCTCCGAATGGGTGGGCCGATAGCCGACCTCCTGCAATGTCGAGGCTACTTTGGCGCTGTCAGCTTCGTTCATCTGACAGCCGATCGTCCACATGAAAAAGCGCTTGCCATTCGCTTCTAACGGTGAAGGGCTTGCCTGGGGTCTCGGCTCATGTGATGTTTTAGCCAGCATCATACCTATCCGGTAATGCGTCGCATTCTGACAGTTGATTGGCGTTGATCCGCTCGGTTCTTCCACGGTGAATGAGGGGTCTTATGCCCAGCCTCCTAGTATACAGACTACAGGCGATGGAGCGTGCTTTGGCGGCCGATGGGTCAAGCGTCTGTCAAGACTAGATGACGATCATAGCGGTGATGGTCGGTGGCGAACGATCGCACTGTAGAACAAATAGTGAATTCTATTTCATGTAGGACAAGTAAAAAACCTAACATTATGCCCGTTGCAACAGGGCCCGTGCGATGGGGTGCCTCATAGACAACGTCCGGGCCAGGTTGCTAGAATGGGTTCTTGAGCAAACCGTGCCGTCCCCGTCGCTCCTCGAACGCAAGGTGATGCGAGCACCGGTCGACACCGGAGGGCGGATGTTATGGCAATGGCCGTCTGGTTGCCGGACCCGGTCCGGCATATGGGCTGTTGATGCGGTTTGTGCCCGGGCAGGGGGGCGCCGTGAATAAACGCAAGTGCAGCACATGCCACTATTTTCAAGGAGCGCGCCTTGCGGGAAGCGGTTGGTGTCACCATCCGCAACGTTGGACGAGTAGCGATCTCAAAATCATGGTTCGTGGAAACGAGCTGGCATGCCGCGATCCGTGGCTGAATGATCTCTGGACCGACCCTCACGCGCCTGAGTCCGGCGAAACGGCCGTTCGTTTCGCTGGTGACCTAGATTCGGCGTCGACCGGACCTGTCCCTGCGGCGACGCCGGTGGAAATCGCGGCAGTGTTCAATGCTCAGACGACCTTGTCTAACGCCTCGACGGCGCATGACGCGACCCAAGATGTCGTCGTCGGTGACATGAGTGCTGTATCGAGAGGGGAGCCGAAGCCGGGGTTGAATGACGGAGGCGAGATTCGCTCGCCAGGGCTCGATACCCGCGCAGCGATCATGAAGGCTCGGGAGACCTATCGCGATCGGGCGCGGGCACTGGCGGATGAGCGTGCCGCCGAACAGTTACGGCAACGGGAGCAGGATGGCGTGAATTTGCCCTCCCCCGTTGAGTGGGGTGGTAAAAGACGCGACGCGGCGTCGACCTTGCTGGATCACGTCCCGAGCCGGGCTGAAGACGGCGACGGTGTGGTAGGGGTCGGCCCGCAGGAGCGGGACGCCACACCAGCATCAGTCGTTGGCCAGGATTCAGAGGTGGGCGATCGCGGAGCGCCATCCGACGAGTGGTGGGGATCGTCTGACGATGACGGCCGCCGGTCTGACAGCGGTACAGGTCTTGATCAGCCTCACCTGGACATTGGCGGGGCCAGGGGAACGCAGAGCGCGCAGGATGACCAAAGCGCCATCGAGGCGGAGCTGTCCCTCCTAACTGGGGACAAGAATCCACCGCATCGAACGGATCAGCCCCAAGCTGGAGATCTGGCCGGCGCATTACCGCGCTTCCGACCGGTTTTCGTGGAGGCGGAGCGCGGGCGGGGTGCCCGAACGGTACAAAATGCGGGTGAGACTACCGAAGGCGAGCCGACGCAGGGGCCTGCTGCCCCCAAAGGTCCTCAAACCGCCCCGGCTTTCAACTCACCCGCGATTGTGGGCCACGGCGATGGTGAGACGATCGCTGGTCGGGAGTGGCCTGACGACGAAGAGATGACGGCTGGTGCGACTAATGACCAGGCCGAGGGCAGGGATGATTCGGCCGTCGACCGCGGCTACGTATCTGGGGAGCAGGATCAGGTTCTATGGATCGAGCAGGCGGTTGAGCTGGCTCCAAATCTCGACCGTATCTGCAAGACGTGTCGAGATTTCCGACCGGCTGAGGGAGGCGAGCGGGGATGGTGTGCAAACGAGTGGGCGTTCACTCACCGGAGGATGGTTGACGGGTCGGACGCGATGCCATGCGAAACGTCTCTTGGAACGTGGTGGTTGCCAACTGACGAGGTATGGCTAGACGTCACCGACCTTTCCAGTCATGGGCAACCGACGCCAATCCTCGATGCGGTGGTGGCGCACCAACGCGAGGAAGGTTTGCGGCGGCGAGGCTCATAAACTGGTAGGATAACGATTCGGGCCGCGGCGGAAATCATCAGGCGGGTTGTCAGACGCTGCGGACCGCAAGCAGACGCCTGTTATAGGGAGGGGGCCGCCGGGCACCAGAACGGCGGTATCCGGGCCGAATGTCGTTGCATTCGGTGATGGGGGAGTCAGCACGACGCAATGGGTGTCTTTGGCGACACGCTACGACAGGCGCGCGCTTACAAGGGCGTAACGCTGAAAGAGGCGGAGCAAGCGACGCGGATCAACCGCCACCATCTCGCTGCGCTCGAAGAGGAGAACTTCGGCGTCCTGCCGCCGCTCATCTATCAGCGGGGCATCATTCGCAACTATGCTACATACCTTGACCTCGATCCTGGGAAATTGCTCGGGATGTTCGAGGAGGCACGGGGCGGTGAAACAACGTCCGAGCTGGTCGCGGCGGTCAAGCCCTTGAATATGCCAAGCCATTGGGCTCCAAATTTCGCCATTATCGCGTTTATGGTCGTGATGAGCGCCATCGTCTTTGCCTGGGCCTATAGCGCTTATTTCGCATCCTCAGAAGCGACTTCGACGATTGCGGCGGTTCCTCCCACTGTTACCCCAATGGATCCGAGCGAGATCGGGTTCTCGAGTCCGGCTGTACCTGAGCAGCCGGCACCCGCGGTGAAGCCTTCGCCGACCCCGCGGATCATCGCTTCACAAGCGATTCGAGCGACCACGACTCCGAGTCCAACCCCGAGGGCGGTGGTGACGGCCACGCCAACGACCGTGCCTCCGATGCCGACGCCGACGGTCGAACTTGCGCCAGCGGAACCGACTGCCTATGTGGCTCCGATTGAAACGGTGGCAGAACAGCCAGTCGAGGAGCCGACAAGCCCGCCGGAGGCCGAACCAACCGATCTACCCAGCGATCAGTTGACTATCGGCTTCACGCCGAGTGCGGATGTCTATTTGACGGTTATCGGTGACGGGACAACCCTTTGGGACGGGTCAGTGGGTGCCGGGCAGTCAATCGGTCCGTTTACCGCGAGCAGTTTTCAAATTTCGACCAGTGATTCGGCCGCGACCCAAATCACCAACTACAACGCGGGTGTTGTGTTCAACATGGGCGCCAGCGTTCCGAACTTCTCTCTCCCGTAGCGGTCGCAGGTGCCGCGGGCTCGGGCTCCCGCCTGACAGCGGGACGTCGACGCGTGCGGTTTCTTTGCCGGTCAGCCTACGGGGACAATGACCCGCAAAGCGGCCGGATCGACCGTGAAGACGGCGGGCGTCCGATCGACGACATCCCCATCTAATTGGATCTTGAGCGGGGGCACGGCTGTGAGCTCTACTCTTCTTGCCTTGGTTTGGATGAGCTCCCCTGACTCGCTGATCTGCCGGGTCAGAAGTTGTCGTAGGGTCCGAACCGAGGAGCCGACACCTGAGCCCGTGAAGATTAAGACATCAAGCCAACCATCGTCGGGCCGAATGTCTTTGACCAGCTGGAGGCGGGGATGAGCAATCGACCCGCCGTTGGCGACAAGAATGAGGCGGGAGTGGACAGTGATCAACTGGCCGTCGATGCGGAGCGAGCACGTAGACGCTGGAAACCGCAAAGCTCTGATGGCCGACGGCACGTAAGCGAACCAGCCAAAACGCCGCTTCAGAGAAGGATTCGTGCGTTCGAAAAATTGGCTGTCGAGGCCGGCGCCGGCCATATGGAGAAAGACGCGCGGGCCACACCGGCCGACGTCAATCGTCGCGAATTGGTGGGTTCCGAATAGGAGCGAGGCGGCTCGCTCTGCAGCAAGAGGAATGTTGAGGTCCTTCGCGATAATATTTGTTGAACCGACGGGAATGATACCGAGGGGAATTCCTGTCCCGAGGATGCCCCCGGCTACGTCGGCAACGGTCCCATCTCCGCCGACCGCGACGACGATGGACGCGGACGACGACGCCTCACGGGCGATGCGGGAGGCTGATTCCCGCTCATCGGTGACGACAATATCGAGCGTGACGCCTGAAGGAACCGTAGCCCGGAGGATATCGCTGAGGGCGTTGCTATTTCCCCGTGTCACGGGGTTAATAATCGCGACGACGCGTCGTGTCGTTGCGTCCGCGGCGGATGACACGTCACCTCCCATCGTCATGGTTCTGCGACGGTCTAGGGCTTGGCTGTTTGCACTTCCTCCGGGCCAAACACTTTTTCAATAATGTAATTGGCAAGCCAGGTAGCGGCTGCCGCTAACACGAGCCCAAGTATGCCGCGAACCGTGTTGCGCACCATGTTCGTATCCTCCGCCTATCGACCCTACTCGGCCAGGTACTGAAACTCGTCCCTGCGGGACGCTGCGGTTGCGTCTCTTTGAAGGCTGATCTTCGTCACTCAATCTGCTTCAACCGATAGGGGCGGCTACGAGCGTCCTGGACCAGCCCTTCGCCTGGCGCTCTCCGCGAGTGGCAGAAGCGCCAGTATCGCAACGGCGGTGAGATCTGGCAGCGTTGCTTCCCCGAGGACGTGGCGAGTCGCGCCGGGGAACACGGTAAAGGGTACGACGAGGGGAGCGGTAACCGCATAGACGACATGCCCGCTCCAGATATTGGGGTGAACGCTGAGCGATAGTAGGACGAGGCGCGCGAGCAGGAGCGCGCTGACCGCGGCGTAAGCAGTAAGGAGCGCTTCAAACGCGAGCTGCGGACCCAAGTGTACATCTCTTGGTCCGTTCAATCGCTGACGATGGATCATGGGTCTGTGTTTGCCGGTGGCAGCTGCTCGAGCAGGGTGGCGAGCCTGTCGCAAATAATGGTTGCCAGCGCTCTCTTCGTGAGACGAGGAAAGCATTCGGGTGGTGCCCCGGGTCTGAGAATAATCGCCTGGCTTTCATCGCTCCCGATCGTGGTTCTCGCCTCGTTGGCGATAATCATGTCCAGACCCTTCGTTTCAAGTTTGTGAGCCGCGTTCACGATAAGGTCTTCGGTCTCGGCTGCAAAGCCAATTTTAACGAGGCTGGAACGGCGCGTGAGCGCGATGATGTCGGCGTTCGCCACGAGTTCCAACGTCATCCCGGCGCGTCCCGCTACTTTCTTAACTTTGCGATCCATCGCTGTAGCGGGTCGAAAGTCCGAGACGGCGGCGGCCATAACGAGGGCATCCGCTGAATTGACGGCGTGGCGTACTGCAGCATGCATCTCGTTGGCTGTTTCCACTGATGTCAAGGAAACGCCGTATGGCGGTCGGAGAGCGGTCGGCCCCGCGATAAGATGGACCGACGCGCCTTGTTCAATGGCTGCTCGGGCGAGGGCAAAGCCCATTGTGCCGCTTGACCGGTTTCCAATGTACCGGACGGGATCGATGGGTTCGTGGGTGCCGGCGGCCGTGATCACGACATGCCGATTCGCGAGGCGTCCGTCGCGGCCCAGCGCGGCGAATACGGCGTCAACGAGGGTTTCTGGATCTGACATTCGCCCGGTACCAACGTCGCCCGATGCTAGGCGGCCCTCGTTCGGGCCGACAATGGTCACGCCGCGTCGCATGAGCGTGGTGAGATGCTCTTGAGTGATTGGGTGATGGAACATGCCGTGCTCCATCGCGGGAGCCAGAACCAGCGGCGCGCGGGTGGATAAGGCGATCAGGCCAAGGAGATCGTCGGCCAGCCCGAGAGCCAGGTGGGCGATAGTATTGGCCGACGCGGGGGCAACGAGTATTGCGTCCGCGTTCTCGGCTAGCGACACGTGACCCGTAAAGTCTCCGTTCCATGGCGCAAATGGTTCAACATGAACGGAACGGTTCGTTAGGGCCGAGAATGTCAGAGGACGGATAAATTCCTGCGCCGCGGTCGAGAGAATAACGTCAACGTGAAGCCCGGCCTGAACAAGGCGACTTGCGATGTCCGCCGACTTATAGGCGGCGATACTGCCCGTCACCGCCAGCACGATCCGACGTGTCCGCTGGGCGATGGAATGCCGGCCTGAAACCACATTCATTTCGGTCGAATAGCCCGATGGGCTGGTGTGTTCGCTGTGCAGCAAGGAGGGAAGGTGGGGATGCATAGTTACAGGGAAGTTTACCGCGCCGATTGGGACGGCACAATCGCGGTCGAGCCACGTTGGGGCGCTGCGTCGGCATCAGGCCGCGGACCCGCGGGAGTGGATCCGATGCGCCCCTATCGCGACAGGAGGATAGGTCGCGGTGCATTCTAAGGCACCGTGTGAATCGACCGTTGATGCTTGGTTCGGCGAATAACGACAGGACATGACATGACGGAAATTGAACCGGGGGGAGCGCCGGGAACGGTCCTCCAGGTGAGAGCAGTCGATAAATACTTCGGTCCGGTGCACGCGTTAAAGCACGTTGATCTTGATGTTCGGAGCGGCGAAATTGTTGCCCTGATTGGCGACAACGGAGCAGGTAAGTCCACGTTGATCAACGTGCTGACAGGAGTCATGCCGTTTGACAACGGAGAGGTTCTCTTTGAAGGACGCCCGGTGACTCTATCGTCGCCGCAGGACGCCCGGCAACTGGGTATCGAGACGGTTTACCAAGACCTAGCGATCGCCCCTCATCTGGACGCAGTGGCCAATATTTTCCTCGGGCGCGAATACGAGCGAGGTCGATTTGCACGTTTGTTCGGCTTTCTAGATGAGCGGCGGATGCGTCGCGAGACGGAAGACCAACTGAGCCGATTACGGGTGCGGATTCCGAACCTAACGCGCCGCCTGGTGACCCTTTCGGGTGGGCAACGCCAAGGCGTTGCGGTCGCGCGGGCAGTAATGTGGGCGAGCAAGATCGTCATCATGGACGAGCCAACCGCAGCGCTTGGCGTGGCACAAACGGCGATGGTTCTCGATCTCATGAGGCAAGTCAGAAACACCGGCATCCCAGTCTTGTTCATTAGCCATAACATGCCGAACGTGTTCGAGGTAGCCGACCGGATCGTTGTGTTGCGGCTAGGAGAGGTTGTGCGGGAACTTAGCCCAAGCGAAGCGACGATCGATGATGCGGTTTCGGCGATGACCGGCTCGACCGGATCTCATCGAGTGGGAAGGGAAGCGACGGATGGCCGCTAACGAGGCGCAGGCAGACGCGCGTGGCGGAGTCGACAGGCGAGGAATGCGAACGGTGTCGCGTCTCTTAGGATCGTCATTTACTCTCCTGATTCTCGTGGCATTGACCCTCGCGTTCACGGTTCTGCAAGGCTCGAGGTTCGCAAATCCGGCGAACGCGCAAGATATCGCACTGAACGCGTCCCAACTTGTTCTCCTGACGGTGGGAGTAACGTTCGTCATCATTACCGGCGGAATCGATCTCTCGGTCGGCTCAGTGTTGGTGTTATCGGCGGTGGTCGCGGCCAAGCTGATGGTCCGGCTGGCGGGAACGCCGGAACAAGTTCGTAACTACGAGTTTCCGCATCAAGGGCTAGCGATCACCGTGGGACTGGCTGCTGGCGTACTGGCAGGACTGGGCTGCGGACTGGTGAACGGCCTGCTCATTACAAGACTGCGAATGCCGCCGTTTATCGTGACGCTTGGGACGCTGGGGATGGCGCTTGGGACCGCGAGACTCTTGACCGGGGGGACGACTGTTCCGAACGTTCCCCAGGCGGTCCAGCTGAGCCTTGGGCTTCGCGAACTCGTGGGCTTCGCGGTCGGCAGCTACCGTATTCGACTAACGCCACCTGTTCTGGTGGCGGCGCTCGTCGTCATTTACGCATCGATCCTCCTTGGCCGGACTCGTTTCGGACGATACACCTACGCCATCGGCTCTAATGCGGCCGCGGCGCGGAAGGTGGGTATCGACGTTGATCGACATCTCCTTAAGATCTATGGGTTAAGCGGTCTTCTCGCTGGAATCGCGGGCGGATTTGATCTCCTGCGGTTCGGTACGGCCTCGGTGGGAACGCATGATTCCGACAACTTGGCGGCCATCTCTGCGGCCGTGATCGGCGGCACAAGCCTCTTCGGCGGGTTGGGGAGCGTCGGAGGTTCCGTAATCGGGGCCTTCATTCCAGCGGTTCTCAGGAACGGGTTGGTCATCTCTCACGTCAAACCGTTTTGGCAGGAGGTCATGATCGGCGCGATCTTGATTCTCGCGGTCTACCTCGACCAGCGCCGGCGGCGGGCGGAAGAGCGAATGTGACCAGGGGACGCGGGTGACCTTCTCCGGTGAGCCTCACCTTCCGTGCCACGCTTGCCGGGCGAGCGACCCGCCCGACCGTTCTTGTTGCCTGAGGTTCAAGACAGTAATTCGCCGGTGCCGTCGCAATGTAACCCTGCGCTCGCTGGGAACGGGACGCGGTCGCAACTCGTGTCTCATCACGTCTTGCGTTCGAGTGGGCTTGCTGATAGTCTGCGCCGGTTCAGGGACGATTCGCGACCGATGTCGCAACGAATGTAGTAGGAGTGGAGATGATCGATCAAGGATTCACCCGGGGACAAATCACTCGACGCCGGCTATTGGGCGTGGGCGGTGCGGCAGGATTGGGACTCGGCCTGGTCGGTCCCTCCGCGGTGCTCGGAAACGTCGCGAAAGCGAGCCCGAGATACCAGGGCAAGGAGTATAAGATCGCCTTCATCCAGGGCGTCGTGGCGGACAATTTCTATATCACGATGGACTGTGGGGCACGGGCGAAAGCGAGTCAGCTTGGCGGAATTACGATCGACACGCAGGGTCCGGAGCAATTCGATGCGACGCTGCAGACCCCGATTTTGAATGCGGTTGTGCAAACGCGTCCCGACGCGATCATGATGGCGCCGAACGACACGCGAGCGATGATTGCTCCGATTAAGGCGGCGATTGACGCCGGTATTCCCGTTTTCTTAGTTGACACGACGATTGAGAGCGATATCCAACTCGCGGATGTATCAACAGACAATGTTGAAGGTGGACGCCTGGCCGCGCGTGGCTTGGCTACAGCGATTGGTGAGAAGGGGAAGGTCTTCGTCATCAACGTGAAGCCAGGCATCTCGACGACGGATCAGCGAGAAAGAGGATTCGCTGAGGAAATCGCGAAGTACCCGAACATCCAGTATTTGGGACAGGAGTACTGTAACAACGACTCAAACCGCGCCGCCGAGATCACGACGGCCCGGCTCCAATCTGATCCTGATCTCGCAGGCATCTTTGGGACGAATCTCTTCGCGGCCCAAGGTGGCGCGGCAGGGGTTCGACAAGCGGGTAAGCAGGGAGCCGTCAAGATGGTTGGGTTCGATGCCGGCCCGACCCAAGTTCAAGATCTACGTAGCAAGACGGTCGATATTTTGATTGCCCAGCATCCGGGCGAGATCGGAGAGACGGCGGTGCAATTGATCGCGGATTATTTGAAGAGCGGAACCGCTCCGAGCCCGAAGCAAGTGACGACGGGTGCGACGATTGTCACCCGCGATAACATCGGCGATCCAGCGGTGGCGCAGTATCTTTACGTCGCCGGCTGCTCGGATTATGAAGCTGCCGCAAGCCCGGCGGCGGCGAGCCCGGTCGGGGGAGAGGCCACTCCAGCCGCCTAACATTTTCTTCGAGACATCGTCTCGTGGCCGGCCGCCGCCTGGCGGTCGGCGCCCAATTTAAATGGTTGACATGGCGTTGCGGCCTGGTAACGGGGCAACCCTCCTATGGGCGATTCCCGCCTTCGCTAGCAGCCCGGTAACGAGGAGAAAGCGAATCTACGACGCCCCATCGCCACGACGAGTCGCCCTCCGCCGTCTCGCGGTCAGAATGTCGGTCGACGCGGCGTGCAGTCCGATAGATCGTTCGTAACGACCGACGGACCGTGCGCTCGCCAGAGGTTGACAAAACGTGCTGCGCTAGATACGATTGTCGTTCGCGTTCGAACTAGCCGATCACGGGTGGTTCGAACCATGGGGCGATTACTATCTGGGCGCCGCACGCGGGCCATTTTACGGGAAGAAAACCTGAGGATTAGGGAGGGGAGATAGCTGCCCTCCTCATTTCGCATGCAGATTGGATTTTTGATTACCAGAAGCATAGGCACGGGTTGAGTTCGTTCGGGCCAACGTTTCCGCGATGGTGACGAACGCCAGGTAGAGGCTGGCATCGGCAAGGACCTCTGATCGGGTGTGTCAGGCGTTCGGTTGTCTCGATTCGCGCGTTTCACCCTCGTCCTTCGTTGGTTTGCAGTGTTCGGAAGAGGAGTCAGGGTACGTGGTAACAGCGACAACGAGAGCACGTCGTCAGGAAGCCATCGGGACTACTAATCAGCGGCGGGTTGTTTCCAACCATGGGGTAAATCGGCGCTCGTTCTCACGGATTCCGACCGTGTGGGAGATGCCGAATCTGGTGCAAGTCCAAATTGAGTCGTTCAA
>JAABUN010004367.1_pt1 | contig 19449 bp, 17 predicted proteins | sample 5559311 | NCBI WGS metagenome assembly JAABUN01 (sample SAMN10711877, study PRJNA513370) | rock metagenome | isolation source: Antarctica rocks | place: Antarctica: Victoria Land, Siegfried Peak sud | reverse complement strand
CTCAACGAATCATTCTGAGGAGGATAGGTAATGATGAGCGCGGGCGGTAACGCCGTGGGTCCAGAACTCGCACAATTCTCTTCCGTCGTGATCGCATTCAGGGTGCCCATCGAACAACTACTGTCATGGGATTTCTGGGGAATCGGTCGTCTAACAGTCAATAGATGCGTGGCCGGTGCCTGCGTCGATGAGTTGTATCGCTCGACGGTCTCAACCAGCTGGTCATTGACTAACGGAGTCATCGTCAGAGCTAACTGAAGACGCGAACAGAGCCGGAATAGTTCCACCGGTGCCTACCGCAGATTGATGGACCAGCGACGAGAGGTATGAGATGAAGATCGCCATGCACACGGTGACCGGTGCGCCCGCTCTGATTATCATCCTGATAGTCCTCGCGCTGATCATTGCGGGTATCGTGGCTGTTATACGGCTAGTGGCTCGGAAAGCTCGCTAGTACGCTCGTCAACGTCGATGAGAGCCGGTCAAGACCTGATGACCTGCAACAGATGTCCGCTGTGTCCGCCCTCGTACACAGCGCCGGTTGGTCCTGGTACGCCGTCGACGACAGCTGACCCGGCGCCGGTACCTTCCCGGAGCGTGGTGACCGGTTCGTCGCGCATACCGGCTTCGACCCGCGTGCGCTAGCTGTTCCGCCTCATGACGTTGGTGACAGTGGTCGGGGCGACGGCGGCCGGGGGCTGGTTGCCGGTGGCGGTGTGGGCTCGGTGGTAGTTGTCGTGGATCACCCAGCGTTGCGGGTACTCGGCGTGCCGGATTTCTGAGGTTCAGGGTCGGGCGTGGGCGAACTCCTCGCCCAGGATCCGGTGGTAGTGCGCGACCTTCCCATTGGTCTGGTGAGGGCGGGGAACCGATGCCGGGCCCCGTCGGGCAGCGCTGTGTCGAACAGCTGTGAGCGGTAGCGGGACCCGTTATCAGTCAAGACCCGTTCGATGGTGATGCTGTGGGCGGGCATCTTCGGCTCGCCGTCCGTAGATCCTGGTAAAAGGCGTCGCGGTGACGCCGAAGGCGACGACGGAGGCGCAGATGACGAGGCTGCCGACCACCCAGACCTGTGTCAGCCCCGTCTCACGCAGCGCCAGGTTCGCGTAGAAGAGCGCGGAAATGCCGATCGGGCCGAACCATCCCGCGAACAGGGCGTCGCGCCTTCCGCGCACGGGGTCGATCAGACCGCGCAGCGCCCACATCCAGGGCAACCGGCGCAGCAGCAGAACCGCGACGACCAGGACCGGACCCCGCCAACCGAGCGCCAACCATCCGCTCCAGGGGATGGCCAGGCCGAGCAACACGAAGATGGGCAGGTTGAAGAAGCGGGCGACGACGTCCTGTACATGCTCCTGCTGCTCCTCGTCGCCGCCGCGCCCGAACCTGTTGAAGGCCACGCCGGCGACGAACACGGCGAGGATGCTGTCGCTGCCCATCACCTTCACGATCCCCATCACGGTCAGCGAGAGCGCGAGGGTGACGCCCAGCAGCGAGGTGTGACCGGTCGCCCGGCGGGAGGTGGCCGAGCGCAGCAGCCGGCCGGCAACGGCGCCGAGCGCGGCACCGGCAACCACCGCCATCCCGACCTCCCAGAGGAGCGTGTAGGTGAGCCAGTGCAGCCAGGCGTCGCCGGCTGGGCGGGTCAGCAGCAGGATGGGCAGAAGGACAAAGGGGTAACCCAGGCCGTCGTTCGCCCCCGAAGCCGCCGAAAGCAGATTCCGCAGGCGGCCGGGAACAGCTCGCTCGGCGAGCTGACCCGTGAGGATGGAGCTGGACACCACCGGATCAGTGGGGGTCAGGACGGCCCCAATGAGCAGCGCCACCAGGACAGGCGGACGCAGAATCAGCCACACGAGCGCGCTGCCGCTGAGCCACATCACGGTCAGCAGCGGCCCAAGGAGCACGGCGAGCGGCCGCCAATGTCGCAGTGGATAGCCCTCGGGCAGGCGCAGGGCAGCCCCCATCAGCCCGACGGCCAGGGTCAGGCGCGACGCCTGCTCGAGGATCTGCTCCTGCGGCGCCCAGGTGAACACGTGCAACAGGTCGAGCCCCGGGGACCCCAGAGCCACTCCGGCGAGGAGGGCCACCACAGGCTCGGAGATCCACAGGCGCGTCTTGATGACGTCGGAAACCAGTCCCATAAGCAGGATCAGGGCGCCGATGGTGGCCAAAGCGACGTACAGCTGGTTCACGCGCCCCTCCTCGGTGCTTCAGACATATCAGTGCTCCAGACACATCGGCTACCTCGGCGACCGCACAGCGGTGTCGACCTGCCCTCCGTCCCGGCGACGAACGCTGACCTGGCCGTCCGGCTCGAGCGCGGCTTCCTCGACGTCCTCGACGCGGCGGATTCCCCCGTGTACGCAGCTCGGCCAGCAGCTCCTCGTCGCTTAGCGACTCCCATCGCGGCTCTTCGAACTTGAGGGCGAAGTGACCCCCCTCATGCGGCGGTGCGCACCGGGCGGGATTGCCGGGTGCGGGCGAACCTACTCGGCGGCGTTGATCGGGATGAGCCTGGCCACCACCGCGGTCCTGCTGACCCCGGTGGTGCTGACCCTGACCCGCCGGCTCGGGCTGCGGGCGCTGCCGTTCGCGCTGCTGGCCGTCTGGCTGGCGAACACCGCGAGTCTACTGCTCCCGGTGTCCAACCTCACGAACCTGCTGGCCCTGCAACGCGCGCACCTGGGCTCCCCGGCGTTCGCCGCGCGGATGGCGCTGCCGGAACTGGTCGCGGTCGCCGGGACGGTGGCCTACCTGGGCTGGCTGTTCCGCCGCGACCTCGCCGGGGCCTATCCGGTGCCGGAGCGGACCGTGCCGGCGGACCGGTGGACGTTCCGGGTGTGCGGGCTGGCGTGCGTCGCGCTGGCGCCGGGAGTGCTCGCCGGCGGCGCCCCGTGGGCGGTCGCGGTGCCCTGCGCGGGCGCCGCCGCGGCCGTGTCGGCGGTCCGGGGCCGGTCTGCGCTGAGCTGGGGGCTGGTCCCGTGGCGCTTCGTCGTGCTCACCGGGGGACTGTTCCTGACGGTGTCCGCCCTGGCCCGGCACGGGCTGGGCGACCTGCTCGCCCGCGCGGTCGGCGGGTCGACCCTGGCCACCGTCGGGGTCTCGGCCGCCATTCGCGAACCGCTGGCGACGCTGTTGTGGCGGGAACACTGCCGCGCCCACGGCCTCGTCGTGCCGGCGCGGACGTTCACCGCGGTCGGCCTGCTCGGCCTACCCCCGCTGCTGGTCGGCTGCTGGGCCGCCCTGCTGCTGACCGGGTGACCGGTGCGACGAGCCGCCGCTCCAGGTTGCCGCTGTCCGCCCGGGCCGGGGGAACCCGGATCACGCTCCTTCCAGCGGCCCCGGTTCGGAATCGGTGCGCACCGCTCTGGAAAGGTTGAGGCTGGGTCAGGGTTGGGCCGCGTTGCGGTCGGCGGGGTAGGTGCGGGTGGCGACCAGCAGGAGCAGTAGTCCGCCGATGAGCAGCGGTAGGAGCATGACGGCGAAGGTGTGGGCCAGGGGGACGCCGTGGGACAGCGACACACCGCCGGATTCGGCGGCGGAGCCGCCGTCGCTGGTGCGGGCGGTGCCGAACCAGGCTGAGACGACGCCGAAGGTGGCCGGTGCCGCGGACTCGAACAGGCGCCGGAACAGGCTGCGGACGGCCTCGGCGCGACCCCACAGCCCGGGTTCGACGACGTCGAGGCGGGCGGCGTCCAAGGGTGGGTTGGTCGCGGCGTAGCAGGCGGCCCCGGCGACCAGCAGCGGAATCCCGATGACCGCGGAAGGGATAAGGAACGCGGGGAGCAGGAGCGCGGCCGCGGCGATGAACGCGACCCCGGCGACCAGGGGCCGTGCGCTGACCCGGCCGGCGCGGGTGAGCCGGTCCGCGATCCGGCCGCCGGACAGGACGCCGACCAGGGCGCCGACGCCGACGCCGATCACCAGCAGGCTGGCTGTGGCCTGACCGAGTCCGTACCGGCCGCGGAAGTACTCGGTGACGAACGTCTCCAGGCCCTGCAGGAAGAAGTAGCCCAGGGCGGAGGAGGCGATCAGTACGACGTTGGTCCGGACAGCGAGGATCCGGCGGGCTGCCTGCCACAGCGAGATCCGCGGCGCCGGGTCGTGGCCGGCGGGGGCCGGCGGCGCCGGGGTGCGGTCGGGCTGGTCCGGGGTGCTGCCGCCGCCGGGTTCGGTGAAGGAGTCCGCCCCCGCGGGCAGGCGGCTGGCGCCGCCCCGGGTCGGTTCGGGCAGCAGCCGCCACAGCCCGACGGCCAGCCCGAGACTGCCGGCGGCGAGCACGAGGAACGGCAGCCGCCAGGAGATCGCCGAGAGACTGCCGGACACGACGATCCCGAGTCCGGTGCCGGCGAGCTCCCCGAACAGGATGAACCCGAAGATCCGGGCCCGTTCCCCGGGTGGGAAGAAGTCCCCGCTCAGCGAGGTCACGGCCGGTGAGGCGAGGGCGATCACCACCCCCAGTGCCAGCTGGGAGACCAGCAGCGCCGGGTAGGAACCGGACAGCGCGCTGGCCACCATCGCGGCGGTCCACACCGCCACGCTGGCCGCGAGCAGGTGCACCCGGGCGACCCGGTCCACCAGCACACCGGCAGGCAGGGTCGCGAGCGCCCCGATGATCGTGGTGCCGGTCACGATCAGCCCGACCCGGGTGTTACCGATCCCGAAGGCCCGGGACAGCGGGACGGCCATCGACCCGACGGTCCCGGTGTCGGCGCCCTGCAGTCCGAGCACCGCGGCGAGCAGCACCACCACCCGCAGCCGGGCCCGGCCGCCGACCCGGTCCGCCGCCCAGGCCGCCGCGCCCGTCCTCCCCCGCCCTCCCCCGGTCATCGGCCGGCCCTGGTCATTGGTGGCGGCCGGTGAGCGCGTCGCCAGCTGACCGGTGCCGCCACCGGCCGGTCAGCCTCGCCGCAGCAGCGGAACCGTGGGCGGCGCTCAGCTGCGGCGGCCGGCCGGCGAGCGGCCCGGTGTTCAGTTGTGGTCGGCAACCCACGCCTGCGGGTCCTTGTCGGTGGTCTGCATCCCCCCGGAGTGCCGGGACTCGTAGGTGACGAAGGCGACCGCGATGTCGTGCCGCTCCTGCAGGCTGGCGTGGTGGCGGAAGTCGGCGAGGTCCTGGCGTTCCTCCTCCCCGATGTGGTCGCTGTTCGCCTCCCGGGCCGCGACGACCGCGGCCCACCAGTCGTCGGTGCCGGTCTGGTGGTCGGCGACCTTCCGGACGGCGTCGCGGATCTCGTTGTGGTCCTTGATGACGTCGGTGGTCTCACCCGCGGCGCTGTCCTCGCCGCCGCCGCCGGTGCCGATCTGGAGCAGCCGGGGGTAGAAGTACCGCTCCTCGGCGGCGGCGTGGACGTCGAGCAGGACCGCGAGCCGGCCCCAGACGGCGTCCAGGGCGGCGGTCTCGGAGCGGTCGATCTCGTCGAGGTAGGCGAACAGCCGCCGCTGGTCGTGGTGGTCGTTGAGGATCAGATCAGTGATGTCCATCAGGTTCCTCCAGGGGTTGAGTTCAGGTTGGTCTGTGCGTCGTTGGTCAGCCGGCCGTCCGCGGTGACGGCCGGGGTAGTCCTCAGTGCATGCGGCGGGCGACCAGGCGCCCCGCCACCGACCAGCCGGCCGCGGCGGCCGCGTTCACCGCCGCCGGGCCCCGCTCCCGGCGGTCGTCGACCGCCCAGCCCACCATGGTCGTGGCGTGGATCGCGTCCACCACGGCCGCCAGGTGGACCACCGTGCCGGTGGGGATCGCCAGGATGCCCAGACCCGCCGCGATGTGACGGCCGCCGAGAATCCGGACGAAGGTGGTGCCCCCGCCGCTGTCCCGCGTGCCGGCGAGAGCGGCGATCCGCCCCGGCACCGCCAGGCAGGCGATGCCCCAGCCGAGGTGCACGGCGCCCAGTGCACGGCCCAGCCCGCGGGAACTCACGACCTTGCCCGCCACAGCACACCGACCGCGCCGGCCGCGGACGCCGCCAGGGTGCCCAGGACAGCGAACCGGTGCTCGGAGAGGAACAGGGCCGGGCTGTGCGCCAGCGACTTGTGATCGAAATCCCCGTGCGCCCCGTGGTCGCCGGGCACCGGGTGCCACAGGTTGAACCCGATCTCGGGCCGGTCGTCGCTCTCGGACTGCTGCCCGGAGACCCCGGTCCGGCCGAGGTAGACGTCGAGGAGCCCGGGGATGACGCGGTTCCCCAGAATCGTGCCGATCGTCGAGGCCGCGACCCACATGGACCGCGGGTGGTGGTCCACCGCGTGCAGGACCGCGCGGGCCCCGACCTCGGGCTGGTAGATCGGGGCGACCGGCTGCGGGTGGTGCGGCAGGTGGCTCTTCACCCAGTTGAACTGGACGGTGTTCATCCCGGGCATGTGGACCATCGAGACCCGGATGCGGCTGTGGTCGTGGATCAGCTCGGTGATCACCGACTCGGTGAACCCGACCATCGCGTGCTTGGAGGCGCAGTAGGCGGCCTGCAGCGGGATCCCGCGGAAGGCCAGGGCCGAGCCGACCTGGATCAACGTCCCGCGGTCGCGCGTGCGCATCCGGGACAGCGCCGCGCGGGTGCCGTTGACGAAGCCGCCGAAGGTGACCGCCACGGCCCGGTCGAAGTCGTCCGGGTCGGTGTCCAGGAACGGGGCGAACACCGAGGCCATCGCGTCGTTGACCCAGACCTCGATCGGGCCGAGGGTGTCCTCGATCTCATCGGCCGCGGACTCCACCGCCGCCCGGTCGGCGACGTCGGTCAGCACCCCGAGGCCCCGGTGACCGGCGGCCGCGACGTCACGCACCGCCCCGGCCACCCCGTCGTGCCCGCGCGCGAGGATCGCGACGTCGAAGCCGGCGCCGGCCAGCTCACGCACCACCGCCCTACCGAGGCCGGCGGCACCCCCGGTCACCACGGCGACCCCGCGCGGCGACGGTGCCGCCGCCAGATGCCGCAGCTCGGCCGGGTCGCGGTCCCCGCTCGCCGGGGCCGGGTGGTTTGTCGGGACGCTCGTGTCCGCAGGGGTGTCCGGGGTGGTCGAGGGGGCGGGGTCGGGGTGTGCGGTGCTCATCTGCTCTCCGGGTTGCCGGTGTCGGTCACTGCTGTGTCGGGTGTGCGGGTGTCGCTCGATCGGAGGGGGTCCCCGCCACCGGATGGTGGCGGGGACCCGTGCGGCGGGGGTTCGTCTGTCGGGCTGGCCGGTCGAGGCTGTCAGGACGGCCGGTTCAGGCGTCCATGGCCTGGAACCACCAGGACTGCTCCTGGATCTGCTCGGCGCCGGCGATCAGGATGTCCTGGGAGACCGGGTCGGTTTCCTCGGTGGCGTCGATGCGGCGCTGCAGCCGCTCGGACACGCCCTGCAGGATTCCGGACATCGTGTGGACGACGTCGGCGTCGCGCTGGTAACCGGTGCTGACCTCCGGCACGCCGGTGTCGCGGACGACGGTGACGGGTCGACCGTCGACGGTGCAGCCGATGGTGACGGCGCGCTCGGCGAAGTGTCGGTGTACTGCCGCGCGATCCCCACGACGACGTCCAGCTGCAGGTGGATCCGGCCGACGGATCCACTGCTCGCCCGTCATCGAGGTGCTTGTCGCGCCGCCAGGCTTGCCAGCGGCGCTGGCGGGTCGCGAAGAACCCTGCCCAGGTGACCTGGCCGGTGCACCGCTGCGGACGGCCACCGGAGTCCGGCACGTACCGCAAGCAGCCGTCCCGGCCACGGTCGACCCCGAAGGCGACGGCGTACCGCTCGACCACGCGGAGACCGTCAGACCGGCGACCGACACGCCGGGCAAGATCCGCGATATCTGCTACCGCGTCGCCGACGCTGTGATCATGGCACGTCAACGGAACGCCGGTGGCCGTCCCCACAAGGGCGATCGCAAGTTGTTCAGCATCCGGCTGCCTCAAGACCTCGCCGAGCTGATGAGCGCCGAGGCCGACGAACTCGACCTCACGAGCGGTGGGAAGTCCTGAGGGACCGACGCCTCAGCGCAGAGAACTGCTCCCCCAGGTCGGCGAGGTTCTCACGAGCGGTGGGAAGTCCTGAGGGACCGACGCCGGCTGGGCAAGGACGGGAGCGCGACTGGCGCGGATTGGACCGGCCGGCGGCCCCCGGCCGTCAACAGCCCGTCGGCGGGGTCTGCGGGAAGGCGTCGGCGCGGCCTACGGTTTCCTGTGATCATCCGGGTACGCCCCGTCTTGGTCCTTGCCGCCGCCGGCGCGAGCGCCGTGCTCGCGGGCTGCGCCGGCCAGGGCGCTCCGGGCGCCCGGCCTGCGGTGACCGTCACCGTGACCGCACCCGCAACGACAGTCCCGGCCGCTGCCGCGGCGTCTGGGTCGCCCGCCACGGCCCGCACTGGGCCGTCCGTGCCGCCGGCCCCTTCGGTGACGGCGGGTGTCCCGTCAGCGACCGTGTCGGCCGGGCAGACCCCGCTCACCCGGACCGAGGTCCGGGTCTACAGCCCGTGGGGGCCGGGCGGTCCGGCCCCCGGGGTGCGGGTCACCGCCAACGCCCACGGTTCCTGTAATCCCTCGATCGCGGAGAGCAGCATCCCGGATGCCTACCGGTGTTTCACCGACACCCCGGACGTGACGGGCGCCACGATCCTGGACCCTTGTTTCGTCGACCGTGACCGGTCCTCGGCCCGGCTGCTTTGCGCGAACAGTCCTACCGATACGACCGCGACCCTGCTGACCGCGGACCCGCCGGTCAGCCCCGCAGATTCCAACACCAACGATGACAACTTCGACCCGTGGGCGCTGGACGTGGTCGGGGTCGGGATGTGCACCCATGCCACCGGCACCGTCGGTGAGATTGGCGGGAAGTACGCCGCCTACTACTGCGCCGACGGCGGCAGCCTGTACGGGGACATCGACACCAGCGAACAGCCCTGGACCGTGTTCCACCGGGCAGCCACCGGCGGTGGTCTGCTCAGCGTTCAGATCCGCACCGCCTGGCAGTGACCCGCCCGCCCGCGACCCGGCCCGGAAAGCAGTTGTCCGGTCAGGTGAGCAGACGGGTGACGGCTTGGTCGAGCTCGCCGCTGACACCGTCGGCGATCAGGGCCTGCCGGACCCGGCGGCGCAGCGCCTGGAAGGACTGCTGAGGCAGGTCGACGCCGGCCGCGACCTGCTCGGCGCGGACCGCGAGATCGACCAGTTCCCGGTGCAGAGCTGCACTCTCCTCGTACAGGGGGATCGGGATCTGCCAGACGTACTTGTCGAAGTCGCGTGGGCCGAAGTCGCCGAGGCTCTGCAGGGGTCGAACAAGTTGGAGCAGGGCTGAGCTGTTGAGGATCGCCGTGAGGTAGCGGGCCTCGTCAGGGCCGGCGACGGTGGCCCAGTACAACTTGTGCTCGGCGACGATTCGGGGATCTGTGACGTAGGCCGCCGCGAGATAGGTCCCGCTGGCGGTATAGACGACACGATGGGCGGTGCCGGGAAGTTGGTTTCCGAGCCCACGCTGGTAGTCCAGCCGGTCGAGTAGCGACATAGTGCTGGTCTCGGTCCGGTTGGCGGCCCAAACGGTGTCAGCCTCGCGCCACCACGCCGCGAGCCCGGGGTATTGATCCAGGCGGGGCCCGGTGGTCTGTTGCAGGGTGGTGCCGTCCCAGGGGATGACGGCTCGGGCGGGGGGGCGCAGCCGGAACGGCAAGACGGTGTCCCCGACGAGGACCGGCCGGACGAACTGGCGTTCCACCGCGGTCACCGGTAGATCCGGCAACTGCTTCCACGGCGGCTTCTCGATCGTGCTCCGGCTTGATCGAACGGTCGTCCGGCCCTGTCCAGCGCCGAGGGGGCCGGCGGGGGCGTCTTCCACCAAGACCAGGAACGGCGGGAAGAGGGTGGCCCCCGTGTAGAACCGACGACGGTAGGCAGATCCGGATGTCATTTTTGCGGACGGACCGGCGGCTGTCCGGGTGATCCGCGGGTCGACCTCGGCGTAGCCGGCGGTGTGGTCGACTTTGGTCCCGGTCCAGGTCTCGGTCGCCCCGGGCAGAGCGGTCGGGGGGCCGGCGGTGCGGGTGCCGTTGACGACGGCGGCGGGGACGGGGAAGAAGCTGGGTTTGACCGCGTGCAGGTCCCATCCGGCGGTGAGGGCGGCGGTGACGATGTCGTGCTGTTCCGGGCTCCAGGCGCCGGTGCGGAATCCGGCGAACTGCTTGCGGGTCAGCACCGCTAGGGGCATGACGAAGCTGAACGCGCCGTCGTCGGTGAGGTACTGCTCGACCGCGCGGGCGACGAACAGCGCGGACAGGTCCTGGTGGGTGGCCACGGCCGCACCCGCCCAGAAGCCGCGGGCGGTGCTCATCGCGCGGAAGTCCGCTTTCATCGCCGGGGGCATGTACCGGTAGGACAGCCAGGGTGGGTTGCCGACGAGGACGTCGACCCGGTTGGCGGGTCGGCTCAACCAGACGGGCCGGGCGAGGTTGCGGACGTAGTAGCCCCAGATGTGGTCCCGGCCGGTGTCGTGCAGCTCGCACATCACCTGGTAGGTACCGGCGATCATCGCCTCGTCGGCGGGGTCCACGGTGTACCGGCGGAACACCGCTCGAAGTGTGCCGGCGGTGGGTGGGCGGTGGTCGCGGGCGGCGGCGTCGGCGAGGTCGGCGACCAGGCCGTCGAAGCGGGCGGCGTCGGCGACGAGCCGGTCGGGGAAGCTGAGTTGGTCGGCGAACAGCATCACCCCGTCCCCGGTGTGGACGGTGAGCGCGTCCCCGGTGAGCAGGGACTGGTCCTGTCCCCATTGGACGCTGTCCCCGAGGTAGACCGGGATGGTCAGCGGGGGCCGATCGTCGGCGGTGAGCCGGTCGCGGGTCAGGGCGAGCAGGTAGGTGATCCGGGCGAAGGTCGCGGCCACCGGGTGGACGTCCATCCCGTACACGTGCCGGGTGACCCCGCTCATCGCCTCAGCGTCGCTCTGCCCGGCCACCGTGGCGGCGGCGAGGTAGGCGCGGACCGCGTGGAACACGAACGTCCCGGACCCGCAGGCCGGGTCCAGGACCCGCTGGTGCAGGGGGTCGGTGACGGCGGTGGTGACCATGACCTCGGCGAGCCAGTCCGGGGTGTAGTACTCCCCGAGGTCGTGGCGGGTCCTCGCGGAGATCACCGACTCGTACAGGACCTTCATCACGTCGTGTTCGACCCGGCCCCAGCTGAACCGGGACAGCCGCCGGGCCAGGGTCCGCACGAACTCCTCACCGCCGGGGACCTCGATGACCCAGTCGAAGAAGTCCTCTTCGACTACCCCGCGGATCTGGGCGGCGGAGAACAGCTGTCCGCGGGTCAGCGACGCCGGGGCGAGGCTCTGGTCGGTCAGGTCGAACCCGATGACCGCGTGACCGATCAGTTCAGCGGTCACCACGAGCAGGGTGTGCTCGAGAAACAGGTCGTCCTCGTTGGTGAACGCGGTCCCGAGCGCGGTGGTGAGCAGCTTGGCCCACAGGTCCCGCTTGACCCGCACACCCGGCTGGGTGTGCCCGGCGCGGTAGAGGGAGCGCAGGTCCGCGGCGTCCAGGGCGTGGGCCGTGCTGGCCGCGCCGAGCCGGCGGGCGATCTCCCGCGGGGTCGGGAGCAGGTCGGTCGCGGTCGCCAGGATGCCGTCCAGCCACACGGTCAGCCCCGCCGTGTCCGGGCTGGTGGGGGACAGGTCGAACCGCGACACCGGGGACAGCGCCCCGTCGACGAGGTGGAACAGCAGCCACTCGGCGCCGTCGGTGAGGATCCCGGTGTACCGGGCTCCGGTGGTGGCGGTGCGGTCCGTCACGTACCCGGCGAGCTGGGGGACCGCCTCGGCGCGGACGTTGCCGACCCGCAGGTTCCGCTTGACTTCGATGACGGTGGCGCCGACCTCGACGTCGATCCGGCGCAGCTTCCCGACAGTGGCCTCCAGGACCACGTCCTCCAGCTGCCCGTCGAGCAGATTCAGCCCCGCCGCGAGCAACAGCAGCCGCACATCACTCTGCACCGTCGCCTCCGACCGGCCCACCGCCCGATCAGCTAGCCGACGGGCGACATCGTCGAGGTCGATCGAGGCAATGCTCACGCCGCGAAGCTACGCAGGCTCCCGGGCTCGCGGCATCCGCCCGCGGCCTCGGGCGAGGTCGTCGGCGACGCTGAGGTTGCACTGGAGGTCGTCGACGGATCCGGGTAGCGGCTTACCGATACCACTCAGCCGCCAAACTGCTTGCGCAGCTCGGCTTCGTTGATGTTCTTGACCCCGTGCTCGCGAAGCACCCGCGCAAACGCTTGAACTTTGGCCGCAGGTGTCGACTGTCGGGCGGCAGCCCGGTTCGCCTCAACTTCGATCTTCTTGAACCGCTCCTGCAGATCTTCTCGAAGTCGGTCATACCCGGTCCTCTCTTCGCAAGCCCAGTTTCCTGACCGGCACTCTTCCACCCAACGTCGCCGCCCCGAGGAGTCACCCAACGACCAGCCAGCGACCTCAACGCCACCCCGACGCTGTCCAACCGACGGTGTCCCGGCGGCGGTTGGTGGATTCAGGTGGCTGTGGCAACGGTGGATGGTGTGGAGTCTTGCAGGAGGCGGTTTATCGCTTCGGTTGGTTTGGCCCAGCCGAGGGTCTTGCGGGGTCGGCCGTTGAGTTCGGCCGCGACGGTGGTGAGCCGTTCGGCGCTGTGCTGGGACAGGTCGCTGCCCTTGGGGAAGTACTGGCGGAGCAGCCCGTTGGTGTTCTCGTTGCTCCCGCGCTGCCAGGGTGAGTGGGGGTCGCAGAAGTAGATGTCGAGGTCGGTGGCCGCCGTGATGTCGCGGTGGCGGGCGAGTTCGGTGCCCTGGTCCCAGGTCAGGGAGCGGCGCAGCTGGTCCGGGGAGGGTCTGGATTGTGGCGGTCAGGGTCGAGGCGACGGTGAACGCGTCGTGCGCACCGCCGGGAAGGTGCACGAGCACCAGGTAACGGGTGGACCGCTCGACCAGGGTCGCGATCGCTGATCGGCAGTTGCTCCCGAGGATCAGGTCTCCTTCCCAGTGCCCCGGGACGGCGCGGTCGGCGACTTCGGCGGGCCGCTCGCTGATCGAGATCATCCCCGGGACCCGGGGTGGCCGGCCTCGACCGTGCGGCCCGCGGGGCCGACGGACCGCTCGACCTGTCCGGAGCTGCCGGTTCAGGTCAGCGCGCAGTTGACCGCGGGCCTGCAGGTACAGCGTCTGGTAGATCTGTGAGTGTCGTTGCGGTGCTCCTGGATGGAGAACCACCAGGCTCGGTGCCGGTGACTCAGCGTGGCTCGTGGTAGATCTGGCCGTCGATGACGTGCCTTTGAGACGACCTGTCCGCTGTGGTCGCCGGCACCGGCCTGGCCCACCAGGTTGGCCTGATCAGAAGCCTGTCCGCCGTCGGCGTGACCCGTCACAGATGTGCCTCTCGGTGATCTCCATCCAGGCCGGTGCCGACCCATGACCGCGCCCAGGGAAGGACTTGGCCGATGCCGAGTTTGGCAGACCGTGTCGATGCCGTCATCGGTGTCGACACCCATCGCGACACTCACGAAGTAGAGATCGCCGACGCGAACCGAACCCCGATCGCGACCTGCAGCATCAGCAACGACAGCTCCGGCTTCGCTGGCCTGATCGCGTGGATCGCCCAACACGCCCCCGGCCCTCGAGTCATCGTCTCCGTGGAGGGAACCCGCAGCTACGGAATCGGGCTCGCTCGGGCGTTGAGTGCGGCGGGCATCGCGGTGATCGAGTGCGAGCAGCCGAACCGCAAAGATCGTCGCGGGCGGGGGAAGTCGGACCCGATCGACGCCCACTTGGCGGTGCTCACTGCGCTGCGGTTGGACGCTGGCCGGCTGCCGACGGCGCGGGCCGACGGCGACCGCGAAGCACTACGCATCCTGCTCGTCGCACGGCAGGACATGGTCGTGGTCCGCACGGCCCAGATCAATCGACTGCGAGCGTTGCTGCTCAGCGGGCCCGACTCCGACCGCGACGCTGCTCGTGCCACTCTCACCGACGCGAGATTGGCCATGCTGTCTCGCCGACGATTCCCCAACGGAGCGAGCCGCGCGGCCGCCGTCCGCCACGCTGAGATCCGTCGCCTCGCCGTCAGCCTGCGAGACGCCGACCGACAGCTACGTGACAACCGCACGCAGCTGCTCGCGATCGCCGACGACCTCGCGCCAGGCCTCACCGATCAGTACGGAATCGGCCCAGTCAGCGCCGCCCAGGCGGTGGTCAGCTTCTCCCACCCCGGGCGGTGCCGCAACGAAGCCGCGTTCGCCGCACTGGCCGGAACGAGCCCGGTACCGGCCAGCAGCGGTCGGACCGTCCGACACCGACTCAATCGCGGCGGCGACCGAGCCCTCAACCGCGCCATCCATACCATCGCCCTGACCCGGATCCGCAGCTGCCCACGGACCCGCGCCTACGTCCAGCGGCGCACGCTCGAGGGCAAGACCCCCCGCGAGATCCGTCGATGCCTGAAGCGGTACATCGCCCGCGAACTCTTCCGGACGCTCACCAACACCATGACGCCAACGACATCGGCAGCTGCCGCTTGACATACATAGAAGCGTCGCCTCGTGCGACACCCGCAAAGTGTCGTCGGCGGCGAAGTCCTCCCGCAATCGACGACTCACCTGACGCGGGGACCACTTATCCCCCAACCCGTCCCGGACCGCATCATGAAGCCGGGTGTTCACCGCCAGGACCCGTTCCTTCGGCCGACCCCGGTCCCGGTCCGCGCATTCCTGGGCCGCAAGCGCCCGATACGACCCCCGGCCACCATGGCGGGCGACCTCCCGCGAGACAACCGACTGATGCCGCCCAAGAACCACCGCGATCGCCCGACACGACAACCCACCCGCCAGCTGCCGAGAAATCATCTCCCGTTCCTCCGCGCGCAACACCACACCCCGCACCCGACCCCCCTCGCCACCCACACTTTCCTCGACAACCACCGACGCTACTCGCCCACCTACCCACTGGCGCACTCACCGTATGACTGCAAGCTGTTTGTCGGTGAGGTCGGTTACATTACATACCGAGTCCGGCAATCGGCTACTGTGCGACGGCTCGGTCGAGAGGCGGCTGAACGAGAACGCCAGCTGGATATGGAACGGGGGAGACTGGCGCATGCGACGAGAGCGGCGGAGACGCAGCGGAAAGCAGCGGAGGAAGTTCGACGAGAGTCGGCTGCCCGTGCTGAACAAGCTGCCAGGGACCGCGCCCGAGAACAGCGCCAAGCTGAGGAGCGGTTAGCGCGTGAGCAGGCCCAGCGCGAGTACGAAGAGCGTCAGGAAAAGGCCCGTCACCAGGCTCGGGCACACGCCCATGAGGACATGCGCCGAGAGCGCGAGGAAGAGCAAGCTTGGTGGACGAGGCGTGCTGAGGCGGCCGAAGCCAAGTTGGCATGGGCAAATGAACATGGCACGCCTGACGATGTCCGAGACGCGACCCGCGTCCTAGAGGACTTGCTCAATCGGTGGCAAACACAGTTCGGCAGGACCACGAGGTCCCATGATCTACACGAAACATTGGTCGGTCGGCCAGTTCCGAGTTGGCTTGCCCCTCAAGGTTCCTCCGATCGGTTGCGTACACGTGGCTCTTCCATTTGGAGTCGGGTGGTTCACAGAAGTACACCGACCGGAGAGGCGTCGGTATGCGCTATACATTTGTTGACGATGTGTAGAAAGCAAGGCTGGCCGACCGATTGGGCCGAAACCCCGGTTCGCTAGGCGTCCCGCTGCAATGCCGACAACGCGGTCCCGATTGGAAGAGTTGGCCGGGCGGTAGTAGTGCTGACACGAATAACGTCAGAGGTTAGCCCGGATCTTTCACGTATCGCCTGCTGAGTGGGCGCGGGACGTGTGGTGCCGCCTCGTTCGGGTGATTGTCCTGAGTGGGTGTGACAGGTTCGCCGCGGCCGCGCGGGCGCCGGTTCCTGCCGGGTGGTTCCGGGTCTCCGGGGTCGTTGGGACGAGGGACGCCGTCGGCTCAGCCGGTATCGGGGACTGCGGCCAGCCGGTGCAGGGCGGTGAGTAGCAGCGGGGGTCCAGGTGGCGGTGCGGGACAGGCGCAGCCAGGTCTGCCGTGACCGGCGGGCGAGGGTGCCGGCGATCGCGAACAGCCGGAGGCGTAACTGTTTGGGTTCCCATCGGCGGGCCACGTGCTCGGTGAGGGCGAGCAGTCCGGCCCGTCCGACCAGGTATCGCTCGGCAGGCGGGATCCCGGGCGGCAGTTCCTCCCGTTCGCCGTCGCGCGGCCCGAACCGGCCACGCTCGAGCAGGGCCTCGAGGGAGGCTCGCACGTCGTAGGAGGTCGCCGCGTATGAGCTCATGATGAGTTCAAATCAGAACGGGACACCGACGACGCAGGTTCCTGACGTCGTCAGGCACCACCTTGACCACCTCGGCTCGCTGCAGTGGCCCCTGGCATCCCCCGGCGGTTTCGGCGGGCGCAGCTGCTCGGACGGGACCAGGACGCCGCGGCTGACAGGGGCACGTCGGATACTTCGGGTACTTTCAGCGCGTTGTCGCGACCTGGAGGGCCGCGGATTCGAGCAGGGAGACGAAGTGGCCGGATCGTCGACGGATGCCAACAGGGAGTACTACGTCTACGGGCTGGTCAACCCCGTCGAGCTGCAACGAACCCGCAGTGATGTCCTGAGCATCTTCTACGTCGGCAAGGGCACGGGGGACCGAGCCAATCAGCACGAGCGTGACGTCCTGCGAGACCTTCGCAAAGAGTTGCTGACGTACGACCGTCACAGCGCGAAGGAGGCACGCATCCGGACGATCCTCGACAGCGGCGGCCGGATCGAAGCGGTCGAGCTCGCGCACGGTTTCGAGTGCTCACGCGATGCGGAGCGGGCCGAGAGCCTGGCGATGAACCTCATGGGACACCTCCTGGAACGCACAGACCGTGCGCCCTTGACCAACGACGCGGTCGGGCGGGACTCCGGCTTCCGGAGGTTGACCGAGCTGCGGTCGCTGTCCGACGTCGATCTCCCGGTGGAGATTGTCTCCGGCGAGCCGTCCGGACGGGCCGTCAGCGCGATGCCGACCGACCGGGGTAGTGGGGTCGCTGGGACGACGGTCCGTACTTTGATTGTCAAGGGCACGACGGAGCCGCTCACGCGGCCGGGTCAGCAGGTGGTTCGGCCGGCACCACCGTCGCGCCCCGCTGTCCGGGAGATCGTCACCGACGAGAACTCGTCCGACTCGTTCACCCGACGTGGCTGGGATCCGTTGGACCCGTGGTCGTCGGACGAGGCGGCCGAGCGTGCGGCGCGGTATTGGCCGTTCGCGCGGAGCCGGGTTCAGGAGTGGGTCGACGAGCCCTCGCAGGCACCCACCCAGCTGCTGCTCGGCGTCCCCGGGCCAAACGGCCGGACCACCATCCGGTATGCCTGGAAGATCGACGTCGACGGCGTCTGGGATTTCTACCCGGAGTCCAACCGCTGGGGTGTTCCGCTGGGCGATCCCATCCCCGATCACCCCGCGCGAGGTAGAACTCTCACGGAGGTCCGAGACGGTCGCCAGGTGCAAATTCTGCTCAACTACTCCTCTGGTTGCCGGGTGGTGGACCTCAAGCCGTTCGTCACCTGAGAACGCCTCGACCCGACGAAGGCAGTCCATGTCCGTGGTCCAGGCCTGGATGGCCGCCCGGCTCCAGGGTCCGGTCCAGGAGGCGACGAGGGGATCGCCGTACAGCAGCGTCAGGTCGTCGACGTCCTGACCGCCGACCGGTGTCAGCACCAGGCGAGCCGTCTGGACCGGGTCGGTCGGCTGAGCTGGGCGCATCCGATCATTGAACCTGGGCCAACGCCGAAATGGTCGGCTGGACCGAACCTGAAGTCCGCCAGGTCGAGCTCACCGCACCCGGCCGCCGGGCCCACGGCCGCCTGATCCGCGGTGTCCTTGTGCGGGAACGATCCGCGGGCCTGGACCGTGTCCACGGTGCGGGCCTGTCAGCCAGGCGCGTGGGACGGCCTGATCAAGCCGAGCTCGCCGCCGAGGCTATGTCCGAGGTTGCGTCGACCGCTGTGCCCGTTCATACCGCGATCGTGTCCGACCGTGAAGGCCGCGAGCCGGGCGTACACAGCCGTCAAGAGCCAGGCGTCGGCTCGGGTCTGCGGCCGTCTCACCGTCGGGCTGCCGGCCCTGCCGGGCCTGGTCAGCCGACCTGCAGTCGGCGCTGCCGGCCCTGGGTGCCGACCTGCGGTCGGCGCTGCCGCGATGGGGTTGGGGGTGGCGGTGGTGGACGAGCCTCACCGCCAGGCCCGTAGGACCGCGCGTTGTTCGAGTTCGCGGCTGCCTGGTGGCTGGTAGTAGATCGTCCACAGCCTGGTGGTGCGGTCCGGGGATCCGTAGCCGTAGCCGCGCATGCACGCGTAGTTCATCCGCAGGTCCTGCACGGTGGTGGTCGCTCCGCTGAGCAGGGTGCACACGCCGGCGCCGTCGATGTCGACCGCCCACGGGTCGTCATCGGCTGCAGCTCCTCGCTTGGTTGGGGCGGGCAGGTCCGGGGTGACGACCCGCACCGCGCGGGTGGCGTTCGGGGAGTCCAGACACAGCAGTCGGGTCGAGCTGTCCCGGGTAGGGGAAGCAAGGAGGCTTATTCACGGCAGGTCCGGAAGAATTCGAGTCCAAGGACGGCCGAGATTGTTGCGGTGAACGTGTCGAGTGGTCGCCGGTAGTCGGTGTGCAGGATCCGCCAGGTCTTGAGGTGGGAGATGGTCTGCTCGATCTTGTACCGGATTTGGTTGACCGCGGTATTGAGTTTCTTTTCCCAGTCCAGCATGTCCCGGTAGGGCGGCTTCCTGATCGGTGTGATCATCTCGGCGCCGATGTACCCCTTGTCACCGAGCCACGGGTCGGGGTGGTCGGCCTGGAGGACCCCGGAGATCGGTAGCGCCGCGATGTCGTGGCGGCGCCCGTCGACTGGGTCTGAGACCCAGGCGAGTCGACCGGACAGGTCGCAGGCGACTTGCACGTTCATGCCGGTGGTGTGGTGCTTACCGGAGTACAGCTCGGGGTGCCCGGTCCATGACCAGCAGGGCAGCAGGGTGCCGTCGATGATGTACTGACTGCGCATGTCCAGGTCCTCGGCGACGGGCACGTGGTCGGCCAGCAGCCTGCCCAAGATGGGAGTCAGCGTGCTGATCGCCCGGGAGATCGTCGGCTGTGACACCCCGAACGCTTCCGCGAGCTCGGCCTGGACTCGGTTACGCCGCAGATAGGCAAGTGTCACCACAACCGAGTTGAACAGCCCCGGGATCGGTGGGCACACGTGACCCGGGGTCCTCACGGAATCCGAGTGGACCAGGACACACACATCGACGATCTGTTCCCGGCTGAGTCCTGTCGTATGATACATGCCGGCGGTCCGTTTCTTCCGATTGAGTGTGGTAACCCAATCGTGTCAAGAAACGGACCGTCCTCACGGCTCCGACACGCCGCCGACTTTATCGGCCCAAGACCCTAATCAATCGCCGTGAATAATCCTC
>JAABUN010004366.1_pt1 | contig 19457 bp, 21 predicted proteins | sample 5559311 | NCBI WGS metagenome assembly JAABUN01 (sample SAMN10711877, study PRJNA513370) | rock metagenome | isolation source: Antarctica rocks | place: Antarctica: Victoria Land, Siegfried Peak sud | reverse complement strand
ACCCATCCAGGTCAAACAACAAGGTCGTAGCGTCTCTCATGCTCGTGGCTCCCAGGCTGGCTGACTCGACACCAACCACCCTGCGGAGCCACGAGCCCTACGCCCTCACGACGCGCCGATCACCCTCGACCGCGAAGAGCCCCAAAACCGCGCAGGCCACCATCACGGGCGAGCAGCCGGAAGCAGCGCCGGCAGGCCAGCCGTCCGCCGTCAGGACCGCCGCACAGGACCCGTGCACGATCTGACCGGGACGGACGCGCCGGAGCCCGAACGCCGTACCGATAGACGTTCGGCGAGTGGGACATGATCACTGCCATCGCCCGGCCGTCGATCGCGCCGCGTAGCGCTGCCAGAACTGCGCCACATACCGCTGGAGGTCACACCCCTGTCGGTGTGTCGGGCAAAGGTGCGTCCGGTCCCGCAAACGATCGATCACGGACGCTGAATCACTGCCGGCCGCGCACGGCTCGGGGATCCCTACGTGTTGTCGAAGGCTTCAACGCTAACGCGGACGCGACACCGCCGGGCGTCAAGATGATCAGGCAGGGACGTGGAGCACGCTCGGCGGCTCGGCGAGGTGTGGCGTGAGCTCACGCATGAAGCTTTCGTGGGCCGGGCTGAGTTCGAAGCCTTGGACGTGCGCGGCGAGGTCGCGCCACTGCACCTCGAGCAGGTATGAGCCGTCCTCGTGCAGGGCTGGGGCGAGGTGGTGACGCCGGTACCCGTCGGCGTCGGTGAGGTGGGTCTGCACCCGGTCGAAGGCGGCCTCGAACGCGGGTCCCGAACCGGGGCGGACACGTAACGACACGACCTCGCGGACCTCAGCCCTCTGCTGTACCGCTCCCGCCGGGCCGGAGGCGCTGCCGGAGGCGCTGCCGGAGACGTCGATGGCGATCTTGCCGCGGAGCCCTGGTGTGGAGCCGGCCTGCAGCAGGTCGTGCGCCTGGGCGATACCAGCAAGGGGAAAGACGGCGCCGATCACCGGTCGGACGAGTCCCCGCTCGACCAGGTCGGTGAGGGCGTCCAGCTTCCCGCGGTTCTGGCGGGTGAACACGAAGTGGTAGGCGGCGTTCACTTCCCAAGCCTCGAGGAGGTTCTGTGGTTGGGCGATGTCCACGAGCGACACCACGCGCCCGAGCGGCGCGAGGGCGAGCGGGCTGCGGGTCAGGGTGTCGCCACCCACGGTGTCGAACACGACGTCGACGCCTCGGCCGCCGGTGAGCGCCTTGACCTCGGGGGCGTAGTCCGCGGTCGTGTAGTCGATGGCGTGGTCGGCGCCCAGTGCATGCACGAACGCGTGGTTCTTCTTGCGGGCGGTCGTGATCACTCTGGCGCCGATGGCTTTGGCGACCTGGATGGCGATGGTGCCCACCCCGCCGGCCCCTCCGTGGATCAGCACCGTCTCACCGACGGTGAGGTGGGCCCTGGTGACGAACGACTCCCAGACGGTGCCTCCGACCAACGTCAGGCTGGCGGCCTCCAGATGGGTCAGGTTCGACGGCTTGCGCCCGACCAGCTCGACATCGGTCACGTGCTGTTCGGCGTACGAGCCGGGGCCGCCGAAGATCCGGGGCGTGTAGTAGACCTCGTCCCCCACCGAGAACTCGCTCACCGCGGTGCCCAGTTCCTCCACCACGCCCGACACGTCGTGTCCGGTGATCGTGGGTAGCGGGACGTCGCTGTAGTCGCCGCGGCGTACCTGTACGTCGAGCGGGTTGATGGCAGTGGCGTGGACGCGCACTCGCACCTGGCGGGCACCGACCTGCGGCACCGGGACGTCCTGCTCCTCGAATGCCTCCGACCCGCCGAAGCGGGTGAGGACGACGGCCTTCATGGTTCCGGTCACGGGCTTCCTCCAGCTGAGAACCGCTGACCGCGGCTCGTGAAGCACGTAGGGCGTGCGCCGCGCATCTTGCGGGGCTTGAAGACGCTATCCTCGGGCGGGTAGTTACTCGCAAGATATATTGCTACCCGTTAGGAAGTACCGTGGTCGAGGATGACAAGCACGACGTCTACAACGCCCTGTGTCCGTGCCGCGGGCTGCTGGACCTGCTGGCGAACAAGTGGTCGACCCTGGTCATCGGGGCCCTCGAGGACGGCCCTCGGCGCTTTGGGGAGCTCCAGCGCACACTCACGGGGGTGAGCCCGAAGGTCCTCACCCAGACGCTGCGGCGCCTGGAGGCGGCGGGCCTGCTGTCGCGTGTCGTGTTCCCCGCGGTTCCCCTTCACGTCGAGTACTCCCTGACCGACCTCGGTCACAGCGCCTCGCTCCCCCTGCGCCAGCTGCGGCACTGGGCGGAGGACAACATCGACGACGTCGCCGACATCGGCACGACGCGGCTCGAGCCCAGCTGATCGTGGTGCGGACAGGCTCGGACCACAGCTGCGGCACGCGCCCCTGCCAGTGGCGGCGGCCAGTTGCTGCTGGTCCTGCAGGCCTGACGCGGAGTGCCGCCGGTCACACGGCGGAAGCCCAGGGCGGGGCCGGAGGTTAGCTCGCTCGTGCGCGCAGCCCTCTACCGCTCGGCCGGGAACTCCGGCGTCCTCCGCGTCGAGGACGTCGACGCCCCCGTGCCCGGGCCTGGCCAGGTCGCCGTCCGCCTGCGGGTCGCCGGGGTCAACCCGACCGACTGGAAGACCCGCACCCGCCTGGACCCGGCCGACTTCCAGGTCCCCGGGCAGGACGGCGCGGGCGACGTCGTCGCCGTGGGCGAGGGCGTCGACCCCGGCCGGGTCGGCCAGCGCGTCTGGGTGTGGTTCGCCGAGCGCTCCGGGCAGTGGGGCACCGCCGCCGAGACCACCGTCGTGCCGGCCGACCGCGCCGTGCCGCTGCCCGATGCCGCCTCCTACGACCTCGGCGCCGGCCTCGGCATCCCCGCCATGACCGCCTGGCACTGCCTGTTCGCCGACGGCCCGCTCGACGGCCGCACCGTCCTGGTCGCTGGCGGGGCCGGCGCCGTCGGGAACGCGGCGATCGCGCTCGCCCGCCGCGGTGGTGCCCGGGTCCTCACCACCGTCTCCGACGACGCGTCCGCCGAGCTTGCCTCAACTGCCGGCGCCGACGTCGTCCTACGCCGCGGTCCCGACCTCGCCGACCGCGTCCGCGCTGCCGCGCCGGACGGCGTCGACCGCGTGGTCGAGGTCGCGCTGGGCGCCAACCTCGCGCTGGACCTCGCGGTCCTCGCGCCCCGCAGCACCGTCTCCACGTACGCCGACGATCTGGTGGGCGACGTGCCCGTGCGGGACCTCATGGTCCTCAACACCTCGCTCGACTTCGTCCTCGTCTACGGCATCGGTGAGCCCGCGCTCGCGGCCGCCGTCGCGGGCGTGTCCGCCGCCGTCGCCGAGAGCGCCCTGCCGCCGCTGCCCGCCGTGCGCTTCGCGCTGGACGACATCGCCGCCGCGCACGACGCCGTGCAGGCCGGCGGACTACGCGGCAAGGTCCTCCTGGACCTGCCGTGACCGCCCTGACCCCCGCGACCACAGGCGCTCCCACGAACGCTGCCTCGATCGATCGCCGGCATGTCTGATCAGACCCGGGTGAACGTGCATGGCGGCAAGGGCCTGACCGGCTGACGTAGCACTCGCGACCTGAGCTCCCGCAGAACGTTCGGCTTGCGGGACAGCACGCGGCGCTCGCAGCCGTGGCTGGCTGTCGCGTTCCTCAACCGGGTGGTGGCGGGCTTGGCGGTCGCTGGCGTTCACGTTGCAGCTCTGGCCGAGCGAACCAGCCGCTCGCCGCGGCAACTCCTGTGGGCGTGGAGCATGTCGGCCGCCGAGTCCCACTTTGTGGGAAGGCCGTTGCGAATGGTGAGATGGTGCGGGACGGTCCCCCCATGCCGACGTACTTGCAGGGTCACCACGACAGCGTCCTGCGGTCACACCGCTGGCGGACGGCTGAGAACTCGGCCGGCTACCTGCTGCCGCACCTGCGGCTCGGGATGCGTGTCCTGGACGTCGGCTGCGGCCCCGGCACGATCACGCGTGACTTCGGAGCCCTCGTCGGGCCTGAAGGCGAGGTGCTCGGCATCGACAGTGCGAGCGACGTGGTGGCGCAGGCCGCCGAGGGGTGCGACCTGCCGCAGGTCCGCTTCGCCGTCGGGGACGCCCTGCACCTCAACGTGCCCGACGGCGCGTACGACGTCGTACACGCCCACCAGGTGCTGCAGCACCTCGCTGACCCGGTCGCGGCCCTGCGCGAGATGCGGCGGGTGACCCGGCCCGGTGGGCTCGTGGCCGTGCGGGACGCCGACTACGCCGCCATGACGTGGCACCCGGCGGTGCCGGCGCTCGACCGCTGGCTGGAGGTCTACCGGGCGGCGGCCCGGGCGCACGACGCCGAGCCGGACGCCGGCCGGCGGCTGCTTGGCTGGGCGCGGGCCGCCGGCTTCCCTGAGATCGCTCCCTCAGCGAGCGTCTGGTGCTTCGCCACCCCTGAAGACCGGCAGTGGTGGGCTGGAATGCAGGCCGACCGGATCGTCGCCTCCCGGATCGCCGGCGAGGCGGTGGACCGCGGCCTTGCCCGAGCCGAGGAGCTGGCGGAGATGGCGGCCGGCTGGCGGGCGTGGGCCGCCACGGAGGACGGGTGGTTCACGGTGCTGCACGGCGAGCTGCTGTGCCGGGTGGCGGCGTGAGCGCCCCACGCGTAGCCAGCCTGAGCGCGCTGCTCGCCCAGCTCGGCAACGCGACCTACCGCGAGGTGCTGCGCGTGCCGGCGCTGTCCCTCGGACTGTTCGCGGCGGCGCCTGGGCACCAGGACGTGCAGTCCCCGCATGAGGTCGACGAGGTCTACGTCGTAGTCGCTGGCCGCGCCGTGCTCGAGGTCGATGGTGTGCGCACGCCGGTCGAGGCTGGCTCCGTCGCCTACGTGCCTCCGCACGTCCCCCATCGGTTCATCGAGGTCGCCGAGGACCTACGAGTCGTCGTGGTCTTCGCGCCGCCCGGACCCGGCTGAACTCCTTGCACGTCCCGCTGAGCGTTCGGCTTGCGGTACTGCCTGTGCCGGTAGCGGGTCCGCTACCGGGACGCGGGCACGCGCTCGTTGTTCGACCTGGCGCTGAGGTCGGTGCTGTTCTGGCGGCTGCCGGTCCCGTCCCCGTGCCCTGTTGCCGGCTGCGCTGGCTCGATCGCGGTGAGGAAGTCGTGGAAGGCGCGGGTGGTGCGGGCGGTGTCGCCGGTGGCGTCCAGGTCCATGAGCAGGCCGCGGATGACGGCGAGGACGAGCGTTGCCAGCTCTGGCCGGCCGAGGCTGCGTAGCCCGTCCTCGAGCGGCCCGAGCCAGTCGGTCGTCGCGGCGCGCCGGAAGTCGGGGCACGGTTGCTGGGCCGCGCTGTCGCGCCACTGGCCGAACATCCGCAGGTACGGCTGCCCGTCCGGCCCGGTGATCGAGGTCCAGGTGCGCGCGAGGGTCGCGGTGTAGGGCTCGCCGGGCCGTGCCCGCAGCAGGTCGCCGAACAGGTGCAGTTGTTGCTGGCGCGCGCGCCGCAGGACGTCCTGCAGCAGGGTGTCGCGCGTCCCGAAGTGGTAGATCAGCATCCGGGCTGACGTGCCGGTGGCGGTGACCAGCGGGCCGAGCCGGTCGGGCAGGCCGTGCGCGAGGGCGTGCTGCACGCAGTCGTCCAGGAGCCGCTGCTTGATGTCCGGCTGCGGTCGCCTACCCATGCGGAGAATCTTTCACGTAACCACCGGTACGTCTAGCGTCGGTCGGGAGGGCAGCTGGGACCGACGTGGGGGTGGCGATGAGGGTCGTGTTCGTGCACGGGGCGTGCGTACAGGACGGGTCGTGGTGGTGGCACCGCACCGCCGAGCAGCTGCAGGAGCGAGGGGTGTCGAGCGTGGCTCCGGCGCTGCCGAGCTGCGGCGAGACCGGCCGGCCCGGTGGTGCCGGCGGCCCCGGGCTGGCCGAGGACGTCGCCGCCGTACGCCAGGTGCTGCAGGACGGCGACGAGCCGACCGTCGTCGTGGCGCACAGCTACGGCGGCATCGTCACCGCCGAGGCCGCCTCGGGGGTCGAGTCGGTGCGTCACCTGCTGCTGATCTCCAGCTACCTGCCGGAGGTCGGGCAGAGCCTGTCGGACTTCGGGGACGGCGGCCCGGCTCCGTTCCTCGACGTCGACCCGGACGCGGGCACGTTCGGGGTCCGCCCGGAGCTGCTCGTGGACACGTTCCTGCAGGACTGCGACGTCGAGGTCCAGGCGGGCGCGGTGAGCCGCCTCGCCCGGCAGAGCGTGCAGGTGATCGGGCAGCCGGTCGGGGCGGCGGCGTGGCAGCAGCTGCCGTCGACGTACCTGGTCTGCGCCCAGGACCGGGGCACCCCGGCGCGGTTGCAGCGCGAGTACGCCCAACGCGCCGGCCGCGCCGTCGAGCTCGACGCCGGTCATCACCCGTTCCTGTCCCAGCCCGAGGCGGTCCGCGACCTGGTCCTGGGCTCGTGAGGCCGGCCGCCCCGGATCCGGGCGGACCGTCCGCGGGGCCAGGAGAGCGTCACGAGCTCTGAGCAGGCCCTGTTGTGGCGGGCGTTCTCGGGCGCACAACGCTCAGGACGCGGACGGCCTGCTGGCGCTCGTGAGCGACGACGTCGGCTGGCCCAACGGCTCGGAGCGGCTCTACGGCAAGGCCGCGATTTACGCGTACTGGGCTGACCAGTGGACTCGCACGCGCACCCACGACCAGCCAGTTGCGTTCCGACGACGCCCGGACGGGCGTGTCGCGGTCCGGCTCATCCGGGGCGTCCAGTCCCTGGACGGTTCCGTCATCTCCACAGGGACCTTCCAGTACGTCTTTCGCACAAGGTCCCTCGCATCGTCGGCTTGGACATAGAGAACGCCTGACTCGTGCCTACGTCGAACCGACGACAGGGGGGACTGCTGCAAGTTGCGTTGACACCGCTTCTGTGGGTGTCGGCCGACCTGGGATCGTTGGCCGCTGGTGGCGACCGTGAGCACCGCCGCGGCGCCCAGCGCTCCCCCCAGCGCCGCCCGGCACTACGCCGGGTCCACCGGCCGTACCTGCAGCTTCTCGGCGATGCGGGCCAGCGCCTTCTGGTCGGTGACGGTGAGCGGGTCGAGCACGAGCTGCCGCACGGCACGGACGTGAATGGGCGCGGCGGCGACCACCACCTCGTAGCCGTGGTCGGTGAGGGCGGCGAGGGTGTACCGGCCATCGCCGGGGTCGGGGGAGCGCTGCACCCACCCGCGCTGCTCCAGGCGTTTGACGACGTTGGACAGTCGCGAGAGGGAGCCGTTGGCCAGGTACGCCAACTCGCTCATCCGCAGGCGGCGATGTGGTGCCTCCGAGATGTGGCTCAACGTCAGGTACTCGAACAAGGACAGGCCGGTGTCGTGCTGCAGCGGCGACTCCAATCGCCCTGGCAGCAGCAGCATCAGCGATACCAGCCCGGTCCAGGCCTGCTTCTCGTCCGCGGTCAGCCACAGCGCCTGGTCCCGCGGGTGGCCGAAGCGGTCCGGGGTCGCATCGGCCGCCATGCGCCCACCTTACCGTCGCTTCAACCGTGAACACGCTGTGCTATGATGACTTCATACGTGAAGACTACCGTTAGGACGATCATGAGCGAACCGGAGTTCTTCGCCACGCCCGGGTACGGCGACGTGATGCGAGCACGGCTGCACTACAGCCAAGCCGTCCGCAGCGGCGACCGCGTCGAAACCTCGGGCCAGGGGGGTGGGACGACGAGCTGAACATCCCCGGAGCCGTCGAGGACGAGATCGTCCTGGCCTTCGACAACGTGGAGCGGACGCTGGCCGCGGCCGGCTCCACGTGGCACGACGTCGTTCACGTCAACTCGTACCACGTCATCGGGTCGGATGACTCCTTCGAGGTCCACAACCGTGTCATGGTGGAGCAGTTCCGGACTCGCATGGAGCGCCGAGCGCCGATCTGGACGCAGATCGGGGTCCCGGCCCTCGGACTGCCGACCATGCGCGTTGAGATCCGAGTCACTGCCATAAGGGCTCCTCGGGTCTAAGCGTGGTGGCGTGACGCACCGGCACGGCGAGCCTGAGGACTCACCCCGGCGACGGGCACGAGGCGTGGCCCCCTTGGGCCACAAGCTCGTCGGTCAGCTCGACCACTGTCTCCGCAGCGGCATCCCCTACCCCGGAAGCGAGTTTGACAACGCAACAATGGCCATCACCGCCTGCACGGGGCGACCTACGCCGCGCGAGCCTCGGGCCGGTCGCCAGGCGGGTCGAGCCGGTCCACTCGGTCGCGACCGACCGGTGCGATCAAGCCCTGGCTGGCTCAACCCGCGGACCCTGGACCTCTGACAGGCGCTCCGCGATCCCGGGCAGTTGAGAGGTCGGCGACAAGACCGGCGCCGGCGGCTACGGCACGCGCAACAACATCGCCGTGATCCGCCCCCCCGATGCCGAACCCATTGTGCTCGCGGTCATGTCCAGCCGCGAGGAGCAGGACGCCGAGCCCGACGACGCCCTCATCGCCGGCGCGACCCGCGTCGTTGTAGACGCACTGGCCCCGTAGGCCTGCTCGACGTCCCGAGTCCGGGCGCCTTCTCGCCGTCAACCAAGCGGGTCCGGCGGCCTTGGGCATGGCCGAGGTCGATCGGCAAGGTCAACCGCGACGGTGCCGTCTACCGCGTGATGTCGAGCCTGTGGTGTCCTGGGACAGACGTCCCCGGAGCACATGGCAGCCGTCAAGTCCGGCTGGGTGCTCTTCAAGGCGTCGGCGTCGGCGGCGGTGCTGATCAGCGTCCGGCGGTGTCCGCGAACGCAGGACGGGACACTTCATGGAGCCGCCCCCGGTTTGCTGGTGCGTCGGCTTGGATGCAGCGGTCAGGTCAGGGGTACGGCGATGTGCCCGCGCTGGCGTGGGTGCTCGGCCTCGTCGAGCATCGCGGCCGCGACGGTGGCGCGGGCTACGGTGCGCGGGAACAGCCGGCGCGGCAGGTCGGCGAGGGCGACGGTGCTTCGGGTGGGACTGAGCGGCTTGTTGGTCAGCGGACCGGGGTGCAGGACCGACGCGCCGGCGGCTAGTGCCACGGCGTCCGCGTTGGCCTTGTCGGAGCGCTCGGCGCCCAGGGCGACCACGAGCAGCGCTCGGACCAGCGGCCCGGCGGGTCCCGCGGACTGACCGGTGCCGAACGCACCGAGCCACACGATGTTCAGCGCCGGGCGCCGGGCCTGGGCAGCGGTCAGCGCCTGGGCGCCGGCGAGCAGCGTGCCGGGGCGGGCACCCTTGGCGACGCCCAGCCCGGAGACCACGACATCGACATCGACATCGGTCAGGGCTCGTACGACGGAGTCGCGGTCGGTGACGTCGGCGGCTACGGCAGTGAGGTGCGGGCTGGCTGAGGTGTCGATCTGGGCGGGATCGCGGGCCAGGGCGAGCACGGTGTGCCCGCGGCTGAGCGCCTGCTGGACGAGCAGGCGACCGGTGGCGCCGGTGGCGGCAAGGACGGCGATGCGCATGACTGATCTCGATTCTGGTCGACGGTGCGAGGTGGATGTCCTGGGTTGGGTTGGGTGGACGCGGGAGATGCGGGCGGAAGTCAGCCAGCAGGGTCAGGCCACGGTTGACAGGACCTGGACGGCGGCGGGGTGCAGGCCGGGGCTGACGGCCAGGACGTCCTGGCTGGTCGGGGTCCAGGGGTTGCCATGGGTGTCGGTGACTGTGCCGCCGGCTTCGGTGACGAGCAGGGTGCCGGCGAGCAGGCCGGTGCGGACGGCGCTGTACTGCCAGAACGCATCCATGCGGCCGGCGGCGACCTCGGTCAGTTGCAGGGTCGCGGGCACGCTGACTCGGGTGACCAAGGCGGCCTGCAGCATGGCGGTCACCGAGCTGCCGATCCGCTGGTAGGTCCGGGGGTCCTCGCCGGGCATGGCCTGACCGGTGCCGACCAGCGCAGCTGTCAGCTCGGTCTTGGCCGAGACATGCAGCCGCGTTCCGTCCTGGTAGGCGCCGACGTCGCGAACGGCCGTGTAGGTGGTGCCGGTGACCGGCAGGTGCACGACCGCCAGAACCGGGGTGTTGTCGCGAACGAGGGTGGCGGTGACGCCCCAGTCGGTCAGCCCGTGGATGTGGTTGACGTTGCCCTCGACCGGGTCGACCACCCACCACTCCCCGGCCGGCAGCGGACCGGTCTCCTCCTCGTCGTCCACCCAGCCGACCCCTGCGCGTGCCCGCTCAAGCGCTGGCCGCAGGACGCTCAGGGCAGCGGAGTCGTTCGACGCGATCGCAGCCAGCAGGGTCTGGCTGCTGGCCGGGCGAGCGTCAGCAGCGAAGCGCCCGGCCAGCGTCGCGCCGGCGGCCCGGACCGCCGCGACCACCTCGGGCAGCAGTTCCTGGTCCTGAACTTGCCCGGCCTGCCGGTGGTTGCGCCCGCGGGTCGCCGTGGGGGTGTGTGCCATGCCGTCTCCTTGAGATGTGTGCGCGGGGGGCTGGGCGACCCGTCCCGGCGGGCGTGCAAGCCGCTTGACATGCCGCCCCACCCGTACAGGTGCGGGTGGGGCGGTCGCCCGTCCGGGTGGGGCGACGGTTGCGGTGAACGGCGCCGCGGTCCGGGCGGACATGGCCGTGGTGCCTTGCGGGTCAAGGGGTCGGGTCAGACCGGGCGCCGCTTCAGCGCGACGGCGGCGGCGATCAGGGGCACCGCCACCCACGCCGCGAGGACCGCTGCTCCTGTGCCCGCACTGAGCAGTTCGGGGCCGGGGGCGACGGTGGTGAAGGCGCTGGCGGCGTTGGAGGGCAGGTAGAGCAGCACGTTGTCCTGCCAGCTCGCGGGCAGCAGCAGGGACCCGAGCCCGGGCAGCAGGAAGACGAGGCCGAACAGCGCCGAGATGGCCACGGCGGTGCCGCGCAGGAGGGTCCCGGCGGCCAGCCCGATCAGGACGACGCCGGTGAGGTAACCGGCGGTGCCCAGGACGGCCCGCAGCACGCCGGGGTCGCCCAGCGAGACCGTCCCGGCGCCGCCGGCGTCCAGGAGCAGCTGCCCGGACCAGAACGTCACCAGCGAGGCGACCACCATGACCGGCAGGGTGACGGCGGTCAGGACCGCGGCCTTGGCCCAGAGCACGGGCAGGCGCTTGGGGACGAGCGTCATCGTGCTGCGGATCGTGCCCGTCGAGTACTCGCTGGTGATGGTGAGGACGCCGAGGACGCCGATGAGCAGAGGGGTGAACACGATGCCGGCCAGCGCGGTGCCGGTGGGGTCGCCCGGCCCCAGGCCGCCGCCGTCGTCCGGTGAGGCGAGCAGGCCACCGTTGAGCGCAGAGGTAAGGGCCCCGATCAGCAGCAGGACAGCCGCGGACGCCAGCAGCGTCATCCTGCTGCTGCGCACCGAGCGCAGCTTCACCCACTCCGAGCGCAAGACACCGGAGGCCGTCACCGGCCGCTGGGCGTGCTGCCGGCGGTCGTGGACCGTGAGCGGGACGGTGTCGTGGCGGACCGTTGGCGGGGCGAGGGTCGTGGTCATCAGGCTGCCAGGCTTTCTGGGGTGAGGGTGGGGGTAATGGTGTCGGGGGTGGTGAGGGCACCGCGGTACTCCACGGCGTCGGCGGTGAGCTCCATGTACGCCTCTTCGAGGGAGGCCTGCTGCAGGGCCAGCTCGTGCACGGTCAGCGCTGCGCCGGCCGCTCGGTCGCCGATCTGTTCGAGCGTGAGGCCGGTGACCTCGATCGCCCCGTCGGCGCAGGTGGTCACGGTCACGCCGTCCTGGGCGAGCGCGGCCCGCAGCGCGGCGGCGTGCGGGCTGCGGACCCGGACGCTGGTGGTCGAGCGCGCCACCAGGTCGGCTAGGGAGATGTCGGCGATCAGCCGGCCGCGGCCGACGACGATCAGGTGCTCGGCGGTCAGGGCCATCTCGCTCATCAGGTGCGAGGAGACGAACACCGTCCTGCCCTCCTCGGCCAAGCCTCGCAGCAGCCCGCGGATCCACCGGATGCCCTCGGGGTCCAGCCCGTTGACCGGCTCGTCGAGCATCACCGTCGCCGGGTCGCCGAGCAGGGCGCTGGCGATGCCGAGCCGCTGACCCATCCCGAGGGAGAAGCCTCCGGAGCGGCTGCGGGCGACCTCGCTCAGGCCGACGAGCTCCAGGACCTCGTCGACCCGCCGGGAGGAGAGCCGGTGCGTGGCCGCCAAGGCGAGCAGGTGGTCACGGGCGGACCGCCCGGGGTGCCGTGCGCCGGCGTCGAGCAGCACGCCGATCTCCTGCGCCGGCGCCGCGTGCTGGCGGTACGAGCGGCCGTTGATGGCGGAACTGCCCCCGTCGGGGGCCTCCAGGCCGACCAGCATCCGCATGGTGGTGGACTTCCCGGCACCGTTGGGACCGAGGAACCCGGTCACCACCCCTGGCTGGATGGTGAAGGTCAGGTCGTCGACGACGGTCTTGTCGCCGTACCTCTTGGTCAGTCCGTGCAGCTCGATCATCGTGTCCTCCTGCGGTCTGCCGGCGGGTCCGGCTGATGAGGACGAGCCTGGTCGCCGAGGGGGCCGGCGTCGTCGTCCGTGCGCAGGCATCGCGGCGTACCGCGACCGCAGTAGGACTGGCGGCGGGTCACCTGGCGAGAACGCCGCCCTACCGCAGGCGCAGCAGTCGCCGGCTACTGCCCCTGGAGGACTCGACAAGGCCGCGCCGTCCCTACCCTGGAGCGATGGTCACTGACGGGGCGCGGGCGCAGGTGCGGCCCGGTCGCCCGGTGCTCCTGGATGCGGCGGCGGCGCTCGCGTTCTTGCTGCTCGAGCTCACTGCAGCTCTCCCGGTGATCCGCGACCGCGCCCCGTCGGCGACCGAGGCAACTCTTCTGGTGTTCACGTTCGCCGCGGTGGCGCTGCGCAGCCGGCGACCGGTGCCCGCCCTGGCGCTGACCACGGCCGGCGCAGCCTGCGTCCTGGTTCTGCAGGGCGATGTGACGCTTGTGGTGATCGCCCCCCTGCTGGCGCTGTACAGCGCCGCCGTGCGCAGTGACCGCCGGACCACGGTGCTCGCCTGGGCGGTGACCGCCGCGGTCCTTCCATTGACCGGCGCGCTCGGCGCACCGGAGTTCACGCTGGAGACGCTTCCCCTGCTGCCGTGGACCGCGGTGGTCGCTGCCGTCGGCGACGGAGTGAGGAACCGCCGCGCCTACCTGGCCGCGGTGGAGGAGCGCGCCGTCCGTGCCGAGCGAAGCCGTGAGCAGGAGGCGCGGCGCCGGGTGGCGGAGGAGCGGGTGCGCATCGCCCGAGAGCTGCACGACGTCGTCGCCCACCACATTGCCGTGGTCAGCGTCCAGGCTGGGGTGGCCCAACACCTGCTCACTACGCAGCCCGCGGCGGCAGTGGAGGCCCTGGCGCACGTGCGCCGCTCCGCCGGCGCGGTCCTGGAGGAGCTCGGCGACATCCTCTCCGTCCTGAGGGAGCCGGGCGAGCCAGCCAGTAGCGCCCCGGCGCCGGGCCTGGCCCGGCTCGACGCCCTCGTCGACTCCTTCGCCGCTGCTGGGCTCGAGGTCGAGTGGTCCTTGCGCGGAACACCACGAGCGCTGCCCGCGACCGTCGACCTCGTGGCGTACCGCGTGCTGGAGGAGGCGTTGACCAACGCGCTCAAGCACGGCACGGGCACCGCGCGCCTGAGCATCGAGCACCAGCCGTCGTCGGTGGCGCTGCGGGTGCTCAACGACGTCCCCGCCCTGGTGTCGGCCGGGTCGCGCCCTCCACCTGCACACCACCGGCCACACACCTCGGCGGGCACCGGCACAGGTCACGGGCTGATCGGGATGCGGGAGCGCGCCTCCGCCGTGGGCGGCACCCTCACCGCGGAGCCGGTCCCAGGTAGCGGCTTCTGCGTCATCGCCGAGCTGCCGGTGCGCAGCGCCGCGTCGTGACCGTCAGGGTGCTGCTGGCCGACGACCAGGTGCTCATCCGCAGCGGTTTCCGCGCGCTGATCGACTCAGCGCCCGACCTGGAGGTGGTCGGCGAAGCCTCCGACGGGGCCCAGGCGGTCAGCCTGGCGCGGACCACCCGAGCCGACGTCGTGGTGATGGACATCCGCATGCCCGGCGTCGACGGCATCGAGGCCACCCACGCGATCTGCGCGGACGAGGACCTCGCCGGCGTGCGCGTGCTGGTGCTGACGACCTTTGAGCTCGACGAGCACGTGTTGGACGCCGTGCGCGCCGGGGCGAGCGGCTTCCTCGGCAAGAGCGTCGAACCCCGCGTGTTGCTCGACGCCATCCGCACCGTCGCTTCCGGGGAAGCGCTGCTGTCGCCCCTGGCCACCCGGGCCTTGATCAGCCGCTACCTGCGGCCCGAGCGTGGCCCCATCGCCGCACCCCCCAGCCTCGCCGCTCTCACCGCCCGGGAGCGCGAGGTGCTTGCGCTGGTAGCCGGAGGTCTGAGCAACGACGAGATCGCCGCGAAGCTGTTCCTCTCGACCCTGACCGCCAAGACCCACGTCAACCGGGCGATGATGAAGCTCGGCGCGCGCGACCGCGCGCAGCTCGTCGTCTTGGCCTACCAGAGCGGCCTGGTGCGCGCCGACCTCACCTGACGCCGGTCATGCGCTGCGCCACAGAACTGCCTGCCGCGTGCGGTGCTGGCGCCGCGGCCGGCGACGCCCATGCGAGCAGCATCGACCGGCGGTCACTGAGCATCGCCACGGCGCACAAGGACAGCAGCGGCGCGAACACGGCGACAGGCTCGAAGCCGCGGGTCAGCACGACGCCAGCCGCGCTGGCGGCCGTCAAGGACAACGTGAGGACCTGAGGAAGCCGGCCGCGAAGCAGGACTAACCCTAGGGTGACGGCGGGTCAGCGCGGCCTCCGCCAGAGACCGCGGGTCCCAACTACGGCGCCAGCAGCAGCGTCCAGGCAGCAGCCCGAGCGCCAACGCGACGTCGGTGAGCACCGGACGACGGCGGAGTCACAAGCGCGAGCTCGACCAGTCGGTGACCATGCCCGCAGCGGAGAGAGCGCGCGCCGTCCCGGAGTCCTCCGCGCGCAGCAGCCATCGGCTGCTGCGGTCGCAGCACGCCGGTGGTGCCAGTGGCGGCGATCCCGGGTGGCCTCCCGCCGCAGCGGTATCTGGCGGTGCCTGCCTGAGGACGACGACGCAGTCGTGTCCGCCGACCAGAGTCGTGGTCATCGGCCGGACGGGCCGCCGAACCCACGGAGGACACCATGCCGGTCCTGGACCGCAGCACCGCTGCGGACGACCTGCAGGCGGCACGATCCCGGCGACGGCGCCGACAGACGCGGGCGGCGAGCACGCTGCACGTCCTGTTCTGGGCGTCGGTGGCGATGCCGTTCGTGCTGTTCTTCGTCTTCTACGACGGCCTGTCTCGGATCAACGACCTCGGTATTGCGCTGACTGCCGCCGGGTCCCTCGCGGGCATGGTCGGCACCGACCTCGTCCTGGTGATGGTCCTGCTCGCGGCCCGGGTCCCGCAGCTGGACAGAATCATCGGCCACGACACCGCCATGGCCCATCACCGCCGGCTTGGCAAGCCGGCGCTCTACCTGATCCTTGCCCACGGCGCCCTCTACACGCTCGGCCGCGCAGCGCCCGACGGCTTCGACCTGGTCGGCGCGACGCGCGGGCTGCTCGGCGAGACGGACCTGCCCCTGGCGTACATCGCGCTCGTGCTGTTCGTGGTCGTCGTCGTCTCGTCGGTCGTGGCGTCGCTACACCGGGCCTCCTACGAGGTCTGGTACGCCATCCACGTCGTCAGCTACCTGGCGATCCTGCTCGCGCTGCCCCACCAGGGCGTCCCAGGCGGGGTCCTGGCCGGCGACTCGACGCGCTACGTCTACTGGCTCAGCCTGTACGCCATCGCCTTTGGCGCGCTGCTGGTGTTCCGGGTCGTCGTGCCGCTGGTCGTCACCGCGCAGCACGACATGCGCGTCGACGTGGTCGAGCACATCGCGCCGGACGTGGTGTCCATTCACCTGCGTGGTCGCCACCTCGACCGGCTGGACGCGGCCGGCGGTCAGTACGCCGTCTGGCGCTTCTGGTCCCGCTCCACGTGGTGGCACGCCCACCCCATCTCCTTCTCGGCCGTGCCGACCGGGACCGGCGCGCGGCTGACTGCGCGCACCCTCGGCGCGGGCAGCGCTCGGATCAGCCGCGTCCGCCCGGGCACACGGGTCTGGATGTCCGGGCCCCTCGGCATCTTCACCGACGCAGCGCGCACCTCACCCCGGCTGTCCCTCGTCGCGGCCGGCGTCGGCGTCACCCCGGTACGGGCACTGCTGGAAGACACGCCGCTGCGGCCCGGCGAGGCGACCGTCGTCCTGCGCGGCACCAACGACAGCCAGCAGTATCTCTGGGACGAGATCGCGTCCCTCGCTGCTGCTGCCGGCAGCACCGTCCACACGGTCACCGGACCGCGGCCGGCAGGCAGGCAGGGCGACGTGGCTGTCCGCGGAGGCGGTCGCGGCCGGCGCCACGATCCTGACGCTCCTACCCGACCTGCTCGACTCCGACCTCTACGTCTGCGGCCCGCCCGCCTGGACCGACGAGGTGATCCGCGACGCCCGAGCCGCCGGCCTGCCCGACGCCCAACTCCACGTCGAGCGCTTCGACTGGTGAAGCCCCAACCGCGCACGGACCGCGACACCCTCCGACGCCGCGGAGATCCAGACCGCGGCGACCGCGGCGAACCACCTGAGGGCGACGGGCGTGGTCCGCTGCGAGCAGCCTGGGAGGGCGACGGTGGTGGTCCGGCCACCCAGGTCACGCAGGACGACGACCGCGCGGCGCAGGACATCCGCGGCCGGTTGCCGCAGCCGACGTCGGCCGGCACGATGCTGCGGACCGCGGCGCTCACCCTTCGCGCAGCGCCCCGCCGGGCCGCAGCGAGGCCTCCCAGTGCGGTCGCGTGCGACCTGCTGCCCAAGACTCAGACAACGCTCTGCTCCGACGGCGAGCTCGCCACTGCCGAACTCCGGCTGCTGCGCTACAAGATGCTCCACGTCGCCGCCTAATCACCCGCGGACAACGCCGCGTCTCCGTCCGCATCGACGCCGGGTGGTCGTGCGCACGCTCGGACAGCCTGGCTTGCGTCGAGGACGACCCCGCCCGCGGCATCCAGGGTCGGCGAGCGGCACTTCCCGAGCTGTCTTCGCGATGTTCGAGGCGACCGGTCGGCCGGGCCATCAGCGCAGAAGTGGGAAGCCGCCGGTGAGCTTGCGGACCGCCCTGCTGGGGCCGCAGAGCGCGACGCCGAGGTAGGCAAGCGCGGCGGTGGGGGTTTCGGCGACGGCGGCGGCGAAGGCTGTGTAGTCGGTGGTCTGCTGCCCGGCTGTGGGGAAGTCGATGACGTGCAGCCCGGCGGTGAACGCGGTCGCCCGCAGGGCGCCGAGCCGGTCCGCGGGTGCGGACAGCACCGGCAGTCCCATCGGGATCAGCCCGGGGTGCACCGCGGCGTCGGCGTCGACGAGGTCGGGGCCGGGCAGGCCGGGGAACCGGGCACCGATCGATAGTGCGAGGACGGCGGCGGCGTTGGCGGCCAGGCCGGGCGGCAGGGCCTCGTCGAGGACCAGGACGTAGCGCTCGGGGCGGGCGGGTTCGATCATGCGGCGGTCTCCTCGTGCAGGGCGGTGGGGGTACCGGGGAGGGCGGAGCCACTCGCCGGGTCGGGGCGCAGCGCGGCCAACAGCAGACCGGCGAGCAGGCAGGCGGCGCCGGCCGCGGCCTGTGGAGCGGGTCTCTCGCCGAGGGCGAGCAGGCCCAGGGCTGCGGCGGTGAGCGGTTCGGCGAGGCTCAGGGTCCCGACGGTCCCGGTCGGCAGCCGCCTCAGCCCGCGCGCGAACAGCAGGTAGGCGGCCGCGGTGGTGATCAGCCCGAGCCAGGCGACCATCAGCAGGGACCTGCCGTCGGCCAGCGCCTCGCTCCGGGTCAGCAGCACCGGCGTGAGGAGCACCGCGCCGAGCCCGAGGGTCACGGCCATCGCCGGGACGACCGGCACGGACCGGTCGAGCAGGGCCTTGGCGCCCGAGGTGTAGAGCGCGTAGCAGGCGCCAGCGAGCACCGCGAGCGCAACGCCGGCCGGCCGGACCATCGCGGTGCCCGAGCTGCCGGCGGTGACCAGGACGCCGCACCCCGAGACGGCCAGGCCGGTGGCGACCGCCCAGCGGCGGGTCAGCCGTTCACCGAACAGCACGGCCCCGCACAGCCCGGTCGCAATCGGAGCTGTCCCGAGCGCCACGACCGTGCCAGTCGCGACGCCCGTACTGGCGACGGCGGAGAAGAACGCGGCCTGGTAGACGGCGGTGGCGGCCACCGCGAGCAGCGTCCAGGCCAGCAGCGACCGCCGCAGGCACCTGACGAGGGGACCTGGCCCGCCGACCGCTAGGGCCACCACGACGAGCACCGCGGCGCCGACCGTCAGGCGGGCGGCGCCCACGACGACCGGGTCGCCCGCCTGGCCGAGCGCCTGTGCCGTACCGGTCGTCCCCCACAAGGCGGCCGCCCCCAGCACCGGCAAGGCCGAGGCACCGAGAGCCGAATTGCGGCTGGGGGACCGGGAGGCAGGGGCGGTCGACACCGTCGTGGTCGGCATAAGAGGCGCTACTTTGCCTATCGTGCAGAGCGTGGACAAGCAGAGCGAACATTGTTCGACGAACAGGCAGGAGCCCGACTGTTGGACGAACTAGATGCGGCCCTGGTGGCCCAGTTGCAAGCAGATGCTCGGCTGACGAACCGCGAGCTCGCCGAGCGCGTCGGGGTCGCGCCGTCGACGGCGCTGGAGCGGGTCCGATCGCTGCGCACCCGCGGGGTGCTGCGCGGCTACCACGCCGCCGTGGACCTGCCCGCGCTCGGCCGGTCCGTGCAGGCGCTGATCGGCGTCCGGATCCGGCCCCCCGCTCGGCAGCGGATCGAGGCGTTCCGCGACTTCGCCGTCGGGCTGCCCGAGACCGTCGCGGTGTTCGTCGTGTCCGGCGGCGAGGACTTCCTGCTGCACCTCGCGGTGCCGGACACCGACTCGTTGTACGCGTTCGTCATCGACCGGCTCACCGAACGCCCCGAAGTCGCCGACGTCCGCACCTCCATCGTCTACGAACACCTGCGCCGTCCCGTTCTTGAACCGCTCAACGCCGAACCCGAGCGCGCCCCGCGTCGACGGCCCACCTTCGGCAGGTAGTCGCGACACCACGACCGCGCGCCATCGGGTGCCTCCAGCCCACCCTCGGCAACGTCAGCGCCTGGCGGTGTGCCGGTGGGGGATCGGCTACCGGACAAGGTCGCTATCCGTACCGGCTAGATGGCGCTGCGAGAACCGCGCCAACTACCGCTGCCAGTCACAAGCGGTAGGCCCGGCGCCAGGTCAACGACTGCGAGTATGAGTCTGTCGCCGCCAGCCGGGTCTGGCCCGTGTAACGACCGGCCCTTCGGGTGCCTTGGGATTGATCTGCCGGCTCGTGTTGGTGGCGACACGAAGACCACCGGCCTGGCGGGCAGTGACCTCATAGGAGCGTGGCCCTGCTGGGCCTCGTCGCAGTCGTGTCCGC